>LDZU01003413.1_pt1 | contig 12337 bp, 9 predicted proteins | sample 615531 | NCBI WGS metagenome assembly LDZU01 (sample SAMN03408293, study PRJNA278302) | terrestrial metagenome | isolation source: oil reservoir sample SB2 | place: USA: Alaska, North Slope, Schrader Bluff formation | collected 2011-09 | reverse complement strand
ATGACCGCAGAATCGATCCCCGACCTGGAAGGCATGAAGATAGCCGTAGTAAGACGGGACGCCTACGCAGCGTCCTTCCGGGAGCTGGCCGACAAGTTCGGGGTAACTTGCTCCTATCTTGAGGTGGACGACTACCCTGATGTATTCAAGGCCATCGAGGAGTGGAGGGCCGAAGCCGGTCTGGTAAGTCGCCTCTTCGGTCTGGCCAACGAGAGCGACTATCGTGTGGACAGGACCAACCTCTTCATTGAACCCATGGAGCTGAGGTTTGCAGCCCCCAAGGGATTCAGTGTTACCATCCTCCAGATCCTTGATTTTCATCTCACCAAGTGGAGGACGATTCCGGACTCCCCTCTTAACATGTCTATCCAGAGCTGGCTTCCCGGCGAAAGACCCATCAGTGTGATCCCCCGTTGGTTCCCATGGTTCGTGGGGGCGGCGCTGGCCCTTGTGCTGGGGGTTCTCTTCGCCAACATGATGTTGAGGCGGCAGATCTTGTCCAGGACCAGGCAGCTGCTCAAGAGCAGGGCGGACCTCTCGCGGGAGAAGGTCTTCTTCGAAAGGCTCTTCGAGGAGTCCCCCGATGCCCTTGTGCTGGAGAGCAATGATGGCTGCAGGATCCTCCGCGTCAACAGGGGTTTCGCCAGGCTCTTCGGCTACACCCCTGTTGAGGTGGAGGGCAAGACCCTTAACGACGTGATAGTCCCTGAAGAACTGCTCCAGGAGGGTATGGCCCTTGACATGGAGACCGCCCAGGGCAACCCCGTCGCGATGGAGACGGTCAGGAAGAACAAGGACGGGAAGCCCATCGACGTCTCCCTTATCTCCGTGCCGGTGACCCTGGAGGAGGGCGTCGTGGCTTCCTATACGATCTACAGGGACATATCGGCCACGAAGGAGGCCCAAAGGGAACTCATAGAAAGCCGGGAGCAAATCCGCAAGAGCCTGGAGAGCATGCGTCGAACCTGGGAGCAGACCATTGGCGTCCTTGCGACCGCTGCGGAGACGCGGGACCCCTATACCGCCGGTCACCAGAGGAACGTATCGGCGCTCTCTGAAGCCATTGCGACGGAGCTTGGCCTGGACGAAGACAGGGTCAACTCCGTCAGGATGGCAGGGCTAGTCCACGATATCGGAAAGATAAACGTCCCTGCGGAGATACTGAGCAAACCTGGGGCCCTCGGGGAGGTCGAGTTCGCCCTTATCAGGACCCACCCCGAGATCGGCTACGAGATCATGAAGAACATCGAACTGCCCTGGAACCTGGCCGACATGATCCTCCAGCACCACGAAAGGATGGACGGTTCAGGTTACCCCGCCGGCCTTAAGGAGGAGGAGATACTCCTCGAATCGAGGATCCTGGCCGTGGCCGACGTGGTGGAGGCCATGTCCTCTCACCGCCCCTACAGGGCGTCACTCGGGATAGAGTCAGCCCTCAAGGAGATAGAGGAGAACAGGAAGAAAAAGTATGACGCCGATGTAGTCGACGCCTGCATCAGGCTTTTCAGGGAGAAGGGGTTCCAGTTCCCGGGGCCCTGATGAGGGATCACCAAGATCATGGAGGTGATAGAGGATGCGAAAGGCACTTGTGGCGATCGATGGAAGCGACATCACGAAGCCGCTGGTCAGGTTCGCCTTCGAGCGGGCCAGGAAGGAGAAGCTGGAGGGGCTTGACTTCATCTACGTGTTCCAGCCATACCCCGCGGCGCTCTTCCCCGGTATGCCGGTCCCGGTGACCCTTGAGGAGGGGCACGCCGAAGCGACCAGGAAGGCCCTGGAGGCCCTGGTCCAAAAGGAGCGTGAGGAGACAGGTGCCGAGAAGGTGGAGGTGTCCATGATCTTCCCCTACGGTAGCCCCTCGGGGGAGATAATCCGCCAGGCCGAGGAGTTCCCCTACAGGTCCATCTTCATCGGTCACAGGGGAATGGGGGGCCTGGAGCGGTTCTTTATTGGCAGCGTGGCCGCCAGGGTGGTGGAGCACGCTCCCTGCACGGTCGTCGTTTTCCGCCCCAGGGACTGAACCCCGGGGCCTCCTTCAGCCCTGGCCCTCCTTGCCCCTGGTCTTTCTTCGCGAAAAAGGGGCGACAAGGCAGTTGGGCCCGGTGCCTATGAGATCCTTCCTGCCAGCCGCCCTGAGGGCCTCCTGGACTAGTTTTCTGTTGGCCGGGGATCGGTACTGGAGCAGCGCTCTCTGAAGCTTTCTCTCGTGGGCGGACCTTGGGACGTAAACCTCTTCACCGGTCAGGGGATCGATGCCCGTGTAGAACATGCAGGTTGAAAGGGTCCCCGGTGTGGGGATGAAGTCCTGGACCTGTTCCGGGTGGTACCGTATCTCCTTAAGGAACTGAGCAAGCTCCACGGCATCGGCGATGGTGGAGCCGGGGTGGCTGGACATCAGGTAGGGGACGAGGTACTGTTCCTTTCCCAGCTTTCTGTTCGCACTGTCGAACTCCCTTTTGAACTCCAGAAAGACCTCCTTCCCCGGTTTTCTCATCAACCGCAGGACCCGGGGAGATACGTGCTCGGGGGCCACCTTGAGCTGTCCGCTGACGTGGTGTTCGCAGAGCTCCCTTACGAGCCCGGGGTCGCGGGCTGCAAGGAGATGGTCGTAACGGATGCCCGAGCGGACGAAGACTTTCTTGACACCGGGAAGGGAACGGATCTTTTTGAGGAGTGAGAAGTACCCCGACTGGTCCGTCTCCAGTCCCGGACACGGCCCCGGCCAGAGACATTCCCTGTCGGAGCAGGCTCCCCTGGAGAGCTGAGCCGCGCAGGAGGGGGTGTGGAAGTTCGCCGTCGGTCCGCCCACGTCATGGATGTACCCCTTGAAACCGGGCAGGCCGGAGAGGATCCTTGCCTCCCTGAGGATGGACCCGTCGCTCCTGGACTGGATGATCCTCCCCTGGTGGGAGGATATGGAACAGAAGGAGCAGCTTCCGAAGCACCCCCTGTGGGCCGTTATGCTGAACCGGACCTCCTCGATGGCGGGGACGCCCCCTCTTTCGTCGTACATGGGGTGGGGCGCCCTTGTGTAGGGCAGATCGTATATCCGGTCCATCTCCTCCGTCGAAAGAGGCATGGAGGGGGGGTTCTGCACCACGTACCAGGCTCCCTGGTCCTGGGCGACTGGCCTTCCCCTGAAGGGGTCCTGTTCCAGGTACTGGAGCCGGAACGCCTCGGCGAAGGCCGCTCTGTCCCGGGCGGCCTCCTCGAAAGAGGGCAGGATTACCGCGTCGGCGGGGAGGTCTCCACCTTTCGACCGGTAGCATGTACCCCTTACCCCCCTGATCTGATTCACCGGCACCCCTTGGGAGAGGGCAGAGGCGATCTCAAGGACCGGCTTCTCTCCCATGCCGAAGACGAGGAGGTCGGCCTTGCTGTCCACCAGGATGGACCTCCTGACGCTGTCGGACCAGTAGTCGTAGTGGGCGAACCTTCGCAGGCTCGCCTCGACGCCGCCGATGATCAGCGGGGTGTCCTTCCAGGCCTCCCTTGCCCGGTTGCAGTAAACCATCGTGGCTCTCTGGGGCCTGGCCCCGGCCCTGCCACCCGGAGAGTAGGGGTCATCGCTACGGGGTCTCTTCGCCGCCGTGAAGTGAGAGAGCATTGAGTCAAGGTTGCCCGCCGAGACCAAAACACCCAACCGGGGGCGCCCCAGGACAAGAAGATCATCCAGTCTCCTCCAGTCGGGCTGAGCGATCACACCGACACGGTACCCCCGTCCTTCGAGGACCCTCGGTATGACGGAGTTCGCAAAACTTGGATGGTCCACGTAGGCATCGCCTGAGATAAAGACGAAGTCTACCTCGCTCCAGCCGCGGCGCTCCATATCCGTCCCGTTAACAGGGAGAAAACCCTCAGGGCCCCTTGTCATTGGCTATCGCCACCCCGCTGTCGCGGATGTGCAGAAGGAGCTGCAGGTCCCCGCCAGGACTTCAAGGCCATTTCTCTCACAGAAGCAGACCAGTTCTTCCCTGTCGGGCTCTTCCAGGAAAAGGTCCTCCGGGACGGGCGCGTCCAGTCGGAGACGGGCCAGTTCCCTGCTCAGGAAGGCCGAGTCCCGATCCCTCTCCAGTCGGCCCCGGAGGGTCCCCTTCACGGAACTGATCCTCCCGTAAAGAGACTCCAGGTCGCCGTAGCTTTTAACCAGGGACCTGGCAGTGACCGGTCCGATCCCCGGGACTCCCGGGATGTTGTCCGCCCTGTCTCCCATCAGGGCCTGGTACTCTGCCATATGGCAGGGCTCGAAGCCGAAGGAGTCCCTGAAGAGGGAGGCGTCCATCCTGGTGAAGGTATCCCTGCCCGCCGGCCGCATGATCGTTATGTCGCCTTCGTTTAGCGTCTGGAGCAGGTCCTTGTCTGGGGTCACGATGACCACGCCCTTGCCTCGCTCGGCCTCCCTTACGGCAGCGGCGGCTATCATGTCATCGGCTTCGAAGGCACTGTCGGAGAGGACCTTGATCCCCAGAGAGCGCGAGAGGTCCATCATAAGAGGCAGCTGGGCTATGAAGTCCTCCGGAGGGATGGGCCTGTTAGCCTTGTAGGGAGGGTAGAGCCACTTGCGGAAACTCGGCCCCGGTGAGTCGAAGACCACTGCCCCCTCTCTTGCCCGGGAGCCTTCAATGATCCTTATGAGCATTCTGCCGAAGCCGTAGACCCCGTTCACCGGAACGCCTCCAGGGGACATCATGGGGTTCTTGACACCGAAATAGGCCCTGTAGGCCAGGGCGTGGCCGTCTACGAGGATAAGATCGGTCAATGGGTTCTCCTTCCGGCAAGGAAGCGGTTGTCATCCTCTCCTTGCAGTCGTATGGTATCAGTAAGTGAGGGGGTGCAACAATGGATATCGTGAACGTCGCAGGAAACAGCTGGTACATCCCGGGTCCCACCAACCTGGGGGTCTTCGTCAGGGATGGCCGGGCGCTCCTCATCGACAGCGGCAACGACGAATCGGCGGGGAGGAAGGTCCTTCAGGTTCTGAAGGAAAAGGGGTGGACCCCTGAGGCCATAATTAACACCCACTCAAACGCCGATCACATAGGCGGGAACGCCTTCATCCAGAAGAGGACAGGCTGCAGGATAGGATCTACACGGGCCGAGGCGGCCCTTATTGAAGACCCCTGGCTGGAGCCGGCCCTGCTCTGGGGGGCGTCTGCCTTCGGTGACATCAGCGGGAAGTTCCTCAGGGCTCAGCCTTCGAAGGTCACCGATGTGATACCTTCCTCAGGGACGGTCCTCGACACGGATCTTGAAGCAGTTCCGCTCCCGGGGCATTTCCTTGAGATGGTGGGCATAAGGACACCCGAAGGTGTTTTCTTCATAGCCGACAGCCTTTTCTCGGCCTCTGTCCTGGACAAGTACGGTATGGTCGTGTGCTTCGACGTGGCGGCGCAGATGAGGACCATGGAGTACCTGGAAGAGGTCGAGGCAGCACTTTTCATCCCCAGCCACGCAGAACCCTGCACAAAGGTAGGCCCTCTCGTGAAGAGGAACAGGGACGCCCTCGAACTCGTCCGCGACAGGATCGTGGAAGTCTGTACCGCCCCTGCTTCAAGGGAGGACATTCTTGCCGACCTGGCCGGTCTCTTCAACATCGCCCTGAACCCTCCCCAGTACATACTTACCCATATAACGGTATCGGCCCACCTCTCTTGCCTCGCCGACCTGGGGGTGCTAAAGCCCCTCTTCGAAAAAGGGAGAATGCTCTGGACTTCCCGGTAGGGTTTGCGGCAGGGCCTGTTTTGGAGAAGGCCTGTTTCATGATAAATTGTTCTCGGAGTGACAGGGTCTCAAACCGCAAAAAGCCGACCAGGGGCCGATCCCCATGAAAACCGGGGGAGACCGCCATCGGCTACCTGCGGATCAACTTCTCAGGGGTTGTTCATGGCCAATTTGAGCCGCAATAAGAACGATAAAAGACTTGTCGAGTTTTTGCAGAGGATCTTCGACCGCATACCCGTGGGGCTCTACAGGACGACCCCGGAGGGGAGGATCATCCACGCCAATCTTGCCCTGGCAAGGATGCTTGGATATGAGAGCGTGGAGGATCTCAAAAGCAGAGACCTCGAGATCGAGGGCTACGAACCCTCCTACCCCAGAAAGGACTTCAAGGAGCGCATTGAGAGAGAGGGATCCATTCACGGGCTTGACGCCAGGTGGCGCAGGACCGACGGGACCTTCGTGGATGTGAGGGAGTACGCAGAGGCGGTCAGGGACGGGTCCGGGAAGGTGGTCTTCTACGACGGTGCCGCCGAGGACGTGACGGAGTTCAAGAATGCCGAGAAAACCATCATGGAGAGGGAGAGGGAGTATCGCTCCCTCTCGGGAATGTTTCGGCTCCTGGCTGATAACATGCAGGACATGCTATGGGCCAAGGACCTCCAGGGCCGGTACCTGTTCGCCAACCGCGCTCTCTGCGAGAGGATCCTGAACGCCTCAGACACCAGCGAACCAATAGGAAAGACAGACATGTACTTCGCAGAGAGGGAGAGAGGGGCCCATCCTGAGGACCCCGAGTGGCACACCTTCGGCGAGATCTGTGCCGGGTCCGATGCCGAGGCACTCAGGGTCAAAGGCCCGTGCCAGTTCGAAGAGTTCGGCAATGCCCAGGGGCAGTCCCTCTTCCTGGACGTTCGAAAGGCGCCCCTGGTAGACGAAGGCGGGGACATCATTGGCGTTGTGGGAAGCGCAAGGGAAGTGTCGCGGGAGAAGGAGCTCGAGTCGGAACAGAGACGTTCCCGGAAGGAGCTGGAAAAGGCCTACCAGAGGCTCAGGTCGACCCAGGAGAGCACCCTCAGGGTGATGGCCAAGCTGGTGGAGACCCGAGATCCCTACACCTCGGGACACCAGGGGAGAGTGGCCCTCCTCGCAGTGGCGATCGCAAGGGAGATGGGGCTCGACGAGGAGACCAGGGAGGTCCTCAGGGTGGCCTCTCTCGTCCACGATATCGGGAAACTGAGGATCCCAATTGAGATCCTCAGCAAACCCGGCCACCTGGCTCCGATGGAGATGGAGCTCATCAAGGAACACTCCAGGGCGGGGGCGGAGATCATTTCTGAGATCAGGTTCTTCCGTCCCGTCGACGAGATCATTCTTCAGCACCACGAACGCCTGGACGGTTCAGGCTACCCCAGGGGGCTTTCGGATGAACAGATCCTCATCGAGGCCAGGATCCTTGCCGTGGCCGATGTCGTGGAAGCCATGTCCGCTGACAGGCCGTACCGCTTGACATTTCCCTGCCGATAACGATAATAGTCCCATTGCCGTGAAGGGATTACACGAGGTGGCGCCCCATGGTGGGCGCCTCTTTTTTTGCGTCCTTTCCCAAATACAGGAGGAATATGCTTTTATGGAACAGACCGCAACAATGGAAATAACGGAACAGGAAAGAAAGACCTTCGGGGATTTCAATCTCCGCAAGGAATTGCTCAAGGCCCTTGATGACAGGGGATTCATCGAACCGACCCCGGTCCAGGTGGCCGTTCTGGGCCAGGACAACCTCAATGCCGATCTGATAGTGAGGGCGAAAACGGGTTCGGGCAAGACCCTTGCCTTCCTTCTCCCTCTTATGAGTGACGACCAGCTGGACCCAACGAGACCGGGCGTGGTTGTGATATCTCCCACCCGTGAACTGGCGCTGCAGATCTCCCGTGAAGCTGCATGGGTGTCGAGGGGGATCAACTGCCCCTGTACGTCCCTTGTCGGCGGCATGGACATGTCCAGCCAGATAAGGGACCTGAGGAGAGGCGTCGCTTTTGCTATAGGGACTCCGGGAAGGATACTGGACCACGTCCGCAGGGGCACACTCTGCATGGACTCGGTACACACCGTGGTCCTCGACGAGGGCGACCACATGCTGGACATGGGTTTCCGCGACGAACTTGAAGGCATTCTTGACGCCGCTTCCGGAAGGAGGAGGACCTGGCTCTTCTCGGCCACAATGCCTCCCGCCGTCCGTGCCCTTTCCCGCAAATACCTTTCCGACCCCAGGATGATCTCGCTGGTGGACGAAGGTGCCCAGCACGAGGACATTATCCATACGGTCTATACGACCCCGAAGAACCGGCAGATGGACGGGCTCGTGAACGTACTGCTGTGGGAGAACTCCTCAAAAGGGCTTGTATTCTGCCACACCAGGGCCGAGACGATCGAGGTGGCCAACCGGCTTACCCAGGAGCGCTTCAGCTCCTGCTGTCTCCACGGGGATATGAGCCAGAGGGAGAGGAACCACGCCCTCTCGATGTTCGTATCTGGCAGGGTGTCCCACCTTGTCGCGACCAACGTCGCGTCAAGGGGCCTCGACATTCCCGAGGTGGAACACGTTTTCCAGTTCGGGCTTCCGTCGGATGCAGAAACATTCATCCACCGGAGCGGCAGGACGGGCAGGGCCGGCAACGAGGGGCGGGATATACTTGTCCTTACCATGGCCGAGGCCTACAAGCTGAAGGGAATGCTCAGGAACACCAATATCTCGCTCAACTGGTTGCCCGTCCCTGATTCGCAGGCCATAAGGGCAAGACAGAGGGCGAGGTACGAGGAGAAGATTTTCAGTGTGTGCTCCGACGGTCTTTGTGATACGGGAGAGTGGGCAGAAAGCCTTCTCGAGAGGAGCGATCCTGTGCAACTGGTCACCAATTTGCTCCGGATAGCGGAAAAGAGCATCCGCTCGGGATATTCCCTTAAGGCTGACATGGAAAGGGAGCGCGAGCAATCAGATTCCCGAAGGACGAAATCTGTCCCTGAAAGGGGCGGAAAGAGGCCCATGGGCCGCAGGAACAGGGGTACTCTTGTCCGGCTTGCAGTGAAGGACGCCGCTGACTGGAACGCCGGGAAGGTTCTCCGGACCGTCTGCTCCGCCCTTGACGTGAGCAGCGGCGACGTTGCAGAGATAATCCTCGGCAAGGACAAGGTAATGGTGGAGCTTTTGCCCAAAGCCCTTGAGAAGTACAACCGGAACCCCGAAAGGCTGTCAGGGTCGGCCCTTTCAAGGATCGCCTCCTCGGGTCGGCGGGGCGGTCAGGCAAGGAAGGACCAGGCCAGGATCAGGACCGCCTGATCAGGAGAGATCGAAAAAGAGAGGCCCCGGGGGTGACCCCGGGGCCTCTCTCGTCCGAGGGATCTCCTCAGGCCATGGTGACCACGGTACCCTCTCGACCCTCCAGGGCGTCAACGGCCTTGAAGAGGGAGGTTATGATCGCCTTTTTCCCGGGGTAGTTCCGGGCGAATTTAATCGCGGCAAGTACCTTGGGGAGCATGCTTCCCGGGGCGAAATGCCCCTCCTCCATGTATCTTATCGCCTCAGGAACGGTCATGTGGTCCAAAAACTGCTGGTTGGGTTTCTTGAAGTTAAGACAGACCTTGTCTATCTCGGTGAGGATCAGGAGTATGTCGGCCTCGATGTCCTGGGCGAGCTTCTCTGCGGCAAGGTCCTTGTCGATGACGGCCGCCACGCCGGTAAGGGAACCGTCCATGTTCTCTATCACAGGGATCCCTCCACCGCCGGCGGTTATCACGATGGTGGTATCCCAAAGGCGCTTGACCGCTGATATTTCCACTATCTTCTTGGGCTCGGGCGAGGGGACCACCCTTCTCCAGCCCCGGCCGGCATCCTCCTTCATTACGTAACCCTTTTCTTCGGCTATCTTCTTTGCCTCTTCCTCGGAATAGAACTGCCCTATGGGTTTGGTGGGGTTCTTGAATGCAGGGTCATTGGGGTCCACCACGACCTGGGTCACCAGCGTAACCACGGGGAGGTTCCGGTTTCGGTTCCTGAGGGCGTCCCTAAGGGCCTGCTGGATGTGGTAGCCTATGTACCCCTGGCTCATGGCCCCGCAGACGTCGAAGGGCATGGCAGGCGTCTGTTCGTTGACTTTCGAGGCTATCTCCTGGGAAAGGACTATCCTCCCCACCTGTGGTCCGTTGCCGTGTACAATGGCCATCTCGTAATTTTTGCAGCTTATCTCCGCCAGATATTCAGCTGTTCTTCTCACTACCTCGAGCTGCGCTTCGGACGTTGGAGGCGTTCCGGCCTCCTGAAGCGCGTTGCCGCCCAAAGCTATAACGACCTTGGTTGGACGATCCATAGTTCTCTCTCCTTATCCTCAAAGGGATATTTACGGAGAGAATTTTAAACCTTTCATTCAAGAAAGTTCAATAGGGGGAATTGGTCTAGATCCTGGTAAGGGTTGCCGACCAGGAGGAGATGATCCTGTCCCTGGCCATCAGTACTCCCCTGTTTGCGTAGGTGTCGGGGTTGACGCTCTTTAGGTACTCCGTGCCGTAATAAAGAACGTCGGGTGATCGGAAAGTGGATAGGATCGAGTCCCCCACAACGGCGAAGGAGCCGACCAGGGGGCCAAGAGAGGGATTCTCGGACCTCCATGTGGTGGAGTCGCTCCCTCTCTCGAAGGGGACGATCTCGCAGCGGTTCTGGATCCTCACCGGGGAATTCCCCTCTATCTCCATGAAGCCTTCGTTGATCCACAGGTCACCCTGATGCTCTATCGTGGTCATTCCTGAAAGCTGGACCGTGTCACCCTCGCCGTTGCGGAAGAACCCCGAAGCCTTCCAGGTTCCCTCCTGAAAAAGGAAACGATGACCCATCTTCCTGATAAAGATCCTGCTTTCCAAAAATACTCCCCCATTTTGTTCGATCAGATCGTGATAGAATACACGATCTTTCCCGAGGCCGCAACCGCCGGTGACGGATCAGACCTCAAAGGAAGGGTTCCCGGGTTCGATCAGCCTGACCATGGAGGTGCCTCCGCAGTGGCTCTCCAGGAGCCTGACAAGCTCCTCCGACGCCATACGGTGGGTTGCCTCGTCCATAGGTGGCATGGAGTCAAGGTTGATGGCCACGTTGGAGGTCAGGGGGGTTATCTTGCTCGGGTCGCCGTTCTTCCAGCACCACCCCCTGCAGAATACACTGCCATTTGCCGTATCGTGCAGGATTATCTCCCCCGGTTCCGGATTCTCCACGGCCTCAGGGTTCCCCAGGTGGGCAAAGACCTCGTCGCCTTTTGCCGGGCCCAGGCGAAGGTCACCCTCAAGGCACGCAAGGTCGTCACCACCGCAGGGGATGCGATACTTCAGGCTGATGATGTTGAAGATGGCCACAAGCCTGTTGATGAACGGCAGGTCCTTCCCTGAGCGCGTCCTCTTGATAAGATTGGCAATGGATGGGGGGAACTTGTTGGGGTTGAGTCCCATCTGTTCGAAGACGGAACGCCAGGCCGAAATGAGGGGGTACTCCTTGTAGTTCTCAAGTTCCGGGTCATTCCTGACACCCAGCTCGGCTTCCCTGAGCAGGTCAAGGAGGGCCGGGTCCTCCTCGGCGTTGTCCAGATCCTTTCCCACCACCACGTAGCGGCGGTACTCAGGCCACCTCTCGAAAACCTCAGGTGCTACAAGTATCCTCATAGGGAGCCTCTCCTTTCAGGCACGGTCTCTTCTCGAGTATGCCATGTATAATAACAGGACTATCCAAGGGAGGGTAAGGAATGCGGGAAGATCGCCCCGACGGAAACAGGAAGGCTCTCTTTTTCTTTTGCGTCGGTGAAGGCTATGATCACGTCTCAAGGCTGGTCTTCGATAAGGTTGTAGAGCTGTTCCAACCTGTTGAGCTGGGAATATCCCTGGACGGGTACCCCGTAACGGAGTACGTGGATGACAAGGGGGACAGCTTCTGCTTCATGCGCCAGGAGATGCTCGTCAGCTACGACTTCAGGCGCTACCTCCCCTTCCTGAGAGAGCACTTCCTTGATCTTGACCTTGCCGCCGAGGTGAACTGGCACGAGGGTGCCAACGCGCCGGACAGGGTCATTACTGTTCACACCGTGGGGGACGTGGACGCCGGGGTTTTCACCCCCGCCGTTCCTGGTTACATGAGAAACCTCCTTCATGCCATGGAGGAGGAGAGGGTCCGGGCGGGGATCGATGACTTCCGCGTGGTGACCGAGGCCACTCACTGGACGGGGACCTTCAAGGGTCAGGACCCCCACCTGCTGGACCGATTCCCCGTCCCGATGCTCGATATTGAAATAGGCAGCACACCTTCCAGCTGGGAAGATACGGCTGCTGTGGAAGTTCTTGCCAAAAGTCTGGTCAGGGCTTTCTCGTCCTCCGTAAAGCTTTTCAACATCCTCTGTGTGGGAGGGATCCACTTTGAGCGGTCCTTCTCAGAGGCCGCCCTGAACACCGGCTTCCCCTTCGGCGTTTCCCATATCCTCCCCAACCAGTGGATCGTATCCGGCGACTACGCCTCCGGGGAGGGATTTAACAAGCTTCGAAATGCTGCTTCAAGCATCAGCGGAGGCGTCGACGCGGTAGCTTACCATGA
>LDZU01000136.1_pt1 | contig 12343 bp, 11 predicted proteins | sample 615531 | NCBI WGS metagenome assembly LDZU01 (sample SAMN03408293, study PRJNA278302) | terrestrial metagenome | isolation source: oil reservoir sample SB2 | place: USA: Alaska, North Slope, Schrader Bluff formation | collected 2011-09 | reverse complement strand
CATGGACAGGATGTCCATCGCGTCCATTCGGGGAAGAAGCAGCATCCGGTATCCCTTGCTCACCGGGATCAGCAGGCCTGCCGTCATTCCAAAGACGTGAAAAAAGGGAATGACGCACAGCACCGCTGCGTTCCCCGTGTGTTCGTGGCCCATCCACTTGTCCGACTGCGTCGTGCTGGCGACAAGATTGGCATGCGTGAGCGTGGCCGCCTTGGGCGCGCCCGTGGAGCCGCTGGTGTATTGCAGCACGGCGACATCCGCGGACAAGACCTCAACATCCGGGCCGGCCGCATCGCCTGCGCCGGCCATCAAATCGGAAAATATCTGCGGGGCGGGCATGCCCTTCGTCAGAGAAATCTTTTTCTCCATCCCGAACACGGAATGGAGAATGACGGTTTGCACGGGCGTTTTTTGAATCACGTTGTAAAGATTTCTGGAAAAGAGATCCAAAGTGATAGCCATCTTCGCGCCCGCATTATTCAGGCAGGCGGTCAGTTCGTCGCCCGTAATGCCGACGCTCAGGTTGACGGCGACGGCGCCGAGTTTCAGAATCGCGAAAAAAGAAATAACGTAGGTTGGCGAATTGACCAGAATCAAAGCGACGCGGTCGCCTTTTTTCACACCCTGCCCGCTTAAAACGGCGGCAAACCGGTTGACCTTCCGGGCAAGTTCGGCGTACGTTGTGTTCTGGTCGTTGAAGGTCATGGCAATATCATCCGGATGCGCGGCTGCCGTCTTCGTCAGAAAGGCATAAACCGGTGTGCCGGGATACTCCAGTGTCCGGGGCACGTGCGAGGCATAATGTTTAAACCAGATTTGTTCCATTTTCTTGTCCTTTGCCGGAAAAAAGTTTGATGGAAATCAATAATACTGAAAGCAAAGTGATGTCAACAGAGAATACCGCGGATATTTTGAACAAAAAACCCCTCGGGGCGGACGTCCCGAGGGGCTGAATTATCTTCACAGATCATGACCGGTTTTCCCGGATGAAGAAATCAGGTCACGATCGTTTTCACCATCTCAATCACCGGGTTGGTGAAGAGCGCCATCAGCAAGGTATAGAGAGCAAAGGCGCCGACTGCTTCCGTTGTGTACATTTTGTTATATTTTCTTTTCAGTTGAACCAACATCAAACCGCCAATGACCAGGCAGCCCAGTTGGAAGTACGGGAAGGCCGCCTCACCCGCTGCCGCGTATTCGGCAAAGCCGAAAGTTGCCGTCAGAAGAACCACCGCCGCCGCTACCATCATCGTTCCTAATGTCTTTTTCATGATCTGTTACCTCCTTAGGGGTGTTTGTTTCATTTGTCTTTAGATAATGAAATTTGCGTGCCAGATTATCTGACTGAACAATGACATGTTGCATCATTTTGATATTATTAATTATTATACGATTTTATCCGCAAGGAGTACTGGGCAGAAGACCGTTTTTCCCCCGATTTGTTGAAAGAAACATTCAGACGGATTTTACAAAATATGAAATGTTAGTGCTTTCCTCTTTTGATATAAAAATATGCAAATGTAATGGTGAAATATTTGCCGTAAAATATCCTCCCTATCTATTTAATATTAAAGGCTGATTCAAATACCATATAGTATTTGTTACAGCATATGAATGGTTTTTTTAATTTCTCATTTCCTTAAGCTTTATTGGCCCCGGGATTGGCAAATGTATAGCCAAATGGCAGTTTGAAGGCGGGCGGTAAGTTTGTCGTAGGTTGTTCGGGGTGTTCCCATCCATCGGTTGGCAAAAGCTTCGACGCAAAAAACCTATGAGGCACGCTCTTAACAAACTTTCCGGAAATGCTCAGTACCTATGAAGATGGTGATAGATTGATAAACGACTATTTCGGAGGCGCTTCACCAAATAACCTTTTGTAATCGATAATAAAATCTTTTGGTTTGTCGTTGAGGTAAATCCAATAGGCGGATCTCTCTTATTTTCTTAATGTCAATGTGGCGACATTCCAGCATCAGCTTAAGAAGATCGATTGTCTTGAATGTTTTGATGTCGTATGCTCCTGCAGCTATCCTCATTTCCTCGTCATCCGTCACAACGGGAATACAGAGTTGCTCTGCATGAGCAAGACAAAGAACATCAACCTTTGATACACCGGGATGCACGTTGCGCACATAGTCAAGAATGAATTCATAGGCCCGCTTGATTTCCAGCTTTTCTCCTCTCGTTACCTTCAGCAAATGAGAACGATTCTTTACATAGTCCGGATCATTCACCCATGAAAAGGAATTTATCAAGCGCGGGTTTCGATTGTATTCATCCTGCAACTCTTTGAGGCAGTAAAGACAATAACGTTTATCGCCGAATTCCACGTTTAAAAGCGGATGGATGCTTTGCGCCAATCTGAAATAGGCGTTGGAATCTACGAGAATCCGGCTTTGAGCCATTAATGAAGCTCCTTATACACGTTTTGTGCATCAAGGAGCGGTACATTGAGGATGCTTTGAATAAAGCTTGCCGATTTGTGATGGTCGATCAAATATTTACCAAGGATATCAAAGAAAGGGCTGCCAAACTGTTCCTTCGCACTGGCAATATAGCGAGAAGGCGACGGTGATTTAGTGCCAAAGAGACCTTCGCTGACCTGCTGGAACTGTTTGTTAAAATTAGTCGTGGCCTGATAGATCGCCTTACTGGATTCCAGATCAACTTTGGGTCTCCCGCTATAATCGGTATATTTGTTGATCTGATAATAAACTGTCAATGGAGAGACGACGAGTTTTTCGGCTAGCAATTTGATATGGTTAATTTGGGACCAAACATTATCGTAGTTTTGTAATGCTTCATACGCGGAGGCTGCCATCTCATGGGGTACCAGCAACGCACCAGCAAAAGCATCGGCGAAGTCTTCTCCAGCCTCACCTTGCAGCGTTGGGGCATGAACATGTCCCAATTCATGGGCCATCCAAAATTTGAAATCGTGCACCTTGCAATCAAGATTTAAATAAATCCATGTAGTCATTGATTCCGGCAGATAGATGTGCAGCGCATTTTCGTGATTCTCTTTGTTTCCCCAGAGAACGGGGATAATCACTGCCTGTAACTCGTTAAAGAATCCAATCAGGTGATCGAAGCGGATTTCTTCGCCTTCACGAACAGCGATTCTTTCTCTGACGCGTTTCGCAACTTTTCGGACATAGTCATAATCGACAGACGGTGTTTTCAGGACAGCGGGTTGTGAAAGATCGTCAAAGGGAAGATACGGCACTAATTCTTTCAGCATCATTCCCATGTCTTTAGCCTGGTCGACATAGTCGGGCGTGATTTTATGAGCGCCTTTTTTGCGGAAGGCAATAACCGGCTCGTTTGGTGCTGACACTTTGCAGACCATTTCGCTAAAGCTCAGATTCAGCAGGCGCGCCAGTTTTAAAAGCTTGTCGGGTCGGGGATATTTCTCATTGCGCAGCCACTTGGAGACGGCTTCTCTGGACACCTGCATTTTCTTGGCAAGGGTCGTTTGATTCAGGCCAAGCTCCTGCACTTTTTGCTGAATATTTTTGATATTTAGTTTATTTTCCATGATGCTACATTGCACATCGTGTCAACTTTTGTCAACTTTTAATATATGTGCGGCTAACTCGCCTTGCTCAAACATCCAGCTTTGTAATATCTCATAAACGCTTAATTACTTGTTTCCCCAAAGAAATCTCATGAACACCACTCAAATAGAAAAAGAACTCTGGGAAGTGGCCGATCAACTGTGCGCCAATTCCAAGCTGACCGCAGCTTAATACTCCGTGCCTGCCCTTGATGTATTCTTTAAAAATATGCTGGTATTTTCCCAGAGCCGTCCGGGAAATATTTTCGAGATGTTGGCTGACGAGTTGACCTTTGTTTGACTGCATGATGATGACCTCTAAAATTTTAAATAGAGATATGGCTTGCTCGCCTTTATGTGAATGTAAAAAATCTACAACGGTTACCTAGTGTTAATCAATACTGCCCTCTTTACTGACAGATGGTAAAAATTGTTCATTTTTATTATGTTGAATAGAAATTTTTATTTTTGTATAAAGCGCCATGATTTATCTTGATAATAACGCGACGACATCTATTGCGCCGGACGTTCTAAATGCAATGATGCCGTTTTTGACGACGGAATGGGGGAATCCCTCCAGCAGCTATAAATTTGGATCAAAATTAAAAGCCGTGATTGAGAAAGCACGTGGACAGGTTGCAGAATTGATTGGCGCATATCCATCTGAAATATTTTTTACTTCGTGTGCAACGGAAAGCAACAATACCGCGATTCATGCAGCATTAAAGGCAAATCCCAGCAAACGCCGCATAATAACCTCAGTTGTTGAACATTCTTCTGTCCTAAATTATTGTCGTGCGTTAGAAGCTGATGGCTATAAAGTTACATACCTGCCGGTCGATAGTGATGGATTGCTGCATTTAACCGATTTAGAAGAGGCTATCACGGAAGACACGGCTATTGTCTCTTTAATGTGGGCAAACAATGAAACCGGGGTATTATTTCCCGTCGATGAAATAGCAGAAATGTGCTGCTCAAAAAATGTTTTATACCATTGTGACGCAGTTCAAGCGGTGGGCAAGCTACCGATAAATCTCAAAAGCTCGCTCATCAATTACTTATCAATCTCCGGCCATAAATTCCATTCACCGAAAGGCATTGGTGCGCTTTTTGTGCGTAAAAAATCACCCTTTGCAGCCTTCATGCATGGCGGACATCAAGAGCGAGGACTTCGCGGTGGTACGGAAAACGTGGCATTGATTGTCGGCATAGGCACCGCTGCTGAGCTTGCCCGTAAAGCATTACCAGCCTATGACAAAAGAGTTCGCCCGCTTAGAGATCTTCTGGAAAACGAAATACTTAATAATATAGCTAATACGGAGCTTAATGGACATAAGAGCAAAAGGCTAGCAAATACGACAAATATCTCTTTTAAAGGCATTGAAGCCGAGGCTTTACTCATCCTGCTAGATCAATCCGGCATCTGTGCATCATCTGGTTCTGCCTGTTTAGCGGATTCAGATGAACCATCACATGTAATTAAAGCTATGAAGAAAAATAAAGAGATTTCAAGACACATGATAAGGTTTTCATTAAGTGCCATTGAAACACAGCAGCACATAACGAGTGCGCTTAATGTAATAGAGCACGCAGTTAATACTTTGCGTATATAATTAGCTATATATAGCTTCAACAAAAGCAGGAAAGTATCGATAAAGTTCCGCGTATTTTTCTATATCACCATTAGGGACACCCGGTATATTAACAACACCGCCCTGCGGTAATTGTGAATTTAAATGTCGCATTTCTTTACTCGTTAAGCAGGGGGCGTTAATTGTATACGCAGATTCCTCACAACGAACAAATTTGAGTTCATCGAATGCACATGCCTCATATTTATTTTCATCACCTGCTTCATGGAAAATCCATCCGATTGTGATCATTGGTGCGCTGTCGCTATAAAGAAAATAAATTATCTGCCGCGAATGCATTTTCTTGTCCCTTTGAAGAACACCATTACGGGCAGATAAAGCATCCGCTACCTTACTACTCAATATCTTTCTGGTGATCACTCCAATAGTTTTCGCACGTAGGTCGCTACCTTTTATTTCATTAGGAACAGCATCACCAAGTCTTTGTCTAAATTCATGTAGTGCATAATCGTCAACATTATATTGCTTACCTGTTTGTTCAGAATACCCATTTTTTTGTTCTTCACTGGCTGGTCTATCTGGATGAATATTGAGTGTTACTATCAACATACTCCCCGAACAAGCCTTTGCACAGACTGTATCAATATCTGATAAGATTGATTCATCTAATTTTGAATCGTAATCAAGCCAAATAATCGATTTCGCGGTCAAATCAAGCTCTGGTAAGACTTCAGAAGATTTCCTATAATCAACAGTAATGCATTTGTAAGGCTTGTTAAACTCAAAACATTCCTTTGCGTAGGCATCTTTTTCAATGCTAAGCATACTATCTATCCCAAGATTGCGATGAAATAACTGAAAATCGCTAAAGTAAATTGAACCAAAGCCAATATAACGGTAAGTTTCAATTTTACCAAATGGATAAAGTCGGTGAAAAACGTCGCACAACATTTTACGCTCAATGGTTTTTGCAGGACGTAGTGTGTAGTTAATCATTCTATAACTGCTTGACATTATTCCACACCTTCATATTCCATATAATAGTCAAATGTTTTTTCGCCAACGGCCACATAAGTATTAACTTTAAGATGCGCCATCGCTTTCTTCACCTCTGAAAGCGGCTTACTATATTGTATCTTCTGCATGGGTGGTCCGGCAGGCCTTGGATTTGGTTGCGGGGCTACAAATTTCGATGCCAATTGTATGTCTTCAGTTCGTTGAGCCATAGAACTTTTAATTTCTTGATCAAGAGTTTTGTCAGTGCTCTCACCATTATCAATCGCCGTCTTTTCCTTAACTAAGTTATTTAAGAATGTAAGAACTGGTTTAGATAACTCAATCATTTCTTGTTGGACGCTCCTATAAATTGGTGAATCAACATCTACACCTGTTTTAGTCGTTGTCCAAGGTAACAACGTAGCATCATCAGAATCAAAATATGCGTAACCACGAAAATAAGCGTAATCTGGATGATACTGTCTCATGCCATGCATCTGCCCCCATATAGTAGTTGCGCTCTGATCCGCACGGATAACTAAGCGACCATTGCAAAATACATACCAGCCAGCCTCGTGTAGGTTTCGTTCTGCTACCCCTGCAAAAAGTTTTACAGTTACTGGTGGACCAGTTTTGCCATCGAGAATTTCGCGTTCATAGATTTTTTCTACAAAAGCAGGCTTGAGGTTGTCTGACACAAAAAGTTTAGCGGGTTCATTGTTTAATGGTATTGCATTAACGGTAATCGTTAGTCCTTTTTCTATGCCAAGGGAATGTGCTAGACTCATTTCATTCTTCAATCGTGTCAGAAAGTTTTCAAGCATAAAACTTTCTGAGACTGACTCATAAAGATCACTAATCTGAATACGTGTGCCAACTTCTTCCACACAAACATCTATATTCTCCTCAACGGTCTTGAATTCAAAATGCCAATCATCAGCTTTCTGTGTCTGGTCCAGTGCCTTCCATTGTTCAACATCCATTTCAAACTTCGACGTTGAAGTTGCTGAGAAGACGTTAAAATGACGCCCTAATTTAAAAAAAGTGCGTTTCATGCCGACACCAAATTGACCAACAGAACCAGGTGTGAAAGGCGCATCCTTTGGTCGACCAAAACGAAAAGCATAGTTACGCGCAATGTCGACCGGTATGCCGCCGCAATTATCAGCTATTTTAAAATGGTCTTTATCAAGTTCTACTCTAATTGTGAGGTCCTGAAATTGTCCACTTTGATGCAGTCTTCTTGCACCATCTACGGAGTTGTCAACAAGGTCAAGGATAGCACGTGTTAGAGGAATATCACGTGTCAGCATGTGGATAAAAAATTCTTTTGTTGGTGAAGCGTTGATAAGCTTGGATTTCTGTAAGGCTTCAACTTTAGCTTCATCGGACATCACTTCCCTCCATCTTTCCAGAATTGACGCGCTATTCCTTGATGCAGCTTATTGTGCAAACGCACGGCGATTTCGGCTTTTTTAAGTTTATTATGAACAATACCGCCCATAATCATACGCTGTTGTGCATCGGTTAAGGCGTGGGGTGAGAAATGGATGCCACATTCCGCCAACTCGGCGAAGTTTGTTTCATTAGCCCCGGTGGTCAAAAATTTATCTGCATCTTGCGATGCCAACCAAACAGGAAAACCCCATGATCGTCCTTGACGAGCTAACGTACTTAAAAGACCTGCTTTACTTTCCTTAGGCAATAAAAGGTGTGCCTCGTCGACAAACAAGACCATCTTAAGCGGTTGAACATCATTCTTGACGGCCAGTTGTTGGCCTAATTTTTTAATTAAATAATTTAAAATGAGCGCCACTGCCAAAGCTTTCGTTTCATTGTCGGTTCCAAATTCTTTAAAATCGATGACAAGAGAACTGCTAAGCCACTCTTCCGGACTGATACTCTTTCGGTGATTGGCAAATAAGTTAAAGTCGACAATTTTCTTTAGAATGGATATATCAACCCCTCTCGCACCGCGATGTTCCATCTCATCTGTTAGAGATTCAAAATCCGGGGCGGCCAAATCCTTATAGGCTTCACGTATTACCATTTCCTGTTTTGCGCCTAACTGCTGAGCAAACGATCGTATGAGTGACGCCACTTCGGAGGCGATCTGTGCATTTTGCGTCGGGTTTGGGCTGTGATAAAGAGGATTTATCGGCAAGCCCTGCTGGATGAGGCGAATGTATCGGGCGCCGGTTTGCTCCAGAAAATGTGCGCGATTCTTTTTTTGCTGTTGATTGCCCGGATCATCTTCAAGTTCACCTTTAAGATCAAAGAACACAAAACGGACGCCGTAACCTGCAAGTTGCGCGAGCAAATCAAGCGCGAGTTGACTTTTACCGGAACCTGGCTCGCCTGAAATGACAAGCAAACCATTTTTGGTACCGGGGCCGTTCATACTCCAATCCTCACCCTCGATTAATAGTTTTAACTTTACCTCTGTATCAACAACAGGCAGTACATTTACAACTTGCTTATTGCTGCCCATGAACCCAAAATCATCGGTCCCGATTTTTAACAATGCGGCAACAAACTTGGTTTGATCATTATCCGATTCCTGCCATATTTGTTTCAAGCGCTGACAACCATATTCAAAAAAACGACGAAACTCCTGGCGATAACCACTCTCGTCAAGTGTGCGACCTGCACGGTGATTTAATGCGGCACGAACAACCTCACGCAGTTCGTCTCCGACAACTTGTTCATCATTTAATGTTACGCCTTTTGAGTCCTTAGGCTTAAACTGCGGCGGTATGTTTTCGCCTAAAGCCAAAAAGAGGGCTGCTCGACCGAGCACTGCTTGATTTCTCGCGCCAACACGCGGGAAAACAGTTTCTATAAATTCATGCGCTTCACTACTGGTGTCGAACTTCATGCTTCCTCCCTACAGATCATGCCCAAAGTAATCATTGCTGATCCGGACTTCGTAATCATTGCTGTTGGGTCTTCCATGTGGATGCAATGTATATACACGGGCCAACTGATCACGGATTCTGTCAAATAATTGCCCTTCCGGATCGATTTCAGCATTGGTGCTCAGGATGACGGATTGATGGCCGCTGAGATAAAGTTGATCCAGAACATTGGCGCGTACTTCTTTATCCAGGCGGGCAAGGGGCGTGTCTACCATTAAGGGCGGAACAAGTTTTGCCAGACGGCGTAGCGCTTCATAGAAAGCTAGCATACGCACTTGCCGCTGACCGGCAGACGTGTTGGTTTCATCCCATGATGCTTTAGTGCCGTCCCGACGCAACAACCAACACTGCCAATGACCATCAAATTCCATGCCGATAAATTCACGTTCTCTTTCCGTGATTTCAACCCATAACCGGCCGACTTCTTCCGATATTTGTTTTCGCATTTGTATTGCCGCACGACTGCGGATTTGCCCCGCTGTTTCACGATATCTTGTTGCCAGAGCGGCGAGGCTTTCACCTCTTTCCGCTTTGCTTGCAATTTCCTCTTGTATGGATTCACGTCGTTTCAAATCGGCCAGTTCAACTTCTGCACTGGCAATATCTGCCTCCAATTCTTTGAGACGTTTAACAATTCTGTCACGTTCCGCGATTAGTTGCCCTCGTTTTTCGTGAAGTTCGCTTCCTCTTTTAAACGCCGCTGTGTTTTGCTGCATTTGTTTTAATTTCTGGTTCAATTCGCGTAACTCAACATCCATCCTTTCAATATTGGCGCACATTTCAGCCAATGCATCCAATGCTTTGGGCATTGTCATGAGTCGTGAACGCACTTGTGCGCTGGCATCGTTACGGTCCGAGATGTACATGATCGTTTTGCATCAGATCGCAAATGGAAAAATAAATGTGCGGTAAATTATTTTGAAATGAATATAAGTGAAATGGTGTTTACTGATTAATAAAACCGTGCCTATGACGGTGCCATTCGAGGTACTTACCGTCTGGCCAGAATTTTGATTCGCCAGGTAAAAATATCCTTCGCCCGTCAAAGTCCCAAAGACGTTGTCCCGGGTTACCTTCTTCGATAAATTTTTCTTTGTTTACAATAACTCTGAAATCATCGTCCAACGACCAAAGACCACGGTCGAATTGCCAGTGTGCATTTTTAGAAAGTGCTAAACCATTACGCGGATCATTGTTACGAGAATCAACAAACGCATGAATATGTGCTGCATCCACAATGCTTTCCATTTCCAAGGTTGTCAACCTATAACCTGTCAGAGCACATGTGTGTTTATACGCAATAACAACTACATCAATACGAAAACGGGCATCACGTCCTGTTTGGACACTTGTTTTGTATAGCTGCTCATATTCTCTAATTCCATGCGTAATCGGCATGATCTTAAGCAAGCTGTATAGCGCTGCTCTTTCTTCAGGAAGAAAGTATGGCTCTGTTTCAATTAATACCCTTTTCGCTTGATCTCGAAAGTTTGAATCGAAAAGACAATCGAGAAAAGTTTGGTCAAACCTTATTATTTTTGTTAGTTTTTTATCAGGTGATGATTTCCCATTTGTCATCAATGGTTGCCACATTCCGGACGAGCCTAAATGATGAAAAGGTAATCGTACATCCGGGGATTGGTTACGACGTTTGGCAACGATTGACCAAAAAACACTAAATCTGAAAACTAAATCAGGAGAAAGAATAACATCATTATTAGTAATTTCTCCTTTTTCAATCATTTCAAAGATTACTAATAATAAAAGAGGCTTGTGAGGTGCGGGATTGCCTCGCGCACGATCAATCCGAAGTGTCGCCAGTTTATTCAGCCAGTAATTTTGGTTTTTAATCATGAAGCTAATCTCGTTTGGGGTTAGTTCCCCTTAGCTTGCTACGAAATATCTTTTTTTATAGATGTTTTGATACCCCGTAGCTTGCTGCGGGGTAGTTCATTGGATGTTCGAGCTAGTGTTAGCGTGGTAAGTATTATCTAAATCATCCTTCAATATGTTCAGTAAATCGTCAGGCAATCCATGGGCACGATGGCTTTCGCTATACTCTTCGACCTTGGCGAGCATTCGGCTCAAGATATCAACCCGGACGCCATTGGCTGAAGCAATTTCTTCTTCAATTTTTCGTAATTGATTGTATTGGCTTAGATCAGTATTCATAATGACCCCTCGCTGTTTATTAACAATACGCGCAACACCTCGCCCATCATCAGGATCACGCGCCGCACGCCACATTTGCTGTATCATTAATAATTCTTCGGGACTGATTAAAGTTACGCCAACGCTTTCCTGAAGACTGAGCAATTTGCCAAGTAACTCCCGACGCGCCTTGATATGAAGTGGGCCAGGGCCTTCAGCGCCATTCATTCGCTTCATATCGCGTTTTCCGTTAGCTGGGTCACGATAATAGAGCAATGTCTCCCGAAACTCAATGAGTTTTTCCATCCTTTCATCGCCAGCAGCAAGCAGGCCTTCGCTTGCCTTGTCGCGTTCAACAACGGTACATGTCCAGCAGCCAAACCGTGAATTGCCGCACGAAGGCGTACTGGTATCAATATGAATGGGACATTCGCCGTTGGATGCATTCGTATAAAGCTTATAGAGTTCACGGTTATCGTCGCCCCATGGATTACTTTTCTGCAACAGGTACGCCCATACTTCCTCAGTTGTCAGATATTCGATAGGATTGGATACCCAAACACGTGGCAGGTCTGGATGCTTACGAAGACCGTTTTTTCTTTCCCGTCCTGCCAGCGATTGGGCACGGTTGGCGCTTTCGCCTCGACGCGCACCAAGATGCAGAATGGCTTCCCCCCAGTGACCTATTCGCTGATTGACAAACTTATTTACCGGATCAATTTTCATGCGCTGTGTGCACCAGCGGAACGTTCTATTGGGCGGCGGATAGCCACGTCCAATGGTATTAACCCAAAAAGATTGTTCAGGCGGCGGTTTCAATAATAGCACTTCTATGTTGAGGTTTAACTTTTGCGAAGTTTTGCTCATGCGTTTAAGCGTTGTCTGAAGCATTTCGACAATGGCCGGTATTTCGGCGCGCGTATCTGTGGACAAAACTGCAACCGGTTTGTTTCTTTGTTCTTCCGGAATTGATATTATAGTATTAAACAGGACTTTCGCCAATACGCACGAGCGACTGATGTAACATCTCGTAATAATAGACGATAATCCGACAAAAACGCGATTACATACTGCGGGGGATTTGGCAGTTGAGAGCAGTCAGTAAGACCTCCTGCTCTTTTGATATGGAA
>LDZU01000178.1_pt1 | contig 12348 bp, 6 predicted proteins | sample 615531 | NCBI WGS metagenome assembly LDZU01 (sample SAMN03408293, study PRJNA278302) | terrestrial metagenome | isolation source: oil reservoir sample SB2 | place: USA: Alaska, North Slope, Schrader Bluff formation | collected 2011-09 | reverse complement strand
TTCATCCAAAACAGAAAATCCCCTTTTATTCAATTCTATATGCTTCTCTAACAATATTCAACGTTTTTACTAAATCTTCACAATTTAGCCACGTTCCATCTCCTCTGCCAGTTCCCGCAGTTGCAGCAGGGCATCCCACGCGCTTTCTTTCTGCTCCACCGCCATATCGTTCTATAGCCCTGCTAACTTCAGCACGTACATGGCAGCTTTCAAGCGGCTGGCTTTTCGCCGCTTCCATTGCCGTGCGTACCACCTCCTCCAGGGCAGCGCCGACCATGTGCAAGAGCTGCGCCATGTAGGCTGCCCGCAACACACGCCGGCGTTCCTGCAGGGTTTGCATGAAGGCTACATCCTGGTTGCGCCAAATATTGACCCGCGGACGGCTGATGCACATACAGTTTGGGATATCTTCTGCGATGATGCCCTCCGGTTGCCCTGCTGCGGCGCAGCCAGGTAATGGGAGCCGAGTTCTCAGCCAGGAAGTCAAACGGAAAACAAGAGTGGTACGTGTGTTTCCAGAAGTAGACGTTTACCTTGCGGTTTGTAAATTTCAAAAACCTACGGTATGATTGATTGTCTGTTTTGAGAATGCTATCATTATATCTAAATTATCAATAAAAGAAGCGCACTGAACATGAAAGCCGCCGAGAAAAACAAACTCTATTTCATCTTGATCGTATCCATTTTATTCAGCGCCTGCAGCAGCGCACAAGTCGTCCAGCTTGAGGCAACCCCTACTTCCCTGCCGCTCCCTACTGTTACCATCGCGCCCACTGCCACCGCCACTGAGCTGCCCTCCCCCACGCCCGATACGCGCCCCCTGCCTGAGAACTGGAAGGAGTGGTCGATCATCCCCGAATTTTCCAATCACGCCATGCAGATCTACCAGCAAGGGTTGTCTATGGGCAACAACCCGCACCATTTTTCGAAGGTGGGTGATTGCCAGAACACCACCGGTTTCTTCCTGGGCATCTTCGACAACCCGCGCGGGGCGAAGGAATACCGCCTGGGGGATGAGTACGAATATCTGCAGGAAACCATCGATTATTTTGCAGGCAGCTTCAACCGCCAGAGCAAAGCCGTCAAAGGCGGTTCAAACGTCGCTTATGCCTTGAACTCGATGTATGCTGACCCCGAGGAATGCGAGAGCAACGAAACCCCCTTAGCGTGCGAGGTGCGCCTTTACAAACCCAGTTTCGCCATTGTACGCATGGAAAAATGGGGCAAAAAACCGGTTGATCTGTATGAGAAATACATGCGCGAGATCATCGAATATCTCATTTCACAGGGTGTGGTTCCCATCCTGGTCACCAAGGCAGACAATTCCGAAGGGGACCATGGTGTTAATTTGACCATTGCCAAATTGGCGTACGAGTATGACATCCCCATGTGGAATTTCTGGGCGGCTGCTTGGCAGCTGCCAGATCATGGATTGCGCCTGGATGGTTTCCATTTGAAAGTTGGCTATATCCAATTCGACAACCCGCAAGCGATGAAATTGGGCTGGCCGGTGTGCAACCTGACCGCATTGCAAACCCTGGATGCGGCACGAAAATTTGTTGAACAATGAAAGAGAAAAACCGTATGAGCAACACAATCAAGAAATCAAGCTTATTCATGATCATCTTCACACTGGCTTTCACAGCGGCGCTGCTTTCTGCCTGCAACTCCAGTCAGGTATCCCCCGAAAGCGTGGTCGCGGAATATCTGAGCGCCATGGCAGTGCAGGATTCAGACGCAATGGTAGCACTCTCCACCGCCAATTGGGAAACGAGCGCCCTGATCGACGCAGACTCGCTCACCAATGTGAGCAGTACGATTAAAAAGGTGAACTGGTGTTGACCTACAACGACGAGGATAGATCGATTGATCTGAGCGCGTTCACCTATCACCTGCTCAAGGTCAATAACGCCTGGTTGATCGATGCACGGTCATAAATAGATCCCTGAAGCCTAATCACCACAGGAATACCATCACACTATTCCATGGATGAATGGTAAATAAAAAAAGAAGGGCAGGGATAGATATGCCTGCTCTCTCTTTTTACGTAGACTTCGTATTCATTAACGATAGAACTTCAAGTTAGTTTCTGGTAAGGGTATATCGCCATTCAACCCGAAGGATTGGTAGAACTGATCTTTGACCGCCCACAGAGCGCTGGAGGAGCGGAAAATAGCCAGATCGGTGCGCCCATCACCATTGTAATCAGCCGGCACAGGAGTATCCCCCGCCACACCGTAAATTTGATAGAACTGGTTGCGCACCGCCCACAGACTGTTAGAAGGGCGGTAGATGGCAATATCATCATCACCATCGCCATCATAATCAGCCGGTACGGGTACATCTCCATTGACACCAAAACCTTGGTAGAACTGTTCCCTGACCGCCCATAAGCCGAGGGAAGGGCGATAGATGGCAATATCATCATCACCATCGCCATCATAGTCAGCCGGCACCGGGATATCTCCCGGTTTTCCGTATATCTTATAGAATTGGTTTCTGATAGCCCATAAACTATTAGAAGGGCGATAGATCGCCACATCCGCTTTGCCATCCCCGTTATAATCTGCCGGGACAGGAATATCCCCGGATTTACCATAATTGATGGTGAACTGACCATTCACAATCCATGTACCGGTGGCTGGTCTGAAAACAGCGATATCAGTGCGTCCATCACCATCATAGTCGGCGGGGACGGGAATATCGCTAGATGCTCCCAGCGTCTTATACAACTGGTTTTTAATTGCCCACAAATAGGAGGAAGGGCGATAGATGGAAAGATCAGCCGTTCCGCTGCCATCAAAGTCAAATTGAGCTGGATCAGGAGATTCCAGGGATGGATGAACAATGCTGACACCGCGCATTTCCATGCCGGCATAGCTGCCTCCCCAGGTCATGGTGTGATCAGAATAATCCCAGGTATCGTGCAGGATAACCGTGTTGGTAGCGCCATCATACCCCACCCCGACCATGGTATGCCCCTGCACATGAATCATTACAGGATAACCAGCATCGATCTCTGCCATATAATCGGCAAAGGTAAAGCCGCTCGAGTAGATATTATCCGTGCGCTGACTGTAGCAGTCCGTCACGGTGTATCCGCGTGAGCGATAAAAATTGCGGATGCCCACCATACCGTCATTGATGATATACGGCTCCTGGTACCGATAGGCATCAATATCCGTGCAATACAAAGGAGAACCGGAGGAACTGAACCAGAAAGTGGTGGCGCCATCGGGATTTTCGTAGCCGTGCTCCCACTGGTTGGTCTTCATATAATCACCCACCGCATCCCCGTAGGTATGTTCACTCCAATTGCCATACCATGGGTCGTGCGAACCTTCCGTCCCATAGGAAACCCAGTAATCATCCACATGCCCACGCGTAGTCCTGCCATCCAACCCGAGATGAGTAGCACTCAACGGACATTGATGGCGGGTGGCACCGCTGCTATCCGTCCAATCGGGCCAGACACTGTTATCTAGCGGCATCACTCCCCCATTGGTATGACCAGTATACATGTTGGGAAAACCATTACGATCAAAATAACCAGCGATCATGGCAGCAGAGGTAGCTGAACAACCAAATGACCAATTGAAAGCTGGTACGATCAAAGCTATGGAATTCTGGCTATTCTCTACCATGTCCGGAAGTTTTGTAACTGCACGCTGGATTCCAGTGGGTGCTTCAGCAGGACCGTGGATGATTTCTTTTTCCAGAACCGTTCCAGAGGATGTGGTAACTCGCTCCTGTTGGAAATATTGTGTCTGAGTGACAAGCTCTACCGAAGCAGTGCCAGGGACGGGTGTCGAAAGTATTCTTTCATCCAGAGTGACGTCGGTATCAGCGCCCTGATCTGCCTGTTGTTCCGTATTTTGCTGGATAATGACAGTGGGTTCCAGAAAGGTATAAAAGGGCTCATTCACTCCATCCGAAATTACCGCCCAGATATAATATGTCCCAGGCGCCAATCCGGTTGTGTCCCAATAAACTTCATCCCCAAAACCATCGGCATCCTCAGCAATATCCACTGCAAACCAAACGAAACCTCCTTCAGCCTGTGGATCTTCATTCACATAATATGCAAGGTCTATAAATGCGTTATCATCAGGATCATCATCCTGCCAGGCAATCTTTACAACCTCCCCCGATACGATCGTGAGATTCTGGTTGGGTTCGGTGAATTGAATTAGTGGAGAATTATTGACCTCACCTTGAGCGCTCACAGTACTGTGAGCGCTTACCACGCCCGTATTCACCAGAATAAGAATGTAAACAGTAATAATAAAGATATAGGTTTTTATCCTGCCGTGCATAATGGATACCCTTTTTACATAACTATGTGCAAGGATCATTCCAACCCAAAACCAGCACGGTCAAAACGATGTTCGAGATGGTTCTCATCAAGGAATTGGATATAATTGCGCGCCATCTCAGTATAGTGCTGACAGAAATCTGAATAATCACATAGATCTACCAGTTCCTGTACCGAATTTACTTTTTCAAAACGGGTATGATCAATATGCGGTAAATGCAGGGTGTTTACAAGCTCCGTTGTGCGACTATCATGCACAATCCACAACGCTGGAACACCATTACGAAGAGCACACATATTGCCATGGAAACGGCTACCAAAGGCAAAAGTAAATTCCTCTTCCTGAATATAATTATTCCAATCATTAATGCGGAAGAAGATGGCAGCATTTTTCTTCATATATAACTGCAATTCACGATTGCTAATGGTAATACCCGGAAAACGCTTTTCGATCTCCGAATCACCTACAAGCTTATCTTCAAATGCCATTTCAGGGAGTTCACTCATCATCTGGATTATCCATTTAGCATTAACACTCATCCCTAATTTAAGGATGTGAGTTTCCATCTTTGATCCGGTTGTGATGGACATGAGAACTTTATTTGAGTTGGGCTGCGGTAAATCAGGAAAACTCGCAATCAGAGACTTATAAACTGAAGGGCAGCCGATAATACGATAATTATGAATACCCATCTCTTCAAGACATTGCGCCGTGAATTCACCTCGGATCCCAAGGGTAACAGCTCTTTCCGCTGCCATCTTAAAGAATTGGATCTTTGCTGGGGATAAAGCCTTGACCAATTTCTTGGGTGTATCCAATTCCTTGGAGGCTTGCGCACCTAAACCAGCCATGGTGAACGGATGGGATGTTTGCTGCAGGAACTGGGTACAAACATTAATGAAACTATCACTACCATTGATAATGAAATTTGAGGATGGTAGTACTATAGAAAAATCGCCTTCAAGATCTTCCAACAAGAATGCCCGCACCCATATCTCCTTGATGTAGTTTAGTTGTTCCTTCATACTTTCCACAAAGAGCATATTGCCCGTGTTGCTACCGGTGACGAGCACTCTATCAGCCAGAGGACTATCAAATTTCTTATCAGATGAGAAAATAGGGTTGACCAGAACGGTTCGAGAAGATTCATTATAGATGTGTACACTGGGATCATTCACAAATCCTATCTTTCTTTTTAAAGGAGTTTGAATTTTTTTGACAGCCAAGACCTTTTTCAGGTCATATAGTTCTTCAAAGACCAATTTCTTGTCTTTCACATTGTCTGTAAAGAATTTGCGAATATTCTCATAATTTTGGATGATAACTGCATCATCTACATCAAACAAGCCCTTGACAGTACAGGCAACCATTTCATGTTCTTTATAATATGCAGCAGTAGCATAGGTCGCAACGGATGTATTGGAGGTATGAAACCGGAAATAGCTCTTTGTTTTTGTCGTGTAGGCAACCTTTCCACCTTGGGCTAGGTGCAAATAGAAGATCCAATCACCACATATATGCATCGAGAGCCAATTTTCATCTTCAAGCAAAGAAAGATCATCCGGTTTTTTGAAAACTGCGCCCGAAGCATTTGGAATGGTATTCTTTATGGCAAGTGCCTGGCTTACTTCCTTGTTCGCATCAATAATATATGAGGTGCGCCATTTTTGATCATTAATAGCACCCACATAATTAAAAAATGCATTCGAATTTTCAACACCATCCTCATTGACAAAACCATATTGGCAATAGGATAAATGCACCTTCAGATCGCGGAAAGCGCGCATCACCTTCTCAAGGAAGTTAGGCTCACAATAATCATCTGATTCCGCAATCCAGCAGTAATCGCTGGAAGCATTGAGAATACCTTTCGCCCACTGGTAATACACTCCTCCGGAATTTTTTTCGTTGAAAAGCAAGCAAGTGTTTTCGCTGTAACGTTCGGCATACTCCTGCAAGATCAATCGGCTGTTATCACTGGAACAATCATCCAGTAGCAGCACCTCAAAATTACGATAAGTTTGATTGTAAATACTATCTAAACGCTGGCGCAAGTATTTGGCATGATTGTAGTTAGGCACGATGACAGACACTTTAATAGAATCTTGTGCTTTCACTGCATTATTTAGCATTTGATTGTCATCGTCAATGGTTTGAATAGCAATCATTTTGTCATAGGTCGTATTATCTATAAAACGCGTTTGATAAACCTGCAGATATTTTTTAGCAATATTGACGATGTCAAATTCCTGTGCTTTTTGTTTCACCAAAGCTACCTTCTTCTGATAGAGATCCGTATCGGTAGCATAATTTACAATCTTGTTTGCCAGTACATCAACCGGTACAGTCCAATTATCCAATTTAAAAACATCGCCTGCTAGCTCACCATTAATGGTAAGCATTTTTACAACATCACCAATATCACTGGAGATGACTGGTTTATGACAGAGCAGTGATTCGATCAGTGATAAGGGTGCACTTTCAGAACGATAGAAGGAAGGAATCAAACAAACATCGGAAATAGCATAATAATCACAGGGATTATCTCGAAATCCTAGAAGGTGAATATACTCCGGTAAACTTTCCTTCAATAATTGCTGGTAAATCTCTCCATCACCAATCAGGAGCAGATGAATATCTTTCCCAGAAATCTGACGGGCAAGCTTGATCGCTTGGATAGCTTGCAGCCAACCTTTTTCGGGGATGGCACGACTGGCAACACATCCCACAAATGATTCTGGGAAAATTCCCAAGCCGGTGATATCAATGGGTTGTATGCGAGGGATTTTCATTCCGTTGGGTATCTTGGTGAATTTTTCATCCCTATATAAACCGTGCTGTTTGAACGGAAGAGTATTCTTATCAGCTACATACGTCCAATGGTCCACACCATCCTTTATACGATCATAGATTATTCTTAGTGTATTTTCGGGGAAATTTTCGTACATTCCATGTGAAGTTCCCACGTGGAAAATTTTCTGATGAAGTTGCTTATCAGAATTGAGAACGCTCGCGATAAAGGATTGATTTGCCTGGTGATGGGTGTTGATCACATTGATATCGAATTCCTTCAAGATCAACGCCATCTCCTTCACTTTATTCGTGGTAACCACGGGGATACTAGGATCGAGCATATCCCGCACCTTGGCAACACGTTCACTCGACCGAAGACTGTGGATTATCACAGATTGGCCTATCTGTTTGAGCTGGTTAGCCAGACGGATGGGCATAATCTCACCACCTCCAAGCGAAAAGGCAACAACGGAGATCATGATGTTGAGATGCACATCCTCCCTGATGATCTTCTCAATATCATATTTTTCTATGAAATCTTCCATTTGGGATGGATCATGGATCAGAACAATCCCACGGTCCTTCTCGTAGTTCTTTTCGATCTTCTGCAATGGAACCTGGTATTGTGTGCGGACGATCGATAGAAGTTCCTGCTCCCTCATCCAAGATTCAACCATCAATGACTCGTCCGAGCGTGGTGATATTACCTGCTCTTTCATCCAATGCGTGGCCGAATCTGAAAAAGCAATGGCTCCTCCATTGATGATCTGGAGCAGAAAATTACGAAAGTTTTCATCCGTCTGTAAAGCGGGAATTTCCTTGGTGACGAGATCCGACATAAATATATTTCGGAAGATACAGGCTGCTCGATACAATTGCAGCTCATCATCGAAATATTTTCTCTGGTTGACCCATTGGGAAGCCGATTTGATCCATCTTTCCGCAGTCAATGGAGGTTTTTGAGAAGCTTTGGTCTGAGAAACGAGAATTTTAGTAGGGCTGTAAGCTGCCATCACGCTTTCATCAGCAAAATATACCAACAATTCATCGAGAAAATTGTCATCACAGATATTCCCTTCAGGGACAATCCAAATGAATTCGGATGTTGCCTGCTGAAGCGCCTCCTTGAATAATGCACTATCTTTTTTACGCTGTTCAGAAGCAGTGAAGTAGTTGATCTTTTGCGGATGTGTCTTTACGTATTTCCCAATCAAATCAACAATCTTAGGATCCTCTTGCCAATCCACAATGAATAACTCGACATGTTGATGAGTTTGGGATAATACATTTTCCAGCCGGTTATGCAAGTCCTTCCAATCTTCCCCAGCTTCTATGATAACAGTAACCTGTTTAGCTTGTAACTGCTCAGAATATTCACGAATCAACCCAGAAGAGTACTGCAGTAGATCAGTGAGGACTTCCTGCTGCAAATTTGGATTGGTAAGGCAATTCTCGAATTGTCCAAAACGAATATAGTGTACAAATGGATTGAGATTTTTTACTTTTCGCAAATCAGGATACTGGTTGATGTAAAAACTCGTTGAAAAACAGGAATTGGGATCTCTATTCTCGCAAGCACCATGAAATACGTAATGGATTACTGAGGATGTTTTAAACTTGCCAATCACACGTAGTAAGGGATTTTTGCCGTTGCGCCATTTCCAGTAAATACTTTTCGTGAAAGCTTTCTGCACATCAGGGTTTTGTCTAAAATAAAAGTCCTTATCAAATAATCCACTTTTATGAATGATGATAGCATTTTTGTACTGTTTGATTATGTTAAATAATCCCTTTTGATAACCATTCAACCGGCGCCAATAAAAATAAGCATCATAAGATGATTTAGCTTTTCTTCCTTCCAAAAAACCAAACAGAAGGAAGTGGTATAGCGGATTTATACCTGCTTTCTCAACATCCGGGTTATTTTCAAGGTAAAAACAAGTATCGAAGAATTCGGAAGGATCTCGACCCTCCTTCCAACCAAATTGAATAAAATGTTTGAGTGGTTCAACATCTGCCAGGCGTACATCGCGGTTATGTTTAAGATAAAAGAAAGGATCGAACATATAGCTCTTTTTTATAACTCGCCACTCTTTTCTTTTATCGAACATGCTGTATCCTCCTAAAGAAATTTACCAACCGTCGCAAAGGGCGAGTAATACGCCAACTGGTGCTTAATACATAGCTTACATTTTCAATTTGTAAATTATCCATTTCAGATTCTAAATTATGTATATATTGATTTCTTTCGATTATTTGACATTCAAGCTGTTTTACCTTTTCTCTTTCTTCAAAAAACTGCTTGTTTAGCGTATCATACTGCTTGTTTAGCGTATCATACTGCTTGTTTAGCGTATCATACTGCTTGTTTAGCGTATCATACTGCTTGTTTAGCGTATTGAATTCATTCTCTTTATGAAAAAGCAATTCGTGATAAAGTTGAGAAAGAAATTCTGATCGGCTATTTTTGTTGCGATATCCTTCATCCCTCATTTCTTTCAAAATTCTGTGGTATTTTCCACCAAAATTTTGTTTCGTGAAATTACGTTTGGCAAAACTGTACCCATTATGCGCAAGTTTCCTTGCAAGACTCGGGTTATCCATAAGTTTTTCGATTTGGTCTGCCAATTGGTTATAATTTCCGGGTGTATATAACAATCCTGTTTTGCCGTCCTTTACTAATTCAGGAGTACCTCCTGTGTTTGTTGCAACAATCGGCTTCTCCAACAACATACCCTCTAATGTCACTCGACCGAATCCCTCCATTTGCGAGCAAACCAAAACCGCATCGGCTGATTCCACAAGGAACAAGATATCGTTCGTAAATGGAATCATATGAATCTCATCATTCAATCCATTTTTGGAAATTAAGCTTCCAAGGAAATTCACAAAATCAGAGTCCCCAGGTCCCACAATACTGAGTTCTACATTGCGATGACGGTTTTTAATCAATTCGGTTATACTACGAACCGCGTCTTCTTGTCCCTTTGAACGCACCACTGAACCGTATATTATCAGATGAAATGCTTCGGGGTTTTGGAAAATTTGTTCTTTATTTTCAACGTTCTTTATTTTCTCAGGAATTTCAATATAGCGATAAATGGTGTCTAATTTATCAGATGGATACTTACCAAAAAGGGTTTTACGGATTGCCAAGGAATTGGTAACAATCCTGTCAGACATATCATAGATAAAATCCAACACTTCTGGGAACGGGTAAAAGAATTTGAGATTATGATCCTTTTCTCCAAACTCAGTAACATTCCAAAGGTGCGGTTTCTTCAGTAAATAAGCAGACAGAGCGCCCCAAGGAATCACCAAACTGTTTGTGATAATCACATCAGGATTGATCTGTTCTATCAATGACAGATTATTCTGCAGAGATGAAAATGAGCTTAAATAAAGATTATTTATCTCACTTTCATTAATCTCGAGATTTTTATCCGCACACCACCATCTCGTCGGAATCTGAATGGTGCTGATACCATTTTTTTCAAGGCTTTCTACAAGCGGTCCTTCGGAAGGAAGAACAACCGTGCACAGAGCTCCATAATCCACTATTAATTCTGAAGTCAACTCGAGCAGGGAACGTTCTGACCCTGCCAATCCGGATGAATGTGAGAAAAAGCATACCGAAAGTGAGCGGTCATTCCGAACACAAAATAAATTTCTATAAGTTCTCTCCCCCATAAAGGATTGCCAATCTTGAGAGCGGTCAAATTTCCTGTATTGCAGTTCCATATCACATACGACGTAAATATCAAATCCCAAATCGAGAATTTTATCCAGAAGATCCTGTGGATCGGTACCATTGGCAATCAAACAAGATGGATTAAACTCGATGAGCAGACGAATATCGGGTATTTGTTGTAGTAGATTTTCCATACCCTCTAAAACATGGATTTCATTGCCTTCAGTATCCATCTTGATCAAAACAGATTTATTTGAGAATCGATCAAGATATTCATCAAGCGTTTCAGTATTCACAATGATAGTTTTTATCACTTTTTCATCGGGGTTTGCGATAAAACCCGATTGACTGGATTGTACTGAAACCTGAAAAGGGCGTTTCTCTTTAGTATTTGATATGGCTTTTCTGATCGTTTTTGCTTTAATTCCATTGAGATCAAGATTCTTCTTGAGGATCTCATAATTCTCAGGGATCGGTTCGAATGCATATATATCAACATCTGGATTCGCAAGACCAACCAGTGTTGAATAAAAACCGTAATGGGCGCCAATATCAACAAATGTTTCAATCCCCTTTGCTATTTGCCTGATAAGCAGCGCGCTCATTTCCTCAAAAACAATATCCGTATATTTCCACGCATAATTCGGGGTAGTGATCAAATCAAAATCGAATCGTCGTGTTGTGATTTGAATGACTTTGCTCAGGTCATAATTATCAGTCAATTGCAGATTGTCGGCGATTTCCAAATAATGCCTATAATCGCTGGTATCCTGTTTTGTATTCTGATTCCATGGTTTATCAGAACTGCAATAATGATTGATATAAGGATCTTCCAAAAATTCTTTATAGTAATCCGGGTACATAATATCATTACGAGTCTCGACGTTCCAGTTTTGTGGTAAAGGATAAATGGAATCATACAGTACCCCGTTTATAACATCTTGGTCAACATTCCGTAATTTTTCTAGTGGACTATTTTTTATAAATTTAAAGAATTCTTGTTCGATATTTTGCTGCCTCCACTTTTTACAATTAATCAACAAAACACCGCTGTTAAAATAGGAAGCTGTCTCAGGCAATTCCATTCGCTTTATATTCATTTCAGAATTGGAGCTTTTTGCAGCAGCCAGGAAATAATTCGAAATATCGATATTGAATAATCCTCGTAAACTTTTTTTAACAATCGTGTCAACATCCAGATAGATGGCTTTATCCAAATTAGGAAATAGGGATGGAATTATCAATCGATAGTAATTTACCTTTCGAAAATGGGTATTTGTCGGAACTGGATATGCATTGAAGTCATCTTGATCAATCGTGTAATAATTTAGACTAAAATCTTTTATCGATTTTAATTCTTCAATTTTCGCTTTATTAACATCAGATATTCCCGCATCCAGAATATAAAAATCGAATGAATCCTCATCAAGAGCATTGCACAGGATCGATGTAATCACAACCCTAGCAGGATCGGCATATTTATCGTCAAAAGCCAGACATATACTAATAACTTGGTTGATCGTATCTTTCATTTTTATCACCTATTTA
>LDZU01008403.1_pt1 | contig 12361 bp, 5 predicted proteins | sample 615531 | NCBI WGS metagenome assembly LDZU01 (sample SAMN03408293, study PRJNA278302) | terrestrial metagenome | isolation source: oil reservoir sample SB2 | place: USA: Alaska, North Slope, Schrader Bluff formation | collected 2011-09 | reverse complement strand
AACCTCTCATCTTTTTAGTTTTAGATTATAGCTTCAGGTGTGCACTTTTAAACTTTAAATCATGTAAAAAAGTGTGCAGTTTTAATTTTTAATTCACAAAAATAAAAATTATACTTGACTATTGATAATATTGATGTTATAATAAAAATTTGTATAAATCTCATAAAAGGTTGGTGTAAACAATGCAGAGTAAAAAAATAAAATTGTTAGATTACTCTAAGATAAGAAATTACATTGATCCACCCAACTTTCTTGATGTTCAAAAACAATCTTATCAAAAGTTTTTACAAAAAGATATACCCCCTGAAAAACGTCAAGATATTGGTTTGCACAAAGTATTTAAAGATGTTTTCCCCATTCAAGATTTCACTGGAAGTCTTATTCTAAATTATATTAATTATTCGATTAAAGAACCAAGATATTCTGCATTAGAATGTTGGGAAAGAGGTAGCACTTTTGCTGCACCGCTAGAAGCCAGAATTAGCTTATATAATAAAAAAACAGGAGAAATTAAAGAACAAGATGTCTTTATTGGAGAATTACCATTAATGACTGATAGTGGAAGTTTTATTATTAATGGCGCTGAAAGGGTAGTTGTCAACCAACTTATACGTTCTCCCGGTATTTACTATGGTAGTGAAGAATATGGTGAAAATAAGATTTTGTACAATTTTAGAATAATTCCAAATAGGGGTTCCTGGTTAGAATTTGGTTTTGATAGTAATAATATGATTTATGTACGCATAGATAAAAAGCGAAAAATACCTGCTACTACTCTATTAAGAGCCTTAGGTTACGAGAGAAATGAACAAATAATGAATTTGTTTGATAATAGTGATGTTATTTTGGATACATTAGCTAAAGATAGTACTACTAATAAGAAAGAAGCTTTAATAGAAATTTTTAGAAAACTTAGACCAAGTGAACCACCTACTGATAGAAATACTCGTCAATTATTAGATAGACTATTATTTGACCCCCGAAGATATGACTTAGCAGATGTAGGTCGTTATAAAGTAAATCAAAAATTAAATATTCAAAATAGAATTCTGGATAGAACTGCTGCAAAAACTGTTATAGATCCAGTTACTGATAAACAATTAGTGAAAAAAAATGTACATATTAACAAAAAAATAGCAGAATTAATTAGACACTCTAATGTTGAAAAAGTGTATGTTTTTAATCATAGTGACGAAGAGATTGCAGTTTATAATGAAAAAGATGAAATAACTGTCAGTTTATTTGATCCTGAAGAAGGTATTATAAATGAAATTAATATTGGATTACAGTTATCTGAAGATATAATTGATCGCAAGTCAGGTGAAATAATTGCACAACATGGTCAGCTTCTAGATAAAGAATTGATTAATAAAATTGGTCAAATTCAGTCAACAGTTAAAGTTAAAAAAGGTAATGCTTTAACTAAAGATGATATAGTCGCTTCCTTAAGGTATTTAGTGAACCTTTATTATGGAATCGGTTATACTGATGATATTGATCATTTGGGAAATAGAAGAGTTAAGACTGTGGGAGAGTTATTATTGGATCAATTTTATATTGGTCTGGTTAGAATGGAAAGAGTAATTAAAGAAAGAATGACTATCCAACCAGACCTTTCGGCAGTTACCCCACAAGCATTAATAAATATTAGACCATTAGTAGCTGCAGTTAAACAATTTTTTGGCAGTAGTCAATTATCTCAGTTTATGGATCAAACAAATCCTCTTTCTGAAATTACTCATAAGAGAAGATTATCTGCTCTTGGTCCTGGTGGATTAACCAGGGAAAGAGCTGGATTTGAAGTACGCGATGTTCATTATAGCCATTATGGCAGGATTTGCCCCATCGAAACACCTGAAGGGCCAAATATTGGTTTGATTGGTTCTTTAAGCATTTACGCTAAAATTAATGATTATGGGTTTATCGAAACCCCATATAGAAAAGTAGAGAGTGGGAAATTAACTGATGAAATTGTTTATCTCACGGCTGATGAAGAAGACCAATACAAAATTGCTCAGATTAGCGTAAAGCTTGATGATCAGAATAATATTATTCAAGAAGAAGTTCCCTGTAGATATCGAGATGACTATTTAACTGTTCCAGCGCAAGAAATTGATTTTATTGATGTAGCACCAAATCAGATGGCCAGCATTTCTGCTAGTTTAATACCATTTTTAGACCATGATGATGCTAATAGAGCTTTAATGGGCACTAATATGCAAAGACAATCTGTACCGATAATTAAACCAGAAATGCCGTTAGTTATGACTGGTATGGAAGAAAAAGTTGCCCGTGATTCAGGAACTATAATTATTTCTGAAGAGGATGGCATAGTTGAAAAGGTAGATGCCAACAGCATCATAATTAAGAATAATAATGGTATTAAAAAAGAATATTTCTTAAAAAATTTCTATCGCTCTAATCAGGGTACCTGTATTAATCAAAGACCTATAGTTGATGAAGGACAAAAAGTTACTAAGAACAGTCCAATTGCTGATGGTCCTAATACCGATCAAGGGTATTTATCTTTAGGCAGAAATGTATTAGTAGCTTACATGGCATGGGAAGGATATAATTTTGAAGATGCCATTGTGATAAGCGAGAAATTAGTTCAGGAGGATACCTTTACTTCTATTCATATAAGTGAACATGAATGCGACGCACGCGATACTAAGTTGGGTCCTGAAGAGATAACAGCTGATATACCCAATATTGGTGAAAGTAACTTAGCCAATTTAGATGAAGATGGAATAATACGTATTGGTACAGAAGTAGAACCAGGTGATATTTTAGTAGGGAAAGTAACTCCTAAAGGAGAGACAGAGTTAGGCCCCGAAGAAAGGCTACTCAGAGCAATTTTTGGAGAAAAAGCAAGAGAGGTTAGAGACACTTCACTTCGAGTTCCTCATGGTGATAAGGGGAAAGTTATTGATGTTAAGGTTTTTTCACGTGAAAATGGTGATGAAATACCAGCAGGGGTAAATAAAATTGTAAGGGTATTTATTGCTCAAAAGCGAAAAATATCTGAAGGTGATAAAATCTCAGGTAGACATGGGAACAAAGGAGTAATCGCTAAAATTTTACCTGTTAATGATATGCCTTTTTTACCAGATGGAACTCCAGTTGATATAATTTTGAATCCACTTGGAGTCCCTTCCAGAATGAATGTAGGGCAGATTTTAGAAGTACATTTAGGATGGATAGCGAAAATATTGGGTTTAAATATAATTACTCCAATATTTAATGGAGCAACTGAGGAGGATATTGAAAAGGCTTTGATTGATGCTGGTTTACCAGGAGATGGTAAGAGTATATTATATGATGGAAGAACAGGTTTACCTTTTGATCAAAAAGTTACAGTAGGATATAGCTATATCTTAAAACTTATTCATTTAGTGGATGATAAAATTCACGCCCGTTCAACAGGGCCTTATTCTTTGGTGACTCAACAACCATTAGGCGGAAAAGCACAATTTGGTGGACAAAGATTTGGTGAAATGGAAGTTTGGGCTTTAGAGGGTTATGGTGCTGCCTATAATTTACAAGAAATGTTAACTGTTAAATCAGATGATGTTACTGGTAGAATAAAAACTTATGAATCTATTGTAAAGGGGGAAAACATTCCTGTCCCGGGAATTCCAGAATCATTCAAGGTGTTAATAAGAGAATTAAGAAGTCTATGTTTGAATGTTAAAGTATTGGATCAGGAAGGAAAGGAAATTGAGATAAAAGAAGATATTGAAACCAAAGAAAGAATAGATCAGAGTTTTATTGATCATATTACTTAATTTTTAACCAATATTAATTTTTCAAATTAATAAAAATTTGTAATTAGAATTTAGAAGTTTTATTTTTTAAATTAGCCTATTAACAGCGGCGGGGAGGTAACTCGATTGGAAATTTCGGAAAGAATTAATGCCATAGCAATAGGATTAGCTTCACCAGAAGATATAAAAAGATGGTCATATGGTGAAGTTAAAAAACCGGAAACAATTAACTATAGAACTCTTAAACCTGAAAAAGATGGGTTGTTTTGTGAACGTATTTTTGGACCTGTTAAAGATTGGGAATGTAGTTGTGGAAAATACAAGAGAATTAGATATAAGGGAGTAATTTGCGATCGTTGTGGTGTTGAGGTAACAAAATCAATTACTAGACGAGAAAGGATGGGTCATATTGAATTAGCCTGTCCTGTTTCTCATGTATGGTATTTTAAAGGTATACCCAGTCCGCTTTCTTTATTGTTAAATATTTCTCCACGCAGTTTAGAAAAAATACTCTACTTTGCACCAGATAGACAGAGAGAACAACTCTATGAAATACAAAAGGACAATAATATTAACAATACTATTGGTGAATATTCGGAAAATGAAGTGATTACTGAGACCGAATTTAAAATTCGTAAAATGTATGACCCTAATTTTAATGCTGAATTATTATATCGAGTTAATCAAACCAAAATATTCCCTCATAAAGTAGGAGATATAATAAGTGAAGAGGAATTATTTGATCTTCAAAAAAAGTTTGGAAAGTTATTTTTTACGGTAGAACAAGTTTTGCCTTTCGATTTAGAACAACAGGAAGGAGAAGGAGATCATGATTTTGAGAATGAAAACTACGAAAATGCTACCACTTTAGATATTAAGGAAGAAGTTGAAAAAGATAAACAAATTGAGATTGAGAAAAAAGAGTTAATAAATGAACAAAATGAATCAATTAATTATAAAATCTTGGAAATAGAGGCATTGATTTCAGAAAGTAGATTATCACTTTTAATTGAACATGATCAAGGATTATCAAAAAAAACTATGATGGCTAAACAGACTGTCGAAGAATCATGTTATGTAGTTATTAATCCAGGGACAACAAACCATAAAGTTGGAGATATAATTCTAGAAACAGAATGTAGACTCTATTCTCATTATGATCCCGACTTTCGAGCCGGAATTGGAGCTGAAGCTATTAAAAATTTGCTAAAGCAGCTTAATCTTGACTCTTTAAATATGGAATTGCGTGAAGAATTAAAACATTCAACGGGGCAAAAAGCAAAGAAAATTATTAAAAGATTACAAATTATAGAAGCATTTAGAAAGAGTCATTGTAAACCAGAATGGATGATTTTGGATGTACTACCAGTAATCCCGCCTGATTTAAGACCAATGGTTCAGTTAGAAGGTGGTCGATTTGCTACTTCAGACTTAAATGATCTTTATCGCAGGGTAATTAACCGAAATAATAGATTGAAAAGGCTGCTAGAATTAGGTGCGCCAGATATTATTATTAAAAATGAAAAAAGAATGTTACAAGAAGCAGTAGATGCTTTGATAGACAATGGGAGACGAGGTCATGCCGTTTTAGGAGCTGGTAACCGTCCTCTTAAATCACTAAGTGATTTATTAGAGGGTAAAAAAGGAAGATTCAGGCAGAACTTGTTAGGCAAAATAATATTAAAACTGCTAAAAAATTGGTTGAACAAGAATCTCCTGAAGTTTGGAATATATTACAGGAAATTATTGAAGAACATCCGATTTTATTAAATAGGGCTCCTACCTTACATAGATTGGGTATACAAGTTTTTAAGCCAATTTTAGTGGAAGGAAATGCTATACAACTCCATCCATTAGCTTGTCCAGCATTTAATGCTGATTTTGACGGAGATCAAATGGCTGTTCATGTTCCTTTATCGACTGAAGCACAGACCGAAGCTGAATTGTTGATGTTAGCAACTAATAATGTTTTATCTCCTGCGAATGGTACTCCTATTGCTTTACCATCTCAGGATATTATATTAGGATGCTATTATTTAACTATGAAAGAGAAGGGGAGAAAGGGAGAAGGGAAAATATTTGCTAACCCAGAAGAAGCCATTCGTGCTCAAGAAGAGGGATATATCGATATTCATGCTAATGTAAAAGTAAGAATAAAAGGAAATATTGAAGAAACTACTGTTGGTCGTGTTATATTTAATCAAATATTACCTATAGATATGAAATTTGTAGATTTAACTATTACTAAAAGAAAATTAGCCCGGATTATCTCCTACATTTATCGTCGATATGGTCAAGATGAAGCTGTAAAATTTTTAGATAATATAAAAGAAATGGGTTTTCATTATGCTACTATTTCAGGTATAACAATTGGGATAGTTGATTTAGAAATTCCGTCAGAAAAAGAGAAAATATTAGAAGAAGCTGAGAAGGAAGTATCCAAAATAAAAGAGCAATTCAATTATGGATTAATTATGGATGAAGAACGAGAACAAAAAATTATTTCTGCCTGGACCGAGGCTGTTGAGAACGTAATTAATGCTATTTTAAATAATTTAAGTAGTTTTAGCCCTCTTTATATGATGGCTGATTCTGGAGCTCGTGGTAGCCGCAGACAAATAGGTCAATTAGCAGGGATGAGAGGATTAATGGCTGATCCATCAGGAAGGATAATTGAATTTCCCATACGTTCTAATTTTAGGGAGGGTTTATCTTGCTTAGAATATTTTATTTCAACCCATGGTGCCAGGAAAGGATTAGCAGATACAGCTCTTAGAACATCAAAATCAGGATATTTAACCAGAAGGTTAATAGACGTAGCTCAAGATGTTATTGTTATAGAAGAAGATTGCGGAACCAGTGATGGTATAGTAGTTTCTGATATTCAAGAAGATGGGAATATTATCGAGAGATTAGAAGAAAGAATTGTAGGAAGAGTAGCACAGGAAGATGTTATCAATAATGAAAATGGAGAGGTTTTCATTCAAAGAGGACAATTAATTGATGAGAAGATTGCCAAAAAAATAATTGATTCTGGAATTAAAGAAGTTAAGATACGTTCACCATTGACCTGTTCCTTGAAACAGGGTATCTGTGCCAAATGCTATGGAAAGGATTTAGCCTCTGGCAAAATGGTAACTATTGGTGAAGCAGTTGGTACTATTGCTGCACAATCCATTGGTGAACCAGGAACCCAATTAACTTTAAGAACCTTTCATACCGGTGGTATCAAAATAACCGGTGAAGATATAACCTTAGGATTACCAAGGGTGGAGCAATTATTTGAAGTAAGGAAACCAAAAAAACAAGCAATAATAAGTGAAATTAATGGATATGTTGACAAAATTAAAGATGGGCGGCAAGATATTCGTAGAGAAATTGTAATACAGCCTGAAAGTGAAGGTATATCGGCAAAGAATAAAGAAAGCAAGAAGAAAGTTTATTTTGTACCTAAGGATTTAAAAATTATTGTTGAAGAAGGACAGAAAGTCAATGCCGGCCAAAAATTAACCACTGGTTTTATTGACCCAAATGATATACTCAGAATTCAAGGTATCAAAGCTGTTCAGAGATATCTTTTAGAACAGGTTCAAGAAGTATATAGGTCTCAAGGGGTTACTATTGATGATAAACATATTGAAGTAATTGTGAGACAAATCGCTCGCCTAAATAAAATTTACGTGAAGTCATCTCGAGATTCTGATTTACTTTCCGGAGAATTAGTATATGTATCTGATTTTGAAGCAGCCAATAACAAGGTAGCTAAAGAAAACGTAGAAATACAACATAAAAATAGAAAATTATTATTAAATAAATCATTATTTAATTCTATCAAGGGAAATAAAGGGGAAACTATAGCCGAGAAAAATACTATTATCGATGAAAATATTATCAAAAAAATTGAAAATTCAGAGTATCAAAGTTTTGATATTTTAGATGAACAGGGCAAAATAATTCATATTGTACAAGGAGAGATTAACTTTATTGAACATATCAAAGATAATATTTTTATTGGAATTAATGCTAAAGAATTAAATGATGAAGAAAATATTATTGAAAAAAGTGAAGATAAAGCAATAACAATTGATTTGCAAAAACTTAAAGGTAACAAAATAACCAGAGAAATAGCAATAGAATTGGTAAAGAGCAAAATAAATATAGTGCAGATATTTAACCCAGAAGTAACTGAAAAGTTAATAGGGAAAATGATTGCTCAGGATGTTAAAGACCGGGAGGGAAATGAAGTCATAATTCCAGCCAATAAAATATTAGATGAGGAAGATATAAAAAAATTAATAGATAACCAATGTGAAAAGGTAATTATTTGGAGTGATATTAAAGAAGTTAATATTAAAGAAAACTTATTAAGTTATATCAAGGATGATGTTATTGGAAAAATATTAAGTGAGGAAATAAGAGATCCCAAAACTGGAAATATCATTGCAGATAAAAATCAACCCGTAAGCAAAAATATTATTAGAAAAGCTTATGCAGCGGGAATTAGTGATATTCCCTTGGAAGATGGCCGTTTCTTTTCTTTAGAAGGTAGAACATTAGATTACATCTATCATAACTTGATTGATAAGGTAGTGGCTCAAGATATTATTGATAAAGATAGCGGAGAAATAGTTATCCCTGCTGGTGAAAAAATTAATAATAATAATGCCAATATATTCTTTCAACAAAATGTTGAAACAGTAAAATACAGAACCGATAGTAGTATGCCAGAATCTATTTCCTTAATTGAAAATATTGGATTTATGAAAAGAATAAAATTACCAGCAATAGGAATGCCTATTATTCAAGGAATAACTCAGGCTTCTTTATCCACGGAAAGCTTTTTATCAGGTGCTTCTTTTCAGAGAACAACCCATGTTTTAACTAATGCCTCAATTAAGGGGAAAATAGATTATCTTTATGGTTTAAAAGAAAATGTGATTATTGGAAATATTATTCCAGCTGGTACAGGTTTAGCTCAGTATAGAGATATTGAAATAACTTCTCAATATGAAGAAGAATTAGAAAAAGAAGTGCAAGAACAAGATAAAGTAGAAGGAATTGCTGTCAAAGAGAATAATCAAATAATGATAGAAAAAAAGATTAACGTTCAAAATCAAAATGAACCTTAATTAAAATGGAGAGAATTTAAATAAAATATTATTTTTTATATTAATTTTTATTGACATCATAAAATGATGTTGATAAAATGTTTAAGTATTTTAACTGGTAATTACTTTTAAAAGGAAAAGGTGATCTTAATATGCCAACTATAAGTCAACTGGTAAGGAAGGGAAGAAAGAAAACAATTAAAAAATCAGGGACACCTGCTTTGAAAGGTTCACCTCTTAAAAGAGGAGTTTGTACCCGAGTATGGACTATAACGCCAAAGAAACCAAATTCTGCTTTAAGGAAAGTTGCTAGAGTTAGGCTAACTAATAATATGGAGGTTACTGCTTATATTCCTGGTATTGGACACAACTTACAAGAACATTCCATTGTGTTAATAAGAGGGGGAAGAGTAAAAGATTTACCAGGTGTTAGATATCATATTGTACGAGGGGTAATGGATGCAACTGGTGTTGAGGGAAGGAAGCAAGGTCGTTCTAAATATGGAGCAGCTAAACCAAAAAAATAAATTAAGGTTATTATATCTATATCTAAATTAAAAATAATTTATAATAAAGCTTAATTGAGGGAGTTAGTTAATGTCTAGAAAAAGAAAAGCAAGCAAAAAGGAAATTAAAGAGGATCCTATTTACCATGATAGGATGGTAGCAAAGTTTATTAACCATATCATGTGGGATGGTAAGAAAAGTGTAGCCAGTGGTATTTTCTATGATGCTATGGATATAATAAAAGAAAAAACTAAGAAAGAACCCATGGGAGTATTTAATCAAGCTATGGAAAATGTAATGCCTATTTTGGAAGTTAAATCTAGGAGAGTTGGCGGGGCAAGTTATCAAGTACCAGTCGAGGTTTCTCCAGAAAGAAGAGTTACTTTGGCTATGAGATGGATTATTAATTTTAGTCGGAGTAAAACTGGAAAACCTTTTTCTGAAAAGTTAGCTGCTGAATTAATTGATGCTTCTCAAGGGGCAGGTTCCTCTGTTAAGAAGAAAGAAGATACCCATAAGATGGCTGAAGCAAACAAAGCTTTTGCTCATTATCGTTGGTAATAACTTTGATATCCTCAATCCTCATCTAACCTCTCTCTTCGAGGGAGAGGGAGGGGAGAGAGTGATAAATCATTACCTTAAAGTTAATTTAGGGGTTCTCAAGGGGAAGAATTCCCCTTAAATATATTATTTGTATTGTCATGTATATTAAAGAAAAAATAAAACCAATTAATAAAAATAATAATATTGATAAACTTATAAAAATAAAAAAGATAGAGAATAATTGTTCTATGTTGGATAGTAAAAACAGCTTAGAAAATATTAGAAATATAGGAATTATGGCTCATATAGATGCTGGTAAAACTACTGTTACGGAAAGGATTTTATATTACACCGGTAGAGTACATAAAATGGGAGAAGTTCATGAAGGTTTAGCGACAATGGATTGGATGCCTCAAGAAAGAGAAAGAGGTATTACCATAAGTTCTGCTGTAACAACATGTTTTTGGAAAGGACATCAAATAAATATTATTGATACGCCAGGGCATGTAGATTTTACAGTTGAAGTTGAACGATCTCTTAGAGTTCTAGATGGAGCTATTGCTGTTTTTTGTGCTGTTGGAGGGGTAGAACCTCAAACTGAGACTGTTTGGCATCAAGCAGATAATTATCATGTGCCTAGAATTGCATTTATCAATAAGATGGACCGAATTGGGGCTGATTTTTATGGTACGGTAGATATGATTAAGGAAAAATTTTCCACTATTCCTTTAATAATTCAAATACCCTGGGGTTGTGAAGGGACTTTTCAAGGAATTATTGATATTATCAATATGAAAGCTTATTCTTACACAGTGGATTCTTTAGGAGTAAATTATCTTATTGAAGATATTCCTCAGGAATATAAACAATATGCAGCGGATGCTCATAAAAAAATGATGGATATTTTGGCTGAAGAAGATGAATTATTTATGGAAGATTATCTTTATGGAAAAGAGATCAATGTTAATAGAATACATAAAATCATAAGGCAGGGAACTATAGGTAATCGGATAGTTCCTGTATTATGTGGATCAGCTTTAAAAAATAAGGGTATTCAACTTCTTTTGGATGCCATAAACAGATATCTGCCTTCACCTTTAGAAGTGCTGCCAGTTGGTGGATACGATCCAAAGACGGGCAAAGAAATAATAAGAAAAACGGATATCAACGAACCTTTGTCTGCTTTAGTTTTCAAGGTAATGACTGATCCTTTTTTTGGAAGATTATCATATATAAGAGTGTATTCTGGTATATTAGAAGAAGGAAATTTTGTTTATAATTCCACTCAAAATATTACCGAAAGAATTAATAGATTACTAAAAATACATGCTGATCATAAAGAGCATGTAGAAAAAATACCAGCTGGGAATCTGGGAGCGATCATTGGTCTTAAAAAATCTGGCACTGGAGATACTCTATGCGATGAAAAGAACCCTATAATTTTAGAAAAGATTAAATTCCCAGAGCCAGTTATTTCTATTGCTATTGAACCGAAAAGCATAGCAGATAGAGAAAAAATGGCTATTGCCCTGGATAAAATGGCTGAAGAGGATCCAACTTTTAAACGTGCAGTCAATAAGGATACTGGACAGACTATCATTTCCGGTATGGGAGAACTTCATTTGGAGATTATCATCGATCGTTTGTTTAGAGAATATAAAGTGAAAGGAAATGTTGGTGAACCACAGGTAGCGTTTAAAGAAACAATTAGAAAAAAAGTTACTGCTCAAGGGAAGTTTATCAGACAAAGTGGGGGTAAAGGACAATATGGTGATGTTATAATTGAAATTGAACCAGATAAGGACAATACCTTTGAATTTGTTGACCGAACGGTAGGAGGTAGTATACCAAAAGAATATATACCTGCTGTAAAACAGGGCATTCAGGAAGCAATGTTATGCGGTGTCTTGGCGAGTTATCCTGTTACCAATATTAAAGTTTCCTTGATAGATGGTTCTTATCATCCGGTTGATTCTTCTGAATTGGCTTTTAGAATAGCTGCTTCTAAAGCTTTAAAAGAAGGATTAAAAAAAGCTGATCCAGTACTTCTTGAACCAATAGTAGAAATGGAAATTAGAACACCGGAAGAGTATCTTGGTTCCATAATTAGTGATTTAAATTCACGAAGAGCAAAAGTTGAAGGTATTCAAGAAAGAAAGAACATTAAAGGGAAAATAATATTAGCTCATGTACCATTACAAGAAGTTTTTGGTTATGCAACTATTCTAAGATCTATTTCCCAAGGTAGAGCTAATTATGTAATGAAATTTGCCTATTACGAAATGGTTCCAGAAAATATTATCAAAAAAATATTATTTAAAAATTACTAGATTTAAAAAAATAATTACCGTAATCATTTTTTAAGGAGGAAAGAAACAAAATGGCTAAAGAGAAGTTTGTTCGTACCAAGCCGCATGTTAATATCGGGACTATTGG
>LDZU01009899.1_pt1 | contig 12365 bp, 8 predicted proteins | sample 615531 | NCBI WGS metagenome assembly LDZU01 (sample SAMN03408293, study PRJNA278302) | terrestrial metagenome | isolation source: oil reservoir sample SB2 | place: USA: Alaska, North Slope, Schrader Bluff formation | collected 2011-09 | reverse complement strand
GGATGGGGGACATCCGGGAACCAGACAATTTTTACGCCGGATGAACTGATCCGCACATTTAAAATTACGGATATATCGAAAAAAGGGGCCATTTTTGATCTGCAGAAAATGATCTGGATCAATGGCCAGCACATTTCAGGAAAAACTGCCACTGAACTTTTTCCATGGGTGTCCCGGGCATGGATAAAGGCCGGACTATTATCAGCGGATGAGATAGAAGACAGAAAAGTCTATCTGCACCAGGCCATCAATTTATTAAAGACACGGATGAAGCTCATTACAGATTTTGTATCCTTTGGATCTTATGTATTGAAAGATCCGGTAAACTACGATCCTGAGGCAGCCAAAAAACACTGGGCTCACCCACAGATACAAGATCTTATAAACCATTATATTAAAGCTTTGGAAACGCTTGATCCCTTCGATGCAGAAAATCTGGAAGAAACCCTTCGCCATATTACAGACGAAGCCCGTGAAAAGGCAGCGGTTTTAATTCATGCCGTAAGGCTGGCGGTCACTGGATTTTCTGTCAGTCCGGGACTTTTTCAACTGTTATCACTTCTGGGTAAAGAGGTCGTTATCAGAAGACTGAAAAAAGCCTTAGATTATTTACAAACATAAACACGTCAAATTTCCCTGCGGGGGTATTATGAAAAAAAATATCATGTCCCGTATTCTCATGTGTCTCACCATGGGGTGGGTCCTGTGCACAGCTGCTCCCATAGACAAAGAAATATATATTTTGGATTTTGAAAACAAAACCGGGGATGTTTCTCTGGACTGGCTGGAAAAGGGATTGACGGAGATGATTTTCCAGGAAAAATTTCGTCTTCCCGGTTTGATTCTCCATCCCGAATACACTGTATCCGAAGCCATCACATTCCGGGATCAGGATCCTCAATATCCGGCGAACCGGTATATCCTGATGGGATCCATATATCCTCAGTTTACAGCCTCCTGCCGGGACAACGATTTTACGGTTCAACCAGACCGAGGCCAAATTACGCCTTGATATGGAACGGGAGAATTTGAATACGACCCGTCAGGCCATGTACGAATTACTGCTAAATCCCTATCTGATCCAGATCAACGAACCGAACATTACCACCCTTCCATACAGACCTCACAGGGGAACCATTCGCATAGAAGTCTCTTATCAGCTCCATCCGGATTTGCTTGAAGAACTCACAGACATACTCCCCTTTCAACAGGTCGACACCCGCGATGATAATTATTCCTATCTCACTTTTCAGGCAGATTATTCCGATATTCCATTTCAGTTGCAGCGGGATATACAGTTAGGACATTACCGGACCATCCCGGTGGTAGAGCTAACAGACGAACAGGGACGCATCATACACACATTTATTGACGGGCAATATCTGGATCTTCGGGAAATCAACCAGCATGATGGATTAAGTCTTCTTGATCACTTCAAACCGCTGTTGATCATGACCTCTTCCCGGTCGGATATTCAGCTTTATATAAAACAGGCACCGTATGTTGGTGTATATGAACTGGAACTACCTGTCTCCATCCTGGAAAGCCTGGCGGAAGTGCGCGTCCGGTTTTATCCCATCCTTGATTTATACGAACGGTATTAATCCCTAAGCTAATTAAAAGTTCTTGCAATTTTTTTAAATTATTTCGTATTATTTCAGGCTTTTTGACGGCGAAGTAGCTCAGTTGGTTAGAGCAGCGGAATCATAATCCGCGTGTCCGGGGTTCGAATCCCTGCTTCGCTACTCCCCTTTTTATGAAGCCCTTTCATCTGAAAGGGCTTATTTTTTGGGATATAAAAAAGGGAGCAATGATTTCATTGCTCCCGATCTATCAACGTGAGATGTAATAAGACTTAACGACGTTTTTTACTGCCTTCTTCACGGGGTAATACCAAAACTTCGATATCATCAACTTTTTTCTGGAGGGCTTCCAGGTCGCGGGATAGTTTTTGAATTTGCTGATTAGTAGTAATCTGGTTCTGGTTAGCCATTGCTCTCAGGCTGGTGGTTACTTTTCTTAGCGCTTCAACCTGAGTTTCCAGGTTATTCAGGTTGTTATCCACAACAGCCCCCAGGGAATCAACCCGTGTATTGATTAAAAACATATCCTGGCTGTGCATTCTTTTCACATCTTCAATTTTACTGTAGATATCTTTTATATCATTCTGATTTTGGCGGACATGTTTCGCTCTGCCCACAAATTTGACTTCAAGGTCATTGAGCTGGTCTGTGAATTTCTGATATTTATCTTCAATTTTACCGGCTCTTTCATTCATAGAATTGATGCGGGCATCAAATGTTGTCTGATAGTAATACATTGCACCCAATCCGGCAAAGAGGGCAACCCAGAGTACAGACATCAAAAATTTCTTCATTATTTACTCCCAGTATTTTCAAATTCAATATTGTTGAACTCAAGCAAGTGAACGTACATAAAATGTAATTCAAAATCAACAATACAGAAATAAAAAAATGCATTAAAATAAAAAAGCCCCGGGATTCCGGGGCTTTTTATGATTCGGGAAGATCTGCTTATTTCAGCAGCGTCATTTTCCGTGTAATGGACTGGCCGTCGACTGTCAATCTGTACAGATATGTACCGGAGGCGATATTCGAGCCATTCCATGTGGAAGTATAGTCACCGGCTTCGCGGTAACCATCCACCAGTGTTTCAACCAGTTTACCATTCACATCATAGATGGAAAGGTTCACATTGGCGCCAGCCGTCAGGTTGAAGTTGATGGTTGTGGCAGGGTTAAAGGGGTTGGGATAGTTTGCTTTGAGTGTAAAGGATTTCGGTCCAAAAACACCTTCAGTTTCCCAGATACCTTCTGGAGACTTCACAAACTTGTAGATACCATTGTTATCCCAGGTATTGAAGTAAGTCACATAAGCTGTGTTTGCATCCGCAAAGTCGATACCCCGTGGATAGATGGTCCAGCCAATAGTTTGTGCAGAATCGGGTACCATTGAATCCACGAAAGCTTTTTGTGTGGGATCCCATGCAATATGAGAGCAGGGAGTAAAGGGAACGTCACTGGGAGGCCTTACACCCATCCAGAGCAATCCGTCGGGTGACCAAGCAGCAGATTCTACATTCAGTCCGTAAATAGTATCAATCTGAGAGGTATAATCCCCATCCAGGCCTTCATCACTGTGGAAAATCACAACACCAGAACTTGTATAGCTGAAGAAATAGATATCGTTTGCATCAGGTGAGACTTCAACAGTTCTTGAATAACCGGATGTCAGATCTCCGGGAATCACATCATCAATGAGGAATCCATCGGGATCAAACGCCTTGACGGGTTGACCCCCGGCAACAACCATGTTCACAAACATGTTGCCGGCAGCATCAGTTGCAACCTTGGTAATGGAGTTCTCGCCAAATGGCATTTTCACAAACTGTTTCACGGTATAATCATCTTTATCAAGAACATACCATGAATCATATACCGATACAATCACATCACCATCGGGTGTTGTGCCCAGGCCACGTAAAGAATACCAAAAAGTATCCACTTCATAGCCAAAGTAGCTTTCGGATGGATCCAGGGGGCCAAAGGTTTTAATTGATGTTTCAAGTGTTCCATCGGGATTGAAAACCCTCAGTGCCCTGCAGGCAACAAAACTGTCTGCAGGAGCCGGCACGTAGATAGAGTCCCTCTTATAGTATGAACCATACCAGATCCGGCCGTTTCCATCCACAGCAACACCATGTCCATAAGATTCGACAGTGTTTTCATCCGGGTTCGGAAAGGATGTCCCACTGTCCCATCCTGCGAAGGCCATGGTGGCTGCGAGCAAGACAGCCACAACAACTAACATTCTTTTCATCTCGTTCTCCTTTTTTGGTTAACCATTTTCTTTCTTTTATGGGCGGCCGTAATAGGGTGCACCATTCACATCCAAACTGACACGAATCAGGCGTGGTGTAGGCGCATTATTATCCGTCCTGTCACTTCTTCTTACCATATACAGTTTATTATCGTTTCCGAATGTCATGTGAACCCCCTTAGTAAACAGGGCGGGGGTTGGATAATTATAGATAGCTTTGGCAGAACCGTCACTCAAATTGACATGAACAAGGGGGACACCGTGATCATCGCCACTGACAAAGGCATTGCCGTTTTCATCCAGAACCATAAACACCGGTGTTGTGTCATCAAATCCGGTGTCCTTCCAATCCACAACAAGTGTCTTGGCACTCACAACACCGTTTGCCTGAATATCATGCTTGTAAATACCAAATTTGGTGATCGTTGTCTCAGTACCTGTATATTCAGCCAGCGTATAGATTTGATTATTAAAAACTTTCAGCGAATGAACCGCATAATCCTCATAGAGATCATTTTCTACAATGGTAGAACCATCCGTTAAAAGAGCAAAGAGCATTTTAGTCATTCCGGCAGCATATAAAATGCCATTGGCATCCCAATCAATGGTTGATACCCGGTCACCGAATTTAACACCCGTTTTTCTTGAACCACCGCCTGCTGGAAAGAAATATAAGGTAGCATAATTTCTGGCATACATGAGATCACCGTTGGGAGCAAACTTTAAATCCGTCATATTATTATGGCTGCCATCGGCATAAATAATCATGGAATCGTGCTTTGCCGGCATCAGTTTATACACATTCTTGTCAAAAGATGTGACATAAACATTCTCATCTTTATCCACAGCGACAGCCAAAGGGAGTGTCTGGTCAGAGAAGGCGCCATATTCCACCGCGGGTTTTTCCAGTGTATAGGGAATAAAATTCCCATCATTATCCATATAATTCCCAAAAAGATAGGCACCCTGAACAGCGATACGCACTTTCACTGAATCCATCGCCCACTGTGCCGGATCTTTAATAATCACCGGTGCATATACCGCCATTTTCTGGGGGCTTGCCGTGAGATCCGTTTCAGCCGGTTCGGGAAAGCCAATGCCTTCATTAAAGAAGACCACGTTTTCAGAAATATTTTCGGAAAAATTATTTCCGTATATTTCCACAAGGCCTACTGCCTGATATGAATTCAAAGCCGGGTTGACCTCAGTAATCTCAGGAGTAGGTTTTCCAAAATCATTCGGATCAAAAACACTATCCGGATAATCTGTATCCTCACATCCTGTCACACCAAACATTGCAACCAGCAAAGTCAGCAAGCCCAGTATTAATCCCTTCTTCATCTTTAGTCTCCTTCGCGTAATATTAGTATCATTCTTATCAAATGTCAATTATTAATAGTTTATCATGCGTGCATGGATTAAAATCCGAAGCCAAGGGTGATCCGCTGCACATAATCAAACACTCCAAAAGGGGTATATGCATAATTAAAGGAAAAACCGAATTTCCGGAGTCCGACACCCACGGCAAAATCCCGTTCATCGCTATTCATCATATATCCCCCCCGAAGATAAAGGGTTTTCATGAAAGCATATTCCAGGCCCAGATTCACCTGTTCAGGATAAGACCTGGGATGGGTGGCATCCGCGTAGAGCCAGAGTTCCTGTCCTTTGGGTTTTTCAGGCATCAGATCCAGTAAATCCATTGTAATTCCGATAGTAAAGGTCAGGGGGAGCTGAAAGTTTTCCCTTTCGAAATTTATTTCTTCAGAAAAGTTCTGAAATGTCATACCGAATGTCAGGCTTTTAAAACCGGTTTTGAACTGTGTTCCAAAATCAAAGGAAGTGGCATTCGCCAGATTTTTCTTCACTTTCAGGCTGTCTGCATCATGGACAATGCTTTTTCCCAGTTGTTGCCCGGAATACTTGATGCTGCCGCCAATGGAAAACTTGTCTGAAAGAGCCACGGCGTACCCGATACCGGCAGCGAAAGCGGAAGGATACATGATTTCCGTATCCACATAGCCCTGATCATTCTGCCAGGGCAGTGTTCCCTGGACTTCGCCATAATCCACGGATTGAGCGGTGAGTCCAAAAACACCCATACGTCCGTCTCTGGGACGGAAAGCGAGGGCATAGGTATTGTGCTGGATATTATCAATCCATTGATTCTGACTGGCTGTCAATTCAATTGTTTTATCAGACCGGGCCATACCGGCCGGGTTAAAAAAGAGAGAATTCACGCCATTTTCCAGCGTTGTGGCGGCATTTCCCAGTGCACTGCTTCGGGCATCGTTAGTAACACTCAAAAACTGAAACCCGGTCTGTCCCAATTTTTTATCTTCAGCGTGAAGACCGGATATCACACAGCACATGAGAAAGATTCCAAGGCAGTGTTTCAGATGAATATGTTTACTTATCATGATACTTACCTGACAATAATAATTTTACGGGTTGCCGTTTCACCTTTCCGGTACAAAATTTCTCCGGTAAAGGGATCCTCCTGATCCTCGGTGACTTCAAAGTGGGCGATATAAATACCGCTGACAACAACCTGTCGGGAAGAGCTCAGGGATTTCCAGGTTTCATCACCGCTTCCGTCGTCATGAACGATCGTTTCAATCAAATCACCCCGTTCTGAGAAAATCCGGATGATACATTTCCCCGGAATATTCAGAAACATGATTTTATCATCTTCTCCCGTATATTGAAGTTGTTCCGCCCGGATATTGAAGGGATTGGGAACAACCCGGATATCCTTCAAATTTTCGCCGGCCTGGCGTTTCAGGTAGGCCGGTTCAGTGGTTTTCGTATAAAACCGGGTACTTTCCAATGGACCAGTCGGATTATATATCCCGTCACTATTCAGGCTTCCATCACTGTAAGCGGTGATATAGTAGTAATATGAAAAACCTCGGGCGGGACTTTCATCATAGTATTGCTGGGTCCCCGGAGGCACTTCGGCAATCAAGTCGAATAGCGTATCGGGTTTGCTAATGGCCCGGTAAATCCTGTATCCTGCAAAATTGGATGCGCCTTCATCAGGCGAAGGTGTCCAGATGAGGTCAATCCGGTCCCCTTTTGATTCCACGTTAAACACTTCCGGCGGTCTGGGAGCCTGGGGGATCTGAAAGCCAGAGCTGTAGTTTCTTAGAGCCCGGCTCATGGTCAGGAGAAAAGAATCCCGACCGGTAAAAACCCAGGTATTTTTAAAGACATCTTTATCATCTGTAGTGGAACCGTCTGGAAGGGTAAAGGGACCCTTATCATTGGGATCCATATAAGCCTGTTTCCAGCGTCGGCCAATCTGTTCGCACATCGGGCGACTTAAACCGTTAATTGCTTCCACTTCAACGATTTTCACAGAATCTCCCGGGGGAATATCAAAAGGGCCATAGGTGATCCATACATTCGTTCCCCCCCCATCGCCATGAATTGTTGACGGATCAACTCTGTCTGTTACAGATGAAACATTATCCTCATAAAAAAGATTTCCGCCCCCTTTACCGCTACCCCCGTAGGGTTGACCGGAAAGATGCTGATAGGCAATGACCATTTTATCTTCGTCCGCCGGTTTCAAATCACCGGTTGAAGGATAGGTATCTCCGGCGTGCCAGCCCAGCATGGTGGGTTGATTGGGGTCATCACTATGATCCGACGCTGATTTATCTACATGCAACACACCGGTCCCCACATAATGGGGTGCTGTGAGTCTTCCATCCCGGCTTGCATAGGGACCGCCTACATTATCAAAAGCCCAGCCATCCACCTGACCTAAAAAGGAATAACCGCAGCGGATCCATTCCAGTTGATCAATCGGAGTGGATTCGGTTAAAGTCGCCAGGTTTGTATGATAAACCGGGTAGGGCATGGCACCGGGGTCCTCGGTTTTGAAGCGGCTGCGGCTTACCCAGGAATGCTTTCCCCAGGTTATGGCACCGGTGATGGCATTTCCTGCTTCCCGACTGCACTGATACCGTGTACTCCAGCCAACGCGCAATCCCTTAATGGTTTCATTCAAAACACGGACACTGTCATAGCCCACGTACCCGGTATTTGTAAACACCAATTCCTTGATAAAGTAGTTATCATGGTACTGCTGGCTGAAGGCATGTACCCGCATGGTCATCGTAATGCCGGCAGTCGTGTTTACAATATTCTCTACAATCCGGTCAGCAATCTGGTTGGGGTTGATGGCATCCACATCCCCTTCATAAGGGGCTGTCAGGTTGTTCCCGTCCACATAGACCGTAGGTGAAGGAAATTTAGCTGTTTGCCTTAAACGGACGGGAAAAAGGGAAATATCCACATTCCCCTGGGTGATATATGACGTCCATTTTTCCCATTCATAGCCTGCGGCATCGGTGAAGTCATCAACACCGATCCAAGCCCTCTGAATTACATCATTATCCTGGTACAGGTAATCTGCCGGCCAAATCATACCTTCGTAGTAGACATTGTTCCATGCCCGTTTTCCAAAGTATGAATTGAAGTGTGTTTGCAAGGAACCTATTCTGACATATCGCCTGTCCGTAGCCGCAACCTGACTCAGGGCTTGTCCGGACAGACAGACAATCAGAAAAAGTAGTGTGGAAATTTTTAAAGTATATTTCATAGTCAGCTCTCTTAAAAGACGATTTTAATTCCAAATTTTACCGCTCTGGGATTGGCAAAGGTATTGAACCTGAGGTTTGGCATATCAATATATGCTTTATCTTCCAAAGCTTTCTTTGCTTCATTGGAATCAACTTTTTGCCATACTTTTATCATGTTTCCGGGATTCTCGGGATCTTCGACTTCTACACGCTGGACAAAACGATCGGTTTTTGATACATCTTCAGGAGAAGTAAAGAGATTGGGGAATCTTTCAACCAGTGATTGGGTATTTCCAATATAGTACCAAGTTTTATCTACATTGATATCGTCTGAGATGCTTTCCAGATACCTCATGGGTTGAAATTCCGTGTCCCAATCCCGGTAAGCACCCAGATTATCCTCTCCGGGAATACCGCCGATACCAAGATCATCATACACCTGACCGTCAAAATGGAGAGATTCGCGATAATCGTTATAATCATAGGTATCGGCAATCCCGTTATAACTGAGGAATTTTGTATTGAGAAAATTTGTAATATCCATATATAGCTGGAGTTTGAATTTCTCAAAGCTCATGGATTTCATCAGTCGGAGATCTAGGTTATAGGTATCCACCCATTTCACATTGTTTGTAAGACCCACCACACCGGTTGGATTCCAGGTTGTCTGGCTTCCGGCATTCCAGGTAAAAAGGAAGCTGGCAACCCAGCCACCTGCAGGATAAACACCCCCAACGGCCGGTCCGAACTGATCCGGAGTATGGAGATCGATATTGGCCCGGGCATAGGGCTGGGGATGAGGTTTTTCCTGGTAGGGATTATCCCTCAAATAGGCTCGCATGGCATTTGGATCCTGATAGTACATCTGATATCCAAACCATCCATAAGAACGAACCATGTAGGTATAATTCACAAAACCGGTAATCCAGGTTCCCCATCGTTTATCCAATGTGAGCTCAATACCACGGATATCTTCATAGTTGTTATTATCGGTGACAGAATACCGGACGGAACTGTTAATATTCTGATAAGTAATCCAACCGACCTGATTAGTGACATCTTTATAATAGGCTGCAATATTCACCAGGAACATATCCAGCAAATTTTGCGAATAACCGATTTCATAGGCTACGGTCTTTTCAAAATCCAGGTTGGGATTCCCGATGGATGTCACAAGACCGTTATACTCTCTTTGCAAACGGAAGCGATGTGTCGATGCAGGTTCCGAGCGAAAGTGCCCATAGTTGAAATAGAGTTTGGAGTTTTCAGTGATGGGATGGGAAATTCCAAGGCGGGGGCTCAGAGCAACAGAGGGCTTAGAATCTTCCCGGGGGGCTTGTTCCTCAATAAGATGCCCATTCCCTTGTTTGAAAAAGTCATCATAGGGATCCAGGAGGTATTTATCGGTATTGGCATCGGAGTAGTCCAGCCTGAGGCCGATATTTGCAATAAATCCTTCAAATTCCATTTTATTCTGGATATACGCTCCGATACGATAGGGGAAAACCTGATAAACTTGTTCACGGTTCCATGTTGTCATACCCGGGTTGTAGGTAAAGGATTTGATATCATAATCATTAAGAACCAGTTCTACACCGGTACGGATCTGATTGGACCGGTTAATCTGGTTTGTATAATCATATCGGGCAGAATAGGTGGTAACCACCGAATTATCCCGGCCGAGGTTCATCCAACCGCCGGTACGGATATTATCCCCAATAGAGCCGGTTCCATACCCCCAATATCCATAAGGGGTCTCATCCATAAAATATCCGGGGAAAACTTCAACTGTTTTGGATGTATCCCGAAGATCTCCCTGAAATGTTTTGTAGATATTCTTATTCATCTGCAGGGTCACTTCATAATAGGAATCGGAATTTATGATATGGTTGAGTTTCGCACCGACAATAGTCCGGTAAATGGATGCCGGGCTGTAGTAATAGGGGACATAGAGTGATTCTTTGGTTTTCGCCAGACTGGCCAGGGTATAGGAGGATCGGACAACATCTCCGGTGGGCGTTGTTGTCCAGTTATATGTAGAAGCGGAATGAATCTCACCATACATCCCAGTCAAAGTCAGTTTGGTATTATCTGATATGTCTGAAGTCAGTTTAAGACGACTGATATTTTCTGAATAGGCGTCTCTTGAAAGGGGGATATAGAACATTTCCTGCAGATCGCGGTAGGACAGATTGAATCGCAAATCACCCAGTTTTTTCCCGATCACGGGGACAGGACCGCTAAACGAAAAATCCCCTACATAATCCGGCTTTTTGATATCCCCCTGGCGTCTGTGGATATAACGATAGACGCGCTGAGCTCCTGTAGGTGAAAGATCATTGTCCGGATTGTCATCAGATAAGGTTTCCTGTGATACGGCAACCCATCCTTTAAAAGAAGGATACTGGCGCCGGGTAAAACGGTCCCAGGGTTCATAACCGGTTTCCGGATTAGGTTCCGTTCCATACCAGCACACTTCATCATCCAGATAAGGCCTGTTATGGTAAGACATGGGATCATAGGGTGAAATGCCGAAATGTTTCGGAGCCGCCGGTTTATATTGAAAAGAGAGGGAGCCGTTATAGGATTCCCTGCTTCCCTCACTGGTCACGATATTTATCACCCCGGAGCGGATATTTCCGTATTCTGCGTTGAACCCACCGGTTTGGACCTGAACTTCTTTCACAGTGCTCAGGCTGACAGCGGAATAGGGATCATTGGAGCGCTCATCGTTCATGACAATTCCATCGACAATAAACGATGTTTGTCTGGAACTGCCTCCCCGGATGGTCAGTCCCTGTGCACCGGCCTGAAGACCGATCACATCCATCACTTCATTAATGGGTAGAGCCTCAATTTTCTCAGAATTAATATTCAGCTGGCTGTTGGAAATATCCCGGATCACGACGGGCATTTCGGCTACAACCACCACTTCGGACATACCCACCGCCTGGGTCCTCAGGGTTACATCAATGATGGACGTGAGTCCCATATTGACATTGACGTTCCGGACCGTCACCTTTTCATATCCTATCATGGATACAGATAATTCATAGGTTCCCGGCGGAACATTCAGAATGGAATAATACCCGTTTTCATCTGTTGCGGCACCCAGCATAGTTCCTTCAACAATCACATTGACACCCGGCAGGGGATTACCGGCCTCGTTGGTAACCTGACCAGCAATTTTTCCTGACTGGGCAGCCTGAGAGAAAACAGGCAGTAACAAAAGTCCCACCAGGGTAAGCAAAACCATTGTTTTATAGAAAATCCTATTCATAAGGATACTCCTCTAAAGAGATACTCTCAGGGTAAATCTCTGAATATCGTCAAATGTTTTCATGGGGGTATAGCTGTAATCGAAAACAATCCCAAAAGCATTCAGACCAAATCCAAAACTGGATCCGCTTTCATCCCGGTTTTGTTCGAACCCGTACCGGAGGAAGAATTTTCTCACAAAGCTATACTCAATACCCAGATTCAGGTATTCGGGATAAGACCGGGGGTGTGCCCAATCCGCATAGATATCCACGTTATGATTTGGCATTTCAGCGGAGATAAAATTCATCAGATTGGCTGTTAATCCAATAGAGAAAGTAAGAGGTAGCTGGAAACTTTCATCGATGTATTTTATTTCATTAGAAAAGTTCCGGACCGTCATACCAAACTTCACGTCCCGAAATCCGGTATTAAAAATGGTACCAAAGTCTATAGCCACAGCGTTGGTTTTGTATTTTTTGGTGATCAGACTATCTGTCATTTGCACGTTACTCTTCCCAAATTGCTGTGCAGTATATTTCACTTGGCCGCCGATAGAAAATTTTGTAGAAAGAGATTTGGCATATCCAATACCCACCTGCATGGCCGAGGGATTAAACACGTGGGTATCCACATATCCTTTATCATTGGACCAGACCATCGTCCCCTGCATTTC
>LDZU01009380.1_pt1 | contig 12396 bp, 10 predicted proteins | sample 615531 | NCBI WGS metagenome assembly LDZU01 (sample SAMN03408293, study PRJNA278302) | terrestrial metagenome | isolation source: oil reservoir sample SB2 | place: USA: Alaska, North Slope, Schrader Bluff formation | collected 2011-09 | reverse complement strand
GCGTTATTTTTGGAACTATTTAGCCCTTTTGTCTGGGGTTTGGGGAGCTTTTACTTTATTCGCTTATTTGTTAAAACACAACAAGCAAGCGCAATTGCTGGCTTGTTTGGGCGCTTGTTTTTATTTGTTAAACATTGGCACTGTCCAAAATTTTTATGTTACTTTTGAACCATTTGCCGCTTTTTTTGCATTTTTTCCTTGGCTAATTTATTATTTTTTAAGTTATCTTGAACGATCCAACAAAAAAAATCTGCTGGGTTTTATTGCTTTTTCTTTATTAGGCTCAATTTTCGGCTATGTGCAAACTGTTTTTCTTGTATATTTAATGATTTTATTTATTGTTCTTTTCTTCTTTTTATTGAAGAAAAAAATTACTTGGAAGAAAGCTGGACTAATTTTATTAATAGTTTTTTTGACTAATGCTTTTTGGTTGTTGCCAGTAGCTTACTTTACTTTATTTGCTAGTGAGACTACTTTATTTGCTAAAACTAATTTAATGTCTACCGAGGTGACTTTTTTAAAAAATAATCAATATGGCAGTTTTAATAATTTAGCTACACTTAAAGGTTTTTGGCTAGATTACACTGATTTTGATCAGTGGGGTAACAGTGTCTATTTAATGGATGTGTGGAAGACCCATTTTTATCAATTTCCGGTCAAAGCTCTGTCTTGGATCTATTTCGCTTTACTAGTAATTGGTATAGCTTCCTTGTTTTTGGCTAAAAAAAGTCAGTCTCATCTGCGCCACAGCCACTTGGCGATCTTAGTGCTGTTTTTATTTATTGCTTTTATTTTGGCCGGTTCCAATCCGCCTTTGGCTTTTATTTATGATTTTTTACGTCATTCATTGCCTTTATTTGGTCAAGTATTTCGTTCCGCTTTTACCAAATGGATTGTGCCTTACAGCCTTTTTTATAGTTTATTGCTGACTTTTGGTCTCGCTTTTCTTTTTTCTAAACTAAAAAATAAAATTGCCCAGTTTGTTTTAGCTTTTGGATTTTTTCTTTCTTTAATTTTCTATTCGCTACCTAGTTTTACTGGTAATTTCTTTTATTCTCGCCTGAGAGTGAATATTCCCAGTGCTTATTTTCAATTATTTGCTTATTTCAAAAATGAGGCGCCACCAAGTAGCCGAATCGCTAATTTGCCTCAGCACTCCTTTTATGGTTGGCAGTGGAATGATTGGGGTTATCGAGGCTCTGGCTTTATTTGGTATGGGATTAAACAGCCAATTTTAGATCGAGCTTTCGATGTTTGGAGTGAGGCCAATGAGCGTTATTATTGGCAATTACAAGCCGCTTTGGACAAAAAAGATATTGCTGCATTGGAAAGGGTTTTAGCTCAATATGATGTTGATTATTTGCTTTTAGATGAATCGATTATTAATCGCAACACCAAGAAGCCTTTCAATTATCAGGCTATCAGAGAATTTTTAGCCAGTTCGGAGCAAATTGAGTTAATTGAGCAGTTTGATTTTATCAAGCTTTATGCTTTCAACGATTCAGAAAATAAACAACAACAAGATTTTATTAGCTTATATAATGAGCTGCCACTAATCAACAATAATTATAATTTTGCTTGGTCTGATCAAGCTTTTAGGGATTTTTCAGATTATTTAAATTTTGATAAAGATCAGCCGATAATCGGAGAGGATAAAATTGATTATATTTATCCATTTCCTTCGCTTTTTTCTAATCATCTGCAAAAAGATTTGGAATTTTCTTTGACAGAAGATGAAAGCTATTTTTACTTAACTAGTTTAAAGAATAGTCCTGCAGCTGATGATCAGCTTGATTATGAAGACTTATTAAAGATTGAGAATAATTTGCCCTTTCGTTTATCTTGGGTCTTGGAAAATAATATCACTCAATTTAGTTTTCGTTTGCTAGCTCCAGAAATTATTGAAAGTCAGCAGGTTATTAATTTTTCTTTACAAAAAGATTTTAGTTTTGATGCTGCCTTATGTTTAGCCAGCGAAACTTGTTACATAAACGTTAATAATCAACTTGTTGCACCTCTAACTGAGAGTGGAGAAATTGATTTATTACTTGATACTAATTTAGTCAATACTATTACTTTAAGCACTGATCAAAAAACCGAATATTTTGATTATGCCTTTTTTGATTTAAATTTATATAACTTAGAAAGTGAAATAAAAGATTTTGCCGGTGATAGTCAACTTAAGATTAAGATTCCGAAGGTTTTACTGCAAAGGAATATTTTTAATACGGAGTTAAATGTTCCTGAAGCAAAGGACTGTCGATCCCAACAAGGAGGAGTAGTAGTTAAAGATCAGCGTCCTGAGGGAACTTATTATCAGGCTATTGGCACAAGCGTCTGTGATCATTTTTACTTAGCTGATTTAAATCATAATCAAGGGTATTTAATTAAAATCTCTGCTCAAAATGTTTCTAGTTTGCCCGCTGTCTTTGCGGTGCAAGTTGATAGTTTGGGGCGTAGTCCACTAGAAACTTATTTAAGTGATGGTGTAAATTATCAACTGTTACCACCTACGGAAGATTTTAATCAAGGTTACATCTTGTACTTTTCGACCGACTCATATGGCAAAGAAATTAATAAAAATTTAATTGAATCTACGGAAATTTTTTATTGGCCTTATGCATTCGTCAAGAATTTGCGTTGGCAAAGTGCTAATAATGTTTTAGCTGAAAATCAGCCGGCTGATTGCGATTTCACTGTTAATAAAAAAGCCCTATGGCTATATCGCGTAGACTTGCCAGCTAATTGTGATACTAAATATATCAGTTTAGCTCAAGCTTATGATCGGGGTTGGTTGGCTTATCAAGGTGGAAAAAAACTTGAACAGTTTAAATTAAATAATTGGGCAAATACTTGGCTGTTGCAAGACAAAGTTGATGATAGTAAAGTCTACATCTTTTATTGGCCACAATTACTCCAACACTTTGGCTTTTTATTAGCTAGTATTGGTTTTATTGTTTTAATTGTTAATTATCAGAAAAAGCAGTCAGATCGTTTAAAAAGAAAATGATCTCTTAATTTGCTATACTAAAGTTGTGCCAAAAAACCATCTATTGTTAAAAATTAAAACTAGCAAAGATAGTGAGGAAACAGAAGAAGCTGCAGTGCAGCTCTTTTCCACTTTGCCTAAACTGAAAAATAATCTTTTTGATAAATTGCAGGGGAAAAATGAAAGTCTCAGTTTTGAAATTTTGGTTAAGGAGCAAAAAATTCATTTTTTAGTTTATGTACCAGAGCGACTGCTAGAATATTTTAAGGGAGCGATCCAGGCTAGTTATCCAGCAGCAGTTATTGAAAAAGTTAATATTGACCCTGTTGATGATTTTTCAAACAAGAATCGTCAACTAGCCCTAGCTAGTTTGAAACTAAAAAATCGCGATTATTTACCACTCAAAACTTATCAGGATTTTAAAGATATTGATCCTTTAGCAACTTTAATGTCAACTTTGTCCAAAAATGAGGGTGAGGATACGATTTTAATTCAGCTTTTATTAGCCAATAATTTTGGGCTATGGCAGGCAAATCAGGGTTTATCTGATGAACAATTAGCTGAACATCCGCAACAAGCGTTGATTAGAGCCAAAATGGAACAGCGCCAACTCAAAGCAGCTTTGAAAATTGCTGTTGCTACTGATAATCCAAAGAGGAGTAAATTATTGCTGAGCAATATTGCTGCCGCTTATCAGGCTACTTCCAAAAGTGAGAGCAATGAACTGTCGCTTAAAAAACGCCACCTTTGTAAAAACTTTTTCTTAAAAACGATGAAACGGCGCAGTTTTAACGCTTCGCCCAATTTGAGTTTAAGTGTCGATGAATTAGCGACTCTTTATCATTTTCCCAGTCAAAAATTAAGTAATATTAAAAATATTTCTTGGGGTAAAAAAATTCTTGGTGAAGCCCCAGAAAATCTCCCAGTGGTGAGCGCTGAAAGTGATAAAGAAATCAAAAACACAATTAATATTATTGGAGAAACGGTTTATAAAAATCATGAGGTTAAGTATGGTTTATTAAATGCTGATCGCCGCCGCCATGTCTATGTCATTGGTAAAACTGGCACTGGCAAATCTACTTTATTGGCTAATATGGCCATTAATGACTTAAAACATAATAAGGGTTTGTGTGTCATTGATCCGCATGGTGATTTAGTAGAAACTTTATTAGATTTTATCCCCAAGCATCGCATCAATGATGTGGTGTATTTTGATCCGGCTGATACGGAGCGAACCGTGCAAATCAACCTTTTTGAGGGAGAGAATGTGGTGCATCGGGAGTTGATTGCTTCTGGAATTATTTCCGTTTTTAAGAAACTTTATGGTTATTCTTGGGGGCCAAGGCTTGAATATATTTTGCGCAATTGTCTTTTAACTTTATTGAAAAGTGAAAAAGCGAAGTTATCAGATGTTTTAGATTTATTAACTGATGAAAAATTTCGTGAAAAAGTAGTGAGTAAGCTTGATGATCCAATTCTGAAAAATTTCTGGGTTAACGAATACAACAAAATGCACGATCGTCAACGTCAGGAGCAAATTGCTTCAATACTTAATAAAGTTGGTCAATTTGTGTCTTCGCCACTAGTGCGCAACGTGGTCAATACCACCGAATCTTCATTTAGTATCGAAAAACTAATGGACGAAGGCAAGATTTTACTAATTAATCTATCCCAGGGTCGCTTAGGTGAAGATAATGCAACTCTTTTAGGAGCCATGATGATTACCAAAATTCAATTAGCAGCTATGGCTAGGGTCAATACTAGTGAAGAAAAGCGTCGTGACTTTTATCTCTATGTTGATGAATTTCAAAATTTTGCTACCGATGCTTTTGTCAAAATTCTATCTGAAGCACGCAAGTATCGACTTAATTTAATTTTAGCTAATCAATATATTGATCAAATTCCTGAAGAGGTCCGTAATGCCATTTTTGGTAACTGTGGCAACATTATTAGTTTTGTGATGGGAGCGGGGGATGCCAGTTATTTTCAAGCTGAATACGGTGATCTTTATACGCAGGATGATTTAGTCAACTTAGATAAATACCAAATCATTAATAAAATCTCGATTGATAATGTGTTAAGTCGACCTTTCCCTGCTTATACTTTGCCTCTAGCGAGTAGCAACAATCAGAATCGGGAAAAAGTAATTCGCAATAGCCGAGAGCGCTACGCGAAGCAGAAAAAGTCGTGATTAAATTTTCAGCTTTTAAATACTATTTTTCTTCTGTAGTTGATTTAATCAATAATTTTAATTTTTGGAATTTTCCTTTTTTACTAATAAAAAAACCGTTGTTAATAAATGTTAAAAATCTTGGCGCTTATTATGTTAGTAATTTTATGGATATTTGGACACTTAAAGAAACTTTAATTGATCAACAATATGAAAAATTTTACAAAATTAAAAAAAATGATTTAGTAATTGATATTGGAGCCGCTATTGGTGATTTTTCAATTAGTGTCAGTAAAAAAGCTAAAAAGGTGATAGCTTATGAGTGCGATGCCGAAAGGCTAATGTTGATGGAGAAGAACATTAGGCTTCATCAGTCTAAAAATATTATAGTTAAAAATGAACAGGCCCTGTCTTTGAATCAAATTTTAACTAAAATTGACCAAGTAGATTTTTTAAAAGTTGATTGCGAGGGTTGTGAATACCAAATTTTTAAAAACGCGAGTAAAAAAACTTATAACAAAATTAAATATCTTGCTATGGAAGCTCATTTGTTTGATGAAAAAATGCAAAGTGATTTTTCAGATTTAATTAGTGAATTTAAAAAAAATAATTTTTTAATTAAAATTGTTGATAATCAAGTTCATAATTATATTTGTTATTTATTTGCAGAAAAAATTAAAAATTAATTGCTTAAACTTTTATTTTTGCTTTTACTCCCTCATACAGAGCCTTAGTCATTTTGTCTAAATCAAATTTTTCTTGCCAGCCCCAATCCTGACGCGCTACACTGTCATCAATGGTTTTCGGCCAACTATCAGCGATCGCCTGGGTAGCGTTGGGTTGATAATCGACAGTGAAGTCTGGCTGAATCTTTTGCATAGCTGCTACTAACTCAGCTGGAGTAAAACTAATGGCGGCAAAGTTATAACTGGTTCTAATCGTTATTTTTTCTGCTGGAGCCTCCATTAATTGAATGGTCCCGGCAATAGCATCATCCATATACATCATGGGTAGGCGAGTGTCAGGCTTCAGTGGGCACACATAGTGGCCTTCTTTTATGGCTGCATAGAAAATGTGAATAGCATACTCAGTAGTGCCATCGCCCGGATCTGCTTTATAGCCATTTAAACCAGGGTAACGCAGACTGCGAAAATCAACATTGTATTTAAGATGATAATATTGACCCAATAACTCTCCCGCTACCTTATTAACTCCATATATAGTTGTAGGTTCAAGGACGGTGTGTTGAGGGGTGTTTTGGGTGGGTGTAGTCGGTCCAAAAGCGGCAATTGATGATGGCCAAAAGATTTTTAGTTTATATTTGGCCGCTAAGTCTAAAACATTTTTTAAACCACCCATATTGACATTCCAAGCCAACTGAGGATTTTTTTCACCACCAACCGATAAAATTCCGGCTAAATGATAAATTTGCTTAATTTGATGTTGCTGAATTAATTCTCCTAAATGTGCTGAATCTGTCACATCACCCATTTCCAGTAAGCCCGTGAAATTATCAGCGACGGTTTTTCGAGCAAGCGCAATAACATTGTTTTGTCCATATTTTTTTTGTAAAGCGGGGACGAGCTCTGAACCAACCAAACCAAAAGCTCCTGTTACCAAAATTTTGTTATTTGTCATATACAATAAAGATAAGTGACAAAATAACTTTGGTCAAGAATTAAAGCTAAAATTTAATTTCTAGACGATTTGGACTGCGATTTGAACTTAAGAATTACTTTTTTCTAAAGTGATTTTGAGCGTTTCTTTTTTCCCTTCGCGCCAGATTTCTAATTCTACTTCACTGCCGACGCGAATTTGGTTAAGTAATTTTGGCAAAGTCTCAGTTTCTGTAATTTTTTTTCCATTAAATTTAGTGATAATGTCTCCTGCTTTTAAGCCAGCTCGCTGCGCATTGGAATCAGCAAAAACCTCTTGAATATAAGCTCCTTGAGGAACCTCATTAATTATAGCTGCTTGCTCAGAAATGAGAGTATAAGAGATGCCCAAAACAGCCCGATCAAATTTTCCAGTAGCTTCAAAATTAGCTAAAGAATTTTTAACAATATTAATTGGTAGGGCAAAACCAATGTTGTCTGCTCCAGCCGAAGTAGCCACATTGACGCCGATTACCTCTCCACGAGCATTAATTAGTGGTCCGCCAGAGTTGCCTGGATTAATAGCAGCATCGGTTTGAATAATATTATCTAAATTTTCTTGTTGACCGCCAAAAACGTTGCTGGCAGTAATACCTCTACCCACACCAGAAATAATACCGCTGGTGACAGTATTGCGAAATTGACCTAGGGCAGTTCCAATGGCAATTACCGATTCACCAATTTGCAATTGGTCAGAATCTCCCAAGCTTAAAGCAGGCAAATTCATATCTTCCACAGCCAAGATGGCTAAGTCATTAACCGGATCACGGTAAATATCAGCCACTTTATAAACTTGATCTTGATAATCATAAACCAAGTAATTAAGGTTAAAATCACTAACAACATGACGGTTGGTAATGATAAACAACTGATTGCTTTCTTCAGCCAAAACTACAAAACCAGTGCCAATATCTTGTTCAATTGTTTCAAAATCTTCTTCGCTGGGTTGTTGATAGAATTGCTCAAATAAAGAGCCAAAACCGAATGGATTAAATCCAAAACTGCTTGGTTTGAGCACATTTTTTTCAGCACTAATGGTTACTACTGATGGCCCAACCGCTTCTACCACTTCACTAATGCTTTGTTGATCATTGCTAAAACTAGTAATGTGGTACTCGCTTTCTGAATTTTCTACAGTAACTTTCTTTTGAAGCGAGTTAGGTAAAAATTTTGCTATCTGACCAGTGTTACTCAAATAAACACCGCCAGCAAAGGCGAGCAATACTAAAACGATAAAAACAATATTTTTTTTCATAGTTTTGGCTCTTTAATTAATTAATTTTAACAATTAATCATTTTTTTCAGCAATTTTGAGTTTTTTAGGTTCAGCAATGGCTTGTTTCTTAAATTTAATTTTAAGAATACCTTTGCTCAACTCAGCTTTGGGTTCACTCTGTTGATCGATTTGCCCGGGAACTGCTACCTTGTAGGAATAGCTCCAGCTAGCCTTAGAATAATGCTTTTTATCCTTTTGGCTTTCTTCTTTTTCAGCTTCAGCCTTAATCCAAAGCACGCCTTTGTCAAAACTTAGATCGATTTGATCAGCTTTAACCCCAGCGACGTTAGCTTCAACTACTACCTCATTATCTTTTTCGTAGATATTAAGGTGTTGACGCTGATTGATATCAGTTAGCAAATCATCTTCCCAAATGTCTGGCCAGCTATCCAATAAAGATTGATAGGGACGCCATCGAACTAGATTCATGATTTGACTCCTTTCTTTAATTTACTAATAATTTCTTTTTAGCAGTCAGCTCTTTTGACTGCTAAGTATAATTTAACAATTGAATAAAAATTTGTCAAGGGTTTTTTGTTAGTGACTAAGTTCAGTTCATAATTTTTTGAAGCTGTGTTACAATTTTTTTCTATGGCCAAAAGAAACTTAGCAAAAATTTTATCAATTTTAGTCGGCATAATTGGCGGACTAGTCGTAATTTTTTTAATTTTAGGATCGTTATTTCCCGATTTAAACTTTCCCAATCTTCAGTCTTTATTGAGTAGTGAAAATTATGAACAAAACGTTTTAGAAAAAGCTGAGGACGTTGGCGAGCTTATTCAAGAACCAAGCAACCCAATTACAGAAGAGTCAAAAATAATCAGCTTGACGGCGAGTGAAGATAATACTCAAGCTTGGAATTTATTAATTGATCATCATCAAATTATTTATCAGGAATATGATTTTGGTATTTTTTTAGAAGGCATTGATGGCTTAAAAGGTAATCAGGAAAATTTTTGGGCGATTTATGTTAATGGAGAAAAAAGCGAAACGGGCATTTCTGATATAGTGCTTAACGAGGGTGATGTAATTGAATTTAAATATGAAGCAATTGAAGAATCATTTAATTAGTGCGTTGGGGATTTTAGTTCTGAGAATTGGCAAAATTTTGCCAGCTAATTTTAGTCCTTTAGGAGCTTTTGGTTTTTTTTCTGGCAATCCAATCTTATATTTTTTATCGATTCTGTTTTTTGATTATTTTTTTGGCGGTTTTTATGTAGGGCAAGCTTGGGTTTATCTAGCTTTTAGCATTTATCCGTTGCTGGGATATTTAAGTCACAAAAAAATTAAGCGTCAAGTGTTTTTGATCCCACTGGCTTCTTTTTTATTTTTCTTAATTTCTAACTTTGGCGTGTGGCTGAACTGGTATCCAAGAACAGTTGAAGGTTTGCTGCAATGCTACGTATTAGCTCTGCCATTTTATGGAAGAACTTTAATGGGCGATTTGTTTTTTGGCTATGGATATTTATTTTTGAAACAATTGGTCAAAAATCACAAACAAAATTTTTTAACTCTAGAAAAAATTAATTAATTATTTTTTCTTTTTGTCTAATTTTTCTAAGCCCAAACCCCTTACACCAAAGAAGACTACTGCTGCCACGATAGTAAAATTAATTAAAGTGGCAATAAAATTACCCCAGGCTATTTCAGCTGAACCAATTTGCCAAACTGCTTGAGAAAAATCTACTTTTCCGAGTAGTAAACCTAAAATGGGATTAATCAAATCATTAACAATAGAATCAACTATTGAGCGGATTGATCCACCTAAAATGAAACCAACGGCCAATCCAACCACCCCTTGTTCACGAATAAATTCTAGGAAACCCAATGCTGGTTTGTTAATAATATTTTTAGGGATGGTCTTTTCCTTATTTTTGCTCATATGAAGGCATTATAACAAAATTATTCTTATTTTCTTATTGAAGTATTGAGCTATAATTGAAAATTAACGATGTCAAACGAAGTGAATGAAAAATCTCTTGTTAAAAAAATTGCTATTTTGTATTCAGATGCTAAACGAAATTACTTTCCTACTGAACAACTCTATATTACTGAAGCTGAAGTAAAAGGGCGGGCTGAACTAATTGCTGAAATTTTAAAAGCTAAAGGTTTTATAGTTGAACTTTTTCCAGGTGATGCACATCTGCATGAAGCGTTGCTGAAATTTGCTCCAGAAAAGGTTATTAATTTAGTTGACTCGGTTTATGGTAAAGAATATTTGGCTGGTACCATTCCAGCTACATTGGAACTTTTGCAAATTCCTTACACTGGTAGTGGGATGTTGGCGATTTCTATTAATGCTAATAAATATTTGAGCAAATCTTTATTGGAACAATATGGTGTGACTATCCCCAAATATCAATTAATTAGACGCTCTAGCGATGAAATAGATGAAGAATTGGATTTTCCTTTATTTGTAAAACTAAATGAAAATCATGGTTCTTTGGAAGTTTCAGATGTTTCGGTGTGTTTTGATGAAAAAATGGCTAAAAGGCAAATTGATTATTTATATAAAGCTTATCAACAACCAATTTTACTTGAAGAATTTATTGCGGGTAGAGAAATCACCGTAGTTTTGGTAGACGGTGGTAATACTAAAATTTATGCGGCTGAAAAAATTTTTCATCGATCTAGCGATGATCCATTTAAGAAAATTGTCACTTTTGACGATAATTGGTTATCTAAAGAGGAAACCATCACTTACCAAAAATACGAATTACCTGATTCAGTAAAAAAAGCTACTAGAACAGCGTTTAATATTTTAAAGATTGAAGATTATGCTAAATTTGATTTTCGACTAGATGAAGCAGGACGCCACTACTTAATTGATGTGAATGTTAATCCGGCTTTGGGTCCTAGCGAAACTTGTGCTATTGCTAGCATTTTAGAACTGTATGGGATTAGTTTTTATACTTTATTGGATAGGTTGATTAACAACTAGCTTGTGTTTAACAATCATTCTTATCATTTAAAAAAAGTTGAGGATTTTTGCCTGAGAGATAATCGCTGGCTTGCTTTAGATTGGCGATTAAATCAGGAGAACTTAGTCCAATTAAAAAAGGAATTACGCGCAGCGAGACGATTTGCTAAAAAAAGATTTGTCAATAAAATTGAACTTTTATTGCCAATAGCAATTTCCCGAGAATTAGTTGAATTTTTGTCTGCAGAAAATTTTAAACCGGCTTTAGTTGAATTAAAATTTGATTTGAAAAAATTTACTCAAGCTTCATATAACATTGCTAATTTAAACTTTAGCAGTCAAATTAAAAACAAACAGGCATTAAAAAAATTATTAATAGAACAGGCTAATTTTCATTACCACAATTTGCCAGATTATTATTTAGCTGCTCAAGAAATTAATTGGTTTTTTTATTTAAGACAAGTGATAAATGATGCTAGTAAGGAAAATGGTTTGTTGTTATTAATCGAAGATAAAAAAGATTTGAGCGGATTAATTTTGGGTGAATACTTGGGTAAAACAGCGTTTATTTGGGAATTGGTGGTCAGTCAGAAAAAGCGCCATTTTCATTTGGGTAGTTTTTTGCTTAACCAATATTTAGCTAAATTGAAGGATTTGGGAATTGCTAAAATTTATTTAGAAACGATGAGCGATTCTTATGCCCGGAGCTGGTACCAGCATCAGGGTTTTAGCGAAGTCAGCCAATCTTGGTTTTCTCGTCTAAAATAAGAAGATCTGTTAAAATAATTGAATCTGCAAAAAAAAAGCTATTTACTCATTTTCATACTCATTTCTCTCCTCATTTTTGTTTATTTATTAAATTTGATACCAGTAATTTTACGTTCTATGTTTGTAAGTACAGCCAGCAAAGTACCACAAGCCAATGAAAATAAATTATTGATTGAGAACAATCAGCCAGTTGACTCCACCCCAGGGTTTGAAAGTTTTTCATTAATTGTTGGTGGTGATTTGATGTTTGATCGTCACATTCGTACTAAAGCAGAAGCAAAAGGCAACTATGATTTTATTTTTGATGCAGAATTGACTGAATTTTTAAACAGTGCGGACTATGTTTTGGCTAATTTAGAGGGGCCAATTGTTTTAGAACCATCGATAAGTCAATACAGTTCACCTGGCGGGCCTGGTAATTACACTTTCACTTTTTCTCCAGATATTATTTCAGTGTTAAAAAATAACAATTTAACTTTACTAAATTTAGGTAACAACCATATTCTTAATTTCGGTACCGCTGGGTTGGAGAGTACTTATCAATATTTAGACGATGCTCAGTTGATTTATTTTGGCGATGTGGGAGTTGATATGGCTAAACAGCGCTTTTACATGATG
>LDZU01005642.1_pt1 | contig 12419 bp, 12 predicted proteins | sample 615531 | NCBI WGS metagenome assembly LDZU01 (sample SAMN03408293, study PRJNA278302) | terrestrial metagenome | isolation source: oil reservoir sample SB2 | place: USA: Alaska, North Slope, Schrader Bluff formation | collected 2011-09 | reverse complement strand
TCCATCGTGGCTCCGTAACCTATCACCCCAACGCTATGATACAACCACGCCATCAAATTGTCAACCCCTATCACATTAATTTATCGCGGCTCCTAAGTGTAACCCAGGCACAAAAAGCCCTATGTGAGAAAAGCATCAAGCAGTACGGTCTCTTGACCTCCATTGTACTCATGGAAAATCCGTCCGGAGAGCTGATCACCCTGGCAGGTGAAAACGAGCTTGAAACCTTATTTGTTTCTGAGCCAATTCGGCCAGGTTAACTTGGGTAGCCGGACTTACCAGGTCCTGGATAAAACTTGTGGCCATCTCATAGGCACTATTCTCCCGGGTAGGAGGGTTCGGTATTTTTGCATATACTTTGTTGGCAATTTGTACCAATATTTCTATAAGCAACTCGATGCGTTTTTCAGTTGCCACCTCTTCAATATGCCCAACATTTATCCCAAATTGTTTACCGGGAAGCCTCCAAAAATTGTCCACCCTTTTAGCCATATCTGGTGCTGGCATGTATGTAGACATGCTCCTCAGGTTATCCCATATTCCTTCACCAAAGACCTTAATATATTCTTGTCCCGCTAATTTTACTCCATCTGTCCCAACCAAATTAGAATCCATGGCATACTTAAAAAACCTGAATACAGCCATTTCAGGCCGTGCCGAGGCAATGCGCTCCGAATGAAAATCTACCAGTGAGTCGTCTATTTTTAACGCAGAAGTATTGTTAACATCTTCCTGGAGAGCTAAATAATTCTTTACCACCCCCAATCGGTATTTTGGTGGTTTTTTCTTAAAATTGATTGGATTAGCTCTTCTGCTTGCCTCTTGAAGGTATGTTTTAATTTCACGATAATCAAATAGCTCCGGTTTTGGTAAAAAGTTTTGCATTTCACTCCCAACTATTAGAGTAGCTACGTCACACGCTATGGTTTTATCCAAAATATTTGCCAACCGTTTTAATATTTCATTATGCCTTGGTAGTTCTGCCTTTGAGTGAATTGCTGCTGAACAAGCATAGAGAGTGGCGTCACTGAAATGCAAAAGTGGTATCCAGCCTGCTTCTTTAAAACTTTCTAATGCTGCTTGATGTAGGGCAGTCGTAGAAACCCCGCGTATATTCACTTGGTGATAGGCTATTTTTAGGTGCTTTCCCAATGGGCTCCGCTCCAATGTAGCCTTTGCTTCGAAGACCCCTTTTACCGAGCAAATGTTATCAATATGATAAACTAGGTTTGCTAGCGTATACCACCGATCAGTGCCCTTAAATATTGCTGAAATGATATTCGCTTCGTTGCGCTCATGGTTCATATGCAAATTTACACAATTCTCAATAATCGCCATTACCTTTTGGTCGAGACCAGAAAAACCTAAAGCTGTGCACAAATCTGGTAGGATACTACTTGTCAGTACCGGGTCAATATCAGATAAGAACCCTCTTCGGCCCAATACATACTCTTGCCACTCAGCCCTTTCTTTGCCTACATCATGGGCAATAATAGAGGCAAGGAGAATTTTTTCTTCTTCTGGAGACAAACTAAAATGGTGAGGTAGCCTTAATATTGGTAGGAGTTGTAAAGTCATGTCTAACTCAACAAGTGTGTGCTCAAATAGACTTTGTTCATACTTTCTGCGCTTTGCAACCAGTTGCTTCCAGTTGCGGTTGGTCATCCATTCAGTTGCATTTTGAAATATAGTGTTTTCCATTGTTGAAACACTCTCCCCTATGTGTTTTCCTTTTTAAGCAGAAAAACTTCGTTTTTATTTTCCTTCTCCTATGATAGCTAACTTCGTCTTTGCCTGGCCTTTTCCCGCACTTTTTGTAAATCTAAAACCTCAACCACTTCAAATGTTTGTGGAACGCTTCCTTCCACTTTTTACCCAGAAGGTAAATCATCCAAATAAAAATACCATGCTCCCTTTGTAAAGCGATCAGATTTTACAGGTGATGGCTTGTATCCCTGATTAAAGTAATGATTCCTAACTTTTTCAGCTTCATCCTTGCTGCCAGTAACCTTAACATACTTACGGCCATCTTTAGTCTGCTTGACTTCAACCTGTTCAGGTGAAGAAATTGCAGAAAGAGATTTTTCCGAAACCGAAGAATTATGTCCAGTCTGATCCTCCTTCTCATTTAAAACTTTGATTAGGCTTTCTTTTACCAAAGGAACCAGTGGCCCGGCAGAAATTATCTTCTTTTCAACTGCCTCTATTTGATCTTGCCTAAGAATCACATTCCTCGTCTGACGCCTGAGATGCCAGGATAGAGCCAGTCCACTTTCAAAAACAGGAATGCAGCATTCTTGAACCTTAAGCCATTTAGCACGTGTGAAAAGCACAATAGGGAAAACCAACTTCTCAATTCCATCATGCAATGAAGTTTCTACATTGTTGACCAGCCACTTCTTGAATAGTTTTTCATGCCGCTGGTTTTGCCTGGTAGGACTCTTGCAAGACACCCACGAGTTGAACACAAGTGAACCACCGTTCAAGTGTCGAAAGTACTCAGACGACATCAAAACTGAAGAGTGATGTTGCTTCAGGATCAGTCCGGCGGGAACCTGTTTACTGGCCGGATGGTGTCCGGCATAGAGGTGGCGTGATCCTGGTTCGGGCTCTTACGTTGAACTGCGGGAACCTTCGATGGCGATGCCAAGGGTTATGTTAAGACTTCCGCTATGTGAAGAGTTGTCCCGCGACGCTACTCATACCGGAAGTCTTGGCGCTAAATCTTTACATAATCATCTCCGATTAAAGTTCTTCAGCCAGTCCTTTAAGTTCGAGTCGCTCTCCCACTGTGCCGCCTCAGGCGGCATAATCTCTTTACTGGCAGCTTCTATTGCCTGCCTCTTGTGCTTGGGGCATCAGCCTTTGCGTAGATCTTATGTCAATGATTATGTAAAGAAATCTTGTTGGGACTTTCGTTATTCCAAGGATTTCACCGAAAATCTTTACATAACGGAAGTCTTAACATAACCCTTATTACGTTAATCTTTACGTAATAAGGGGAAGGTAGAACATCCGGGTCGGCGCAGTATCCATCAGCGGAGCAAGGAGCAGATGTGGCCCGATTAGAAATTCCGTCTCGTAAAATTCGGGATTGAGCGCACTTTCGGTCGGAGTGTGATAAAAAATCGGTCTCATGATTAACTGGCCGTTTTGGGTAGTCCCGTATAAAAGAGAGTAAAAATACGGCAGCATCTGGTAACGCAATTTTATGGCCTTGCGGGCGCTGTTTTCAACTTGTTCGCCAAACGACCAGGGGTTCCTGATCTTTCGTATTTCTCCTGGTATGCGTCCTGGAAAACGGGAATAACGCGCCCTGGAGAATCCAGCGCTCATACAGCTCGGGAGTCGGTTCCCCGTAGTAGCCTCCGATATCAGGACCGGCAACCGGCTGCCCGGAAAGCCCGAGGTTTAAGATCATCGGGACGCTGGCCCTTAAATGCTCCCAGTTACTGTTATTATCGCCCGTCCAGGTCACAGCATATCTCTGTCCTCCCAAATAGGCGGATCTGGTCAGAACATAAGGCAGACGTGTATTTTTCAGCAGCCCTTCGTAAGTCGCTTTAGTCATCAGCATGCCGTACAGGTTATGCACTTTCTCATGTGGAAGTTTCTCTGTCCCCGAGAGTTTTTGAACCGCATCACAGGGAAGTGTGCACCGCAAATCGAAGGTAGCCGGCTCGTTCATGTCACACCAAATGCCGTCCACTCCGGGTTTGACAAATTCTGAAATCATCTCTCCCCACCACTTTTGCACGGACGGATCGAGGAAATCAGGGAAAAGACTCGGACCGGGCCAGACGACTTTTGTAACATATCCCCCGTCTTTGTCGACTAAAAAAACTCCCTTACTTAACCCGCTGTCATATGGTTTATAACCGGGTTCCAGCTTCAAGCCGGGATTGACGATGGTTATTACTTTAAATCCCCCGGCATGCAGATCGTTAATCAGTTCACGATAGTCTTTAAAACCCTCTCCCCAGGTAAAGTTCTTGTAGTGGTCCATATGATCTATATCAAGGTAAATAGCGTCACAGGGGATATCCCTGTCCCTGAAAGAAGCCGCTATTTCGCGGACGCGAGCGGAAGGAGTGTAGCTCCAGCGGCTCTGCTGATACCCTAAAGACCGTTTCGGCAGCGGTACCAGCCTGCCGGTCAGCGAAGTCAACTGCTCCATAACTTCGGGGAGGGTAGGGCCTAAAAGGATAAAGTAGTTCAGCTCCATGTCGCGTACGTAATAGGAAATTTTTTTGCCGTCTGCGGAAAACTTGAACACTGAGTAACAGGGGTTGTCAAAAACAATGCCAAAGGCCGGTCCGTCAACATACTGGCAAATTACAACCGGGTAAGACTGGTACATCGGGGTAGTGCCCATTTTATACATCAAAGGCGCCATGTTCCACATAACAACAGTCTGCCCGGCTTTGTTCATTGGAGGAGTATTTTCGCCAAGACCGAATACTCTTACTTCACCCAGGCGGGGTAGATTCTTTTTAACAATAAGCCAACTTCTCTTGGTCTGCGGGTGGGAAACCTGGGTTAGAACCGGTTCGGCATCCAGAAGATAAGAAAGCGTCCCGCTTCTTTGCTCGTACCGCAAACTGGCCTCCTGGCCATCGGAGAGCATCAGGTTGAAACGGATAACCTCTTTTGCCCTCTCGACTACCCATCCATCCTCATTTACATTATCGAAATCAACTGCCCATGATCTTTCCATCAGCCAGGGCTCGCTCCTCAGTTCCTGATTGATGAAAACCCAGAAGATTCCCTTGCTGAAAGGGCTGCAGATCATTTTTTCTGTCTTATTAATAGCCATCCTCAGTCGACCACACTTTTTACAAGTATACTGCTTGTTTATGCTATAATCCAGTGCCGGATTCTTTATTTATCAACATGCTATGAGAAATTGGAATATTTTGTGTCTGCCAATACCTGTATCAGTGATTGCCTGAAATCACGCAGCAAATATAAAACTAACAAAAAATTTCTGATTCAGACAATCCTTTTTCGGAGAAAATAATTAAAAAAAGAGGAGGATTAGTGATGAATATTAATCGTGCACGCCAGATATTGCGTTCGGATGAAACGATTACCGTGCTGCTTGACGGCTCGCCTGTCTAGATTGAAAGCGTGGACAAAAGCGGTCTGGCCGGAGTCAATTCTTTGGACGGCAGGGGAAAAGTCAAAAGCGTACCCGTCCCCGATCTCACCGAAGCCTGAGCTGGCAATAAGTCAATAAGGGGTCATCAATAAGGGGTCAGGCTTGACTTATTGCCTTTTTATTGCCTTTTAACTTCCAAGGCAAACCTGGCCCCCTGTTGTGTGATAATGTCCATGGATCGGTAAATAAAACAAAACCAGTATGGTAACTTTTACAGATCAGCAACAAATTAGTTATTTATCTTTTTTCCTCCGCTGTTTGACACATTCTGAAAGCAAGTATCCAAAATCACCAATTTATCAACTTTTTCAAACAGAATATCTCTATTCAGAATATCTCTATTATAACAGATTTATATCCACCATGCAATTAACGTTTTTTGTTTTTTATCTTTTTTATTATCACCATTTTCCAACAGGTATCTCCCTCCCTAAAAATGAACAGGTTTTATTTATTAGTTTTTTCCGCTTCAACAATCATTTTTTGGTGATAACTTGTTACAAATTTTCGACCTGTGCATTTGCGCGTACCATAATTTCCCATAGGACCGTGGATAACCGCTCCCTACATTAGATTGCATCATTTTCATTGATTATCGGGGCCGGGGCGCAAAGCTCACGCCGCCAGTCCCGCGTCAAGGGGTAGACGAAAATCATCTTCTGAGATGCTTTTTCCTTTCGATAACCCCTGCCAATACTGGCCGTCTCACCTATTAGACACCAGTTGGCCGCCTGATAACACGTGCCACCATGGGGCGGCATGACATATGTCTCAAGAAGAACCGGGGCATATCCGTAGCGCGCTATCCAATCCGTTCGTAACCGCCGGACGGCTAACGCCAGGACATGGCTCGCCAGATGCGGCGCCCGAACCCCCGGTAGGAGCAAAAAGCGGCTGTTCCCCACTATCCGGTATAGAAATCGCCGCCGCTGATCCGGCGTCCAGCCAATCCAGTTGTCCCTGGCAGCTAACGCCTTGGCTGGCGCCGCAAACAACAGCGCCCCCAATATCCGTTCCGCTTTGCTCTTGATCCAGTAGCGCTGATGCGCCCCAAAGGGCTGCCCCATCCCCAACGGGTGGTAGGAGTTCATCGTAGCGTTCCTAAAGAGCTACCTCTTCCCCGGATACTGGGTCTACGGTTATCGGACGCAACTGCGCTAAAGGGAATTTGATCCCGATAACCGGAAGCGGCGCCACCTTTGTATTACAGATAGTTTTTTTAACCTGTTTTCTCTTCGGGGGCAGGAAAATCAGCCCGGCGTCATTCATCTCTTCCAGCAACAATCGGCAGCCGTTGACTTTCAACCGTCCGTTGGGCGCTTTTAAAAGGCAGATTTTCACACACCGTCGCGGCCAGTTCCTTGCGGCTTAAGTCGCCAAACTCCGCAACAATTGTCTTGATCAAGACCAAGTCATCAGCGGTGAATTGACGGTCACCGATCCAAAAGGGTGGATTAAACGAATGCAAAGAGTACCCCTCTCCCCGACCACTGGGGCTAATATCGACACCTTTTTATAGGTCAGGCGCACTTCTTTCTAGACAATGGCCTGGCGGGGTCGCGGGACAGGTTTACCAGTTTAAAATTAAGCTCTTTCCGGGTTATCCAGCTTTCATCTTCTTTATTTAGAAAGAGCGCCCTGACATTAGCTAATCCAGACGACCCCGACCTTGACCAGCTCATGCCGTTATGCTTTTGCCTTTGCGCCACCACCAGATCGTTCGCCTTCTCGCCCAGGTTGCTCGACACCCTTAATCCTAGCTTCTTTCGCAGCGCATAGCAAGGAATATAGTCCCGATTTTTTTCCAGATAGACGATCAGTTTTTTAATCTCACTGGCGTTTCGTACCTTGTCAGCACCAAGATGTTTGAGGCACTCAACGGTAGCGTCTATTTTTCCGAGCCTTGAGTCAAGGAAAACAGCGTTTTTAACACCTCATTTTAGAATCTCGCGATCTTTAAGAGCCATACTCAAACGCTCTTTGCATTTCTTGGTCAGGTGATACCAATCAAGGATGATCCTTCATTGTATTCAGCAATCACTTTCCCTACTTTAGCCGCTGAAATTGAGGGGATCTCGGAGCGCTCTATATTGGCGAGAGGATGGTCAGCCTCCGGCTCCCCGGTTTGGGGATCAAAATGGTTTTGGGTGAGAATCTGTTGTGCTCGTCCATTGATATAGTTGATAATTGCCGCCCCTTCCCTGACAACCGCGCCGGCCAGGGTGCGCGACCGCACCTTATCTTCATCATCCTGCCAGCGGAGGTGAAGTTTGATTTCCTTAGCCTGGCGATAAGGCACATGGGTGGCTAACTGCAATGCCAGGGTGTCGTAACATGCCGTGCGATACACCTCTTTGGGCCCAGTCTTGGGGAAGAACACTTTGGTATTGTATACCGTGCGGCTTCCTTTTTCCACACGATGGGCGCCAATATCCAGCCGCCCTATTTCTGCTTCTATTTTATATCCGAAGCTTTCTTCCCTTGTCGTTACTCCTGATTGCCCTTCGACTTTGGCCTCGAGTTTTTTTTTGACATCTCGGAAAGGTATTCATCAGTAGCCGATTCTGCCGCCTTGTTCCTGATCTTTAATACGGCCTTCTCGTATTTGTCGAATACCTCCCTGAAGTTATCAGGGCCTGTGAACTCCTTAAATTCGGGAATTTCCGTGTCTACCACGATCGGCCTGATTTCCTCTGTGCCATCCGCATTCTTTATTCTGACGGTGATTTTTAAGCCGTTCAACGCAATTTGAACCTCAAACGGCGCCCATGTTTGTAAGCGGATGCTTATAAAGCCGTAATCTTCGTGATCGTAATAGAAATATAAATGTTTGCATCGTGATTGTTCTGGTTTTATTTGTGGGAATCCCGCAGTTTTATCATTTATGTAATAATTTATCCATGCACTGCCTCCTCGCGATATTCTTGGAGATATGTCTTTCAACATTATTCTACAAAATATCTTAAGGACAGTGCATTATTTAATTTGGGTTGCGGGCGTAGCCCGTTTTCATAAGGGCTTTCTTTTCCGAATTCTTATACTTAAACAATATGTTTGTATCAGAGCTAATTTCTCACCAGCAGTTGGCCTCCCTAATGACAAAAAGAAAGTCAAGCCTGACCCCTAGGAGAGTGTTGCAAAACACCCTTAACAGGCTCACAAAATCCATAAAAATCTAGCAAAAAACATAATACAAGGCAGGATATCCCAGCATCCCGGCAACTGTTTGCCGATGCATATTCTTTTTCCGGACGGCCATCTATACCACCGAGCCGTTTAATTAAAGTGATTTTGCTGCAATTTTACGATAAGGTTTCCGGCCGGGAAGCAGAAAAACGTGCCCGTTACGACTTGCGCTGGGAATTAGCTTAAGGGTATTTCTATAAATCAACTAGGAAGATCCCGCTAAAGCGCAATAAATTACTTAATAAATTATGCCAGGATGCCTTGCAGATAGTTGAGATAGCAGACAAATTAAAACTTACCGAAAAAGAACAGGTATTAAGAGACATTTTAGCTACGGTAGCCATTCAGGATATAGAACGTCAAAAAGACGGAACAGTTAAAATTAAGCAGGGAGTAGCCAAAGACCGGATTATTTCAACCAACGACCCTTAAGATGCGGCATGGCCGCAAATCCAGTGCCCGAAAATTTGATGGGTACAAAACACATACAGCCATAGAAACCGACAATAACTTCATTACCGAAATCGAAGTCACGTCAGGCAACATTCATGATTCTGAAGCGGCCGCTCCATTAGTAGACGAGCAGCCCGAAGAGCGAAAGCCGGATACAGTCTTGTGTGACATAGCCTACGGAACGGGCCAAAACAGAGAAGAGATGAAAAAGCGTTGAATTAAGAGGTCTATATTATAAGGCTCAACCTATATTCTTAACATTATTTACCTGTATATGATTCTTTAAATTTGAAATTTGGTCATGAGCATATAGAGCATATAAATCTATAAATAAACAGAGTTTATGCAACACTCTCCTAGGCTGTCTTCACGAGCCCGTACCAGGTCACGCAAAGCTTCCTGCTTTGCATCCGGTACCCAGACAGGATTTAACTCACTGCTACGTAATAGGTGTGCTAATTTCTTGGCATCACGCCGGTCGGTTTTTACCCTTTCACCAGGTTTTCTGGGGATTAGTGATGGCGCCGCCACCATGCAGGTTGCTCCCGCTGCTATCAGCTGACGATATATCCCGTAACCGCATGGGCCTGCTTCGTAGCAAAAATACAGGTTCTTTGCCGGACCCAACCTTCATACTAGTTTGGCTATTGTTTCCGGTTTGTTAATTATCACCCCCAAGGATTCCGCTGCTTCACGTCCTTCCTTGGCAACCGCTACTGCGATAGTGTCTTTGTGTACATCAAGTCCTACAAATGTGGTATACTTCACGCTAGGTCAGCTCCTCTTTTAGCTTGTAGCTCTGTATTGCAATAGTATAACCTACGCTTCGCTATTGAGTGGCTGGCCCTTCCATTATGTCTTGTGTCTGCACGTGTGCGTCTGCGATGTGTGTGGGATTTGATTATTTATTGGGATTGTAGCCTTTTAGGCTTAGGGAATTGGTTACCACTGAAACTGAGCTGAAAGCCATGGCGCCCCCGGCAATAATGGGGTTCAACATTCCTAGGGCGGCAAAGGGTATGCCGATAATATTGTAAATAAACGCCCAAAACATGTTCTGCCTTATCTTTCTCATGGTCTGCCGCGACAGCCTGATGGAAGCGGGAATTGTCCTGAGGTCACCCCTCATCAAGGTGATGTCCGCCGCCTCCATAGCTATATCCGTGCCGGTCCCCATCGCCATGCCGATATGTGCGGTTGCCAGGGCGGGGGCGTCGTTGATTCCGTCCCCGACCATGGCTACAGTTCTGCCGGCGGCTTTTAGTTTTTCAACTTCCTCCGCTTTGTTTTCCGGCAGGACTTCAGCCAGGACATTCTTTATGTTGACCTGCCCGGCAATGGCGTTTGCCGTGCGCCGGTTGTCACCTGTTATCATGTATACTTCTATGCCCATCTTCTGCAGTTCCGTGATAGCCTCCCGGGAGCTTTCCTTGACTGTGTCGGCTACTGCAATTATAGCCTCCAGTTTCCCGTTTATGGTCATCAGCATAGCGGTCTTGCCCTGTTCCTCCAGGCTACTAATCGACTCCTCATACGGACCAATGGCTGTTCCGTTCTCAACCATAAGTTTTCTGGTTCCCACATATATTTCCTGCGCATCAATTATCGCCTTGACTCCTTTTCCCGGTATCGCCTCAAAACTTTCTGAATTTTCCAGGGGACCATACTCCTGTTTGCCTTTTTCATAGACAGACACCCCGAGGGGGTGTTCGGAAGCTTTCTCAGCCCGGGCGGCTAAGCGCAAAAGCAGGTTTTTATTTAATTCTCCCAGTTCTATGATATCCGTTACTTCAGGTTTTCCATTGGTGATGGTTCCTGTTTTATCAAGAACTACAGTATTGATCTTGTAGGCCATTTCCAGATGTTCGCCGCCTTTTATTAAAATCCCGTTTTCGGCTCCTTTGCCCGTTCCGACCATTATAGCGGTGGGAGTGGCCAGACCAAGGGCGCAGGGACAGGCGATTACCAGCACAGCCACTGCGCTGATCAGTGATTTATTGATTCCGGCGCCGAGCAGGTACCAGGTGAAAAAGGTAATGACGGCAATAACCAGGACCGCCGGTACAAATATCCCGGCCACATGATCGGCTATTTGCTGTATAGGCGCCTTGGATCCCTGAGCTTCTTCCACCATTTTGATGATCTGAGCCAGGGCTGTGTCTTTTCCTACACGGGTTGCCTCCATCTTGAATGTGCCGTATTTATTAATCGTAGCTCCGTAAACCAGGTCGCCCGCCTTTTTATCGACGGGCAGGCTCTCACCGGTAAGCATGGATTCATCCAAAGAAGAATTTCCCAGACTTATTTTTCCGTCAACGGGAACCTTTTCGCCCGGCCGCACAACTATGATATCTCCCAGCTGGACCTCTTCAATAGGAATATCTTCCTCGCTGCCGTGCCTGACCACCCGGGCAGTTTTAGCCTGCAGCCGGGCCAGTTTTTTAATTGCCTCGGACGTTCTTCCCTTGGCCAAAGCCTCGAGGTACTTGCCCAGCAGGATAAGGGTAATTAGGATGGCTGAAGCCTCAAAATACAGGTTTTTCATCATCCCCGCCGGGACAGATTCAAAAAAGACGTTGTACAGGCTGAAAAAGTAGGCTGCCGACGTTCCCATGGCAATCAGCACGTCCATATTTGCGCTTCCTGATCGCAGGGCGTAATAAGACTGCTTGTAAAAACGCGCGCCGATAACAAATTGTACAGGTGTCGCGATTGACAACTGAAAATACTCGTTGTGAAGGAAAGCAAGCACGGGAAGATGAACTTTAAATACGTCTAAAATCATAGCCAAAAGCAGTGGGGAGCTTAAAAAAGCGGAGGTCAGCAGCAATAACCGCAGTGCTCTGATTTCTGTATCTTTTTGCTCTATCTGCCGGGCGTTATCGACTTCCTCAATATTTTCGGCGTTATATCCTAGGGTTTGAATGGCGCTGATCATTTCTTCGACCTTGACCCGGCCCGGCTGGAAGGCAATATTCGCTTTCTCGGTAGCGAGGTTTACACCGGCTTTTTGGATTCCGTCCATGGAATTCAGCTTTTTCTCGATCCGTGTTGCGCAGGCTGCGCAGGACATGCCGGAAATTTTTAGGACCGCCTCGCTGCCGCCGGGTGCTTCGGGGACAACTTTATAGCCTAACTTTTGGATCAAATCGTCAAACTGTTTCCGCTGAACCATGCTGTCATCATACTCGACAGTTGCCTGTTCCATTGCAAAATTGACGTTTGACGACTCTACCCCTTCAATTTGCTTTAATCCTTTTTCTATCCTTGCGGCGCATGCCGCACAACTCATGCCGGATATTTTGATTGTTTCTTTTTTCATCCCGTATCCCTCATCTGTTTTTTAATAAAAACATAGCCTGACTAACTTTATTATAACAGGTTGTTTCCCTATATAATTAAGTTAATCAAGCGGCCATTTTTTAAGCCGGATGTCAAATTAAGAATCCGGGTCACGCATATATGGAAACATCCGGCTGTCCGCGCCGCTTGAGGATAAAAGACATATGGGAGAGGCTGACTGTAGCAGCCTACGTTCTTTGGCGCCGGACTAATCAGCGCCAATGGCAAGGTTTATCACCCATTCAACTAGACAGCCCGCAGCATCTTTTGTATTTTT
>LDZU01009895.1_pt1 | contig 12423 bp, 10 predicted proteins | sample 615531 | NCBI WGS metagenome assembly LDZU01 (sample SAMN03408293, study PRJNA278302) | terrestrial metagenome | isolation source: oil reservoir sample SB2 | place: USA: Alaska, North Slope, Schrader Bluff formation | collected 2011-09 | reverse complement strand
GGCCCGGTAGGCATAAGTGGAGGCGGGATATAAGCGGATCAGGGTCTGAAAATCATCGAGTGCCCCGGTATAGTTCTTTTCCCACACGGCGCTCATGGCAAATTCCCACAGGGCTTTGGCCTCCCCGTCTGCCGGTTTTTCTTCAGGATGAGACGCCATGACAGGTTCAGGACTGCTTTTACTCAGGGTGCTGCCGGTTCCCGGATCCGATGACAGGGGATCATAGGTCGTCACATCACCATAGCACAGAGGGGCAGGCGTCTGACCCCACCAGCACCAGTCCGCAAATATACAGGATGTGGCATCCATCGCCGCAGCCGGATAGAGGCCGCCCCCCAAAATGGCATTGCCGCCATATCCATAATAACCCGCGCCATAGCCCCCGTATCCAAGCCATGGTACAGATCCGTTGGAGGCACAGATGACACCATCTGATTGAAATCCCGTAGACAGGGCGTTATATCCGTAATTTGTCCCGTTGCCTGTATAAGGTCCCCCGAACACAGGATCGCTGCCATTGGTGGCATGAAGTGCCCAAAAGGCATTCTCGGTGCTTATCGTGTTGTAATACAGTTCCGGCGATGAAGCATAAAAATAAACCGCTTCATTCCCATACGCTCCGGTGATCAAATTATTCTCCAGGGAAGCATCGCTGTTGTTCAGATACACCTTGGAACCGCTGATCCGGTTCGATTCCAGCTCCGCGCTGCTGTTATACAGATATACGCCGTATGAGGAACAATTACTGACGGCATTATCCCGGATCTCCGGGGAGGAAGACGAGCAATAGATTCCGTATGAACAGCCGCTGATTGTATTGTGTGTAAAGTGAAGGGATGTGGATGTGGATGTGGAACGGATGCCGTATGTTGCATGGTTCATCGTACAGTGATCCAGGGTTCCACTGCCCGCGCTCCGGTAGCGGATACCGCCCCATGTGCCTGAGGTGCTTGTAAAATCTGCCTGATTACCATGAAGGGTCCCATAGACATTCAGGTATTTCCCCGGTGGGAACCTCAGTTCCGATCCGCTTTCCGCTCTCAGTATACGGCCGCTGCTTACCGTATAATAATCCGTAAATGTATGTGTTCCCCGGATCTCCACATCCGATCCGTCTCCATAGGCCGCATCTAGACTCGTATACAACCCCAGAACCGTTGAACCGGACATAAGCCGGATATCCGGGGTAAAATTTACATTCGACTCAACAAAAAGGGACCCGGATCCTTTTTGAATGGTATGGCTGTCTAACGTAATATCCGACCCGTTTTTGAATGTCAGTGTCACACCCGAGGGAACGGTGAGATTCGCAGCAAGCGTGTGAGAACCATAGACTTCGATACTCTGACCACTGGTGGCGGCTGACATGGCTGATGAAATTGTTGAATATATCCCTTTAATGGCACTTCCCGTTATAAGCCGGGTATGAGAATTGGAGGGGTTGATGGTCGCGCCGGATTCGACGGTGATCGTTCCGTCGGTGGTGGTGATGGCATAGGAATTGAGATTAACAGTGGCGTCAGATAAGATGGTGAGGGTAATGCTAGAGGGAATGGTTACGTCTCCGATTAGGGAGTGTTGTTCATACCATAGCTCATTATGAGCAAGCGATCCGGAATTTGTCATTAGTAGTAAACCATTAACTTTTGTGTAAACCCTTTTTTGATCGTATCCTCCGATCTGCACATGCGATTTTTTAACATCAGCTTTTGTATGATCGTATAACTCTGTCATAGATATATGGGTATCACTATTGTCATCTGCATCTAAATACTCAGTACCACCCACCTTTGGGGCTTCACCATATAAGTAACCGGTAATCCACCAGTTATACTCTGCATGTACAACGTCTTTATCTATCGCGCCAGAACCCTCGTCCCACTTACAACTTGTTATTACAAGACTTTTATTGTTATCTAATCTTTCAGTTCCATCTTTTATGCAACCTGCATGGCATGTCATCCAAAATATAAGTCTTCTTTTATAATTAGTAATATTATTTACATAATTAATTAAATCAGATTCGGGAATCCAGTAACCGCGATTTTCTATATATGCAGCATATCCATCAGCTGAAGGGCTACCGTTGTAACTATCTGTACCGTGTCCAACAACCCAGCGTATTACAATATGATCATTATCTGTGCTTACATTGCCGATAGTTTGGAAAACAGATTCAATAGTTGATTTTTTATTATCATAATCAACAATGTTAGGCCAGCCATGAAGACTTAATTTGTACCTATTTAGACCTGATGAATAACTTTGTCCATCTCCATAACAAACATATATGTCGTCATGGGAAAAGCCTTCTTTTAAAACCAAGTCTTCGTAGGCTAAAAAAAGATCACACCAATATTCAGAATTGCTGAACTCATTGTCTTTTGTGGCTTTACCGGCAGAAATTAGGATAGCATATTTTTCAGCCATAACGTTTTCTACACAAACAATTAATATGAAAATAAACCCAAAAATTAATGCCTTTTTCATCTTAGTCACCCTCCTTTATTCTAAATTGAATAAGTGAATTAGATTGATTCTCATAAGAGATAAAATTGCCTTCATCATCGATTGACAAGCCCTTTGCATTTAATATTGGTATATCTATTTCTAATAAAATAGTAACATTACTTTCGTCATAGCTTCTTAATATGCTTTTTGATTCAAGTTCATTACGGTTACTCAAATACCATAATTTCCCATCAATAAAAAACATACCACTCGGTATACCCTTCAAGTAACAGAAAAAATCTTCTTTACCTGTAGTCGGATCAATTTTGACGATACGACTGGAATATGACCAATCAAAGATACAACCATAATAAATACCATTTCCCTTCGTCAGGTATTTATAGCGATTTATATCAAAATTTTGTGGTAAGACACCTTTTATTTTGCGTTCATAAAACTCCTTCGATTGACTTTTTGGACCAATTGTTATTTGCCTGTCTGTTATCTCTAATATGTTTCCCTCTTTAGTTAAAAGAAATTGTTGATTTTTTTCAATTAACAAATCCACAATATCTTTTTCAGTAGGTATGTTGTTTCTTGAAATAACAACAGCTTCTTGTGCAAAAAGCACAGTTGCAAAACACAGCACGAACCCTATTATAATGTTTTTAAACATTTCTTGTACCTCCCTTATTTTTACCATATTAAGAACACTAAGTTAAGATTTAAATAAAAGCCACTCATATTTTGATTGTCTGCTCTATCATATTTCTCTCCCCAGTTTTTTAATTTAATAAATGTATAGTTTCCACTAAAATCAAGCATTGCTTTTTCCGATAGGGGTACTGTAAAACCTAACGGTAGCAAAAATCCAATAATATTTTTACAGCCGAGATATTCATAATTATTCTCGGGAGAAATATATAAAATTTCGCCAGTATCTGGATGAATATGACCGGCACGGTTATATGCTTTGATTTTATAATAGTCGATCCCAAGACCAGCATAAGGTTTAATAAAAAGGACCTTTTTGAAATGAAAACGACAGGTAGCAATCCATGAGGATGCTTCAGTTTTGGTCCAGTATGTATTTACACCATATACAAAAGGTGTCCATGTCGCTGGATAATGGTATGAACTCTTTCTTGGTGCACGATATTGAGCCAATATACTAAGATAATTATTAAAGAAATATACTATGCCTAATTGATAAGAATAACCATCATTATCGAAAACGAATTTACCTTCCGTATTTTGATTGTTTTTATAAATCTTATATCCAATTCTTTCTGCTTTTCGAAAATAATTTGCACCTAATTGAATACCAAAATGTTTATTTACGGCAGAAATTTTCTCCAATGGAGCTTTCACCATTTGGCCATACAAAGCAATAGCGTTCAATGAACATACCAAGCCCATGAAGAAAAAAATCTTCATGAACTTGCAAGTCGAAAATTTGCAATTTGTTCTCATGTTGTTTCCTCCTTTAAGAAAAAATTTGTATAGAGAAAAAAGAATAGCCTTTCGACTACAATCGAAAAAGGTGACGAGCCCTGGAGGGCTATCCATTACAGCGATGGTACTCGTAAAACTATCACTTCTGTTATTTATTGTTAAAATTTTGATACGTTTTAACTCCTACAAATTTGTTATTGTTGAATTGCACGAAAAATCGGATCTGCTCTATTTACTTCTTTGTGCCAGTAAAAATGTTAATGGAAAAAACAGGAAGATGAAGGATAAGTAAATGAAATACATTCGGTAGTGGTTCATATAACCTCCAAATAATTTGGTTTTAGATTTATTTTAATAGCAGGCGTTACCACCATACTACTACACCTCGTGCTCTTAATGCAGGTATATATTCATTAATAGATATTTCATTCAAAGGGTTACCAAATAAACCTACCTCATCTCTTTCACCTAATCCTTTGTTGTTCTCTAAAGGAAGAATATCGGTAATTTGATTATTCCATAAACGTAAAGCCGTTAAATTTTCAAGAGATTCTAAAGGGGTAATATCAGTAACCTGATTTTGGTCTAAATAGAGCCATTCAAGCTGTTTTAAGTTGCTTAAGGGCGATAAGTCTGTTATATCATTTCCATCAAAATTAATTTTGTGAAGATTTGCTAGGCTCTTCAAGTATTGAATATCTGTAACATTGCATGAAGTCATCCAGAGGAGATACAAATTTTTCAACTCAGTTAGAAATAATAACTCCCCATCCTGTGTATAACTCAACCATAATTCTTCTAGTTTTGTTAAATTTTTAAGATAGGATAGGTCCTGAATTGGGTTTTCCAACATATTAAGATATGTTAATTTGATTAGATTCTGTAAAGCCGATATGTCTTCTATTAAATTTCTATCCAATTTTAATTTTTCTAAGCTTACCAAATTTCTTAAAGGTGTTATATCTTTTATTTTTCGATTTTGAGTTAAATTTAACTCTCTAAGCTTAGTGAGTGCTGATAATGGTGTTATATTAGAAATATTTTGATGACCAAATTGTAAATAGACTATATTTTCGCAGTTTTCAAGACCATTTAAAGAGTATATATCTACACCTGTAATTATTTTACGACTCAAAGAATCTACTTTTAATAAATCTTCGCCGATCAATTCATCAGTAGGCATTTTTAAGGCATATCGTACTTGGATTTCTAACGAAGGATCTTCAAATATTATATTAGTTCTAGGTTCTACTTTTATTTCTACTTGCTCGGTATTACTGTTTTGCGTGCCATCACTTACTGTTAATCTAAAAATATATGTTCCTTCCTTAATAAATCCAAGATTTTGTGTCTTTTCACCATACAGTGGTACTTCAACAGGATTACTCTCATCTGCCTCCCAGTTGTATATTAAAGTATCACCTCCTCCAGTGCTGCTTTGGGAACCGTCAAGAATTATGTAATTACCTACTTTAACTACACTCGCTGTGCTAGTTAAAACCGCAGTGGGTTTTTTCGAGTTATTGGGGCCAACACTTGTTGTGCATGTTTCTATAGAAAGACTCAGTATTATTATGATAATTAATATCATTATATACTTCACTCTAAATTCTACTTTTAATTCACTATTAAAAGTCAAGTCCTAAATTTCCTGTAAAATTGGTTCAGGCAGTAGTCCGGTAAAAGTCGAAAAGGGCCCGCTTTCTGCTGAACGTCTTTGTTCTTTTTCATCATATCCTTCAAAGACTTCATGTTTTCACATGCTTTGTGACATAATATATACGATGGGGGGGTCAAGAGTTTTTCTAAAATATTTTTGGGTTTCACGTGAATTTTTCGAATTGCACCTTTATGGTGAAAAGGCTGGAGTATTTTCATTCTCTTGGTTAAAAGATTGAGATCAGGTAATAAATTTTTACTTTTTCTGTAATTGTTAAATATATTGTTACATTGGCACAAATAATTACACATTAAAATAACTATTTTTGATTTTTGGCTCATATTATTAACGCTCGTTATAAACTTACTGCATATTATAAAAAAAAAAAACGAATGTCAAGATTATTCAGGTTGAGACTCGCTGTTCGCAGTCGGCAGTGGCGCAGGGACCCACTCGTTACGCGTCACGCGTCACATATTCAGTCGGTAGTCGATTGATTCGATTGAATAGATTGATTTGATTGAAACACCAGGAGCGAAGCGACGCCAACTTCCAAATTCCAGCTTCTAACTTCTTGAAGATGATTGCCTGCCCCGTGAAATGAGCGCAGCGTATTTCACAGGGGATTGAATAGATTGATTAGATTGGAGAATTGACCTGGTTGAAACACCAGGAGCAGCGATGCTAACTTCAGACAGGCCGCAGCCTGTCCCTACATTTCCAGCTTCAAACTTCTAATAAATGATTGTAGATTTTTTTGTTGATCTGATGATGAGATTATTAGAGAAATGGGATATATGATTTCGATTAGGTAGCGCCCCCCACCCCGGGGGTAAAATACACCGAAATGCGACACAATGCAAGATAATATTGTTATTCGTATATATGTATTATCGAATAAAACAACAGATTGAGGCCTTATTTCAATCATCCCGGTCGTTGAGTAGGCCGCCGACTGGCCGGCATATCGAGGTGCCAATATTCCGGGCGGACACAGGTCTGCACCATCTCCCCATCGTGCCCTTGTATCCTCATACCTTCCGTGCTCCCAAATTTCCTCTGCGATATATAAAAAATAATCTCCGCGTCTCCGCGCCCTCCGCAATATAAAAACACTCTCCGCGTCTCTGCGCCCTCAGCGGGAGGCATCACCCAAAATCCCTCCGCGTCTCTGCGCCCTCAGCGGGAGGATAAAACCTCCCCTCCATCAATAACCAAAAGGGCGAACCACCCGGTCCAATAATCCGTGGACCTTGGAAATAATCACTCCATAATTGGTGATGGGAATATTTTGCCGGTGGGCGGTCAATAAGCGCCGTTTGAATTCCATGCCGGTAATCATACAACTGCCACAATGAATGATTAAGGCGTATTCTTCCAGTTTTTCAGGGAAATCATGTCCTGTGTAGACATCAAAATGGAGATCTTTTCCGGTGTACTGTTTCAGCCAGCGGGGGATTTTAACACGGCCAATATCATCGGACTGCACATGATGCGAACAGGCTTCGGCAATAAGGATTTTATCCCCGTCTTTCAGCCTGTCCGCTGTATTGGCTCCTTCCACCAGCATGGCAAGATCCCCTTTATACCGGGCAAAAGCGGTGGAAAAGGTGGTAAAAGGGACTTCTTCCGGTACACTCCCTGCCACTTTCAATACAACCTGGGAATCGGTGATAACCAGTGCCGGTGGCCGGGATAGTTTTTCCAGGGCTTCATCCAGCTCCCGATCCTTCACGGTAATCGCAATGGCATCATTATCCAGCACTTCCCGGATGACCTGCACCTGAGGCAAAATCAGACGACCTTTTGGTGCCGCCAGATCGATGGGTACCACTAACACCACCAAATCCCCGCCCTGAATAATATCTCCGATAATCACCGGTTCACTTCTGAAATAGTCCGGGACAGAAGCAATGATCTTTTCCTTCAGGTCATGGACACCCAGAAATGTTTTTGTCGAGACCCTCATGGTACGGTCCACTTCTTCCACGGGTATTTCAGGCGAAGCCAGGTCTGATTTATTGAATGCAATCACATAGGGGATGTCCATTTTTTTCAAATCATGAATAATTTTTCTGTCTTCGTTGGTAATCCCCTTTTCATCCGTTACCAAAACAGCCATATCGGTCCGCAACAGAACCTTCCGGGTGGCTTTCACCCGCATTTCTCCCAAATCACCGGTATCATCCAGTCCGGCTGTATCATAAAAGGTTACCGGTCCGACAGGTATGAGTTCATACGCTTTCGCCACAGGATCGGTGGTTGTACCGGGCTCTTTCGATACAATCGCAATATCCTGTTCGGCAATGGCATTGATCAGGGAGGATTTTCCCGTATTCCGCCTGCCTAAAAAAGTGATAATCAGTCGTTCACCACGGGGGGCTTTTGCCATCACGTTCTCCTTATTCGATATCTCCGGGGATAAATCCCGGTTTCAACATATTCTGAGGTGATAAAAGGGTATCCAGTTGATCTTGTGTCAGATATTTCTTTTCCAGCACCAGATTTTTGAATGATTTCTTTTCAGCCAGTGCTTCTTTCACCCAGGTCTGGACGGTTTCGTACCCAAAATACGGCACCAGTGCCGTGGGATACACATCATTGGTGGACTGATGGCGGTTTACATCGTGCAGGGGGTGGATCTGATCATAGGATCCCGGTGCAAAGCCCAGTTTCTTTAATGCCAGATTGGCAAGGACCTCATTAAAATTCATATTGGTGGATTTGCCGGCCCCTCCATGCCAGGGATTGACCACAATCCATGCGTGGTGCTTTCCCCCGGCTATTTCCGAACAGGATTCAGCCAAAACCAGGGCTTTATCTGAATCCAGAAAACCTGTCTCCTCATTCGCCAGGACGCACGCTTTTTTAACAAGGGCAAACGCTTTGATAAAAACCGGGTCCAACCGTTCTTCACTGTAAGCAAAATGATTGACAGACCGCTGTGTATGAATGCCATACAGACAGTCATCCGGTAATTCAAGGGTTCCTAAGGCATCTTTTTCAATTCGGGACATGGGGAAACCCCCTGTTTTTACTGAAATTTACACAAAGCAGGTGGATTCCGCACGAAGAGAATCCCCATGGATAAATCCCATCCCATGGAGGTAACACTTCTTTTTGCACATAACTCTTTTTAAATTCAAAAGGAACAAAAGGAGATACATGGCAGAAACACGACGGGAAATACTGATGCGGGGATTTGATCCCCTGGCCCTTCTGGGGGTGAATGATGAAAATTTAAAAGTCCTTGAGGATCACTTTAATGCCGAAATCATGGCCCGGGGACAGAGTATAAAAATTGTGGGGGATCCCATCGAGGTGGAACGGATTCACCATATCCTCAATCAGTTAATCCAGCTTATTCCCAAGAAAGAATATATCAAACCATCGGATGTAAAAACCGTGATCAATATTGAAGCAGATGACTCAGACTCCATTTACTCTGTTCCGGAGGAATCGATCATACTTTTCACTCCGAACGGACTTATCCGTCCCCGAACTGCAGGCCAGGCGGAATATTACCGGACCGCTTCAGAAAATGATATCACATTTGCCATCGGTCCGGCAGGGACCGGCAAGACCTATCAGGCAGTGGCCATGGCCGTAGCCGCATTGAAAAACCGGGAAATCCGGAAAATCATCCTCACCCGACCCGCCGTGGAAGCCGGGGAAAACCTGGGATTTCTTCCGGGGGATATGAAAGAAAAAATCGACCCCTACCTGGCGCCCCTCTACGATGCCCTGAAAACCATGATCAGTCCGGAAAAACTGAAAGTCTTTTTCGAACAGAAAATTATCGAAATCGTTCCCCTGGCCTACATGCGGGGACGGACCCTGGACAGTGCCTTTCTCATCCTGGATGAAGCCCAGAACACCACGCCGCTGCAGATGAAGATGTTTCTGACCCGTATCGGTGTGAATTCCAAGGCCATAATTACGGGGGATATTACCCAGATCGACCTGCCCTCCAAGCAACGATCCGGACTCATGGATGCCGTAAGTATTCTCAAGGATATCGACGGGATCGGGTTTACCTATCTGACGGAAGTGGATGTGGTCCGCCATCATCTGGTAAAACGGATCATTAAAGCCTATTCGGACTCGGGGGATGACCTTGAGTGATTTTTCTTCTCAGCTGGAAAAAGCGGCTCGTTTAATCCTCCACGCAACACACACGACAGCATTCACCGGTGCAGGCATTTCCGTGGAAAGCGGCATTCCCCCCTTCCGTGGCAGGGAAGGTTTATGGTCCCTCTATGATCCGGGATGCCTGGATCTGGATGCATTCTACCGGGATCCAGCACAGACCTGGGAACTCATCAAAGAAATCTTTTACGACTTTTTCGGCCGGGCAAAGCCCAATCCGGGACACATAAGCCTGGCGGAGATGGAAAAAGCCGGAAAATTGCAGGCCGTAATCACACAAAACATCGATAGTCTGCACCACAAGGCAGGGAGCCGGAATATCATTGAATTTCATGGAACATCAGGTCGTCTGAAATGTACCCGGTGCGGTAAAGTTATCCCTTTCGAACCGTCTTATCTCAAACAACTTCCACCTGTATGTAGATCTTGTGGCGGAATTTTGAAACCGGATTTTATCTTCTTTGGTGAAGCAATTCCCTATAAGGCCTATAATACTTCAATGAAGGAAGCCCGGATTTCTGACGTTTTTCTGGTCATCGGTACCACCGGTGAGGTTGTCCCGGCATCCACCATCCCCTGGCAGGCCAAAACCCACGGGGCAGCCATCATTGAGATCAATCCCGAACCGTCGGCGTATACCCATGCCATCACCGATATTTATCTTCAGGGCAAGGCGGGGGAAATCCTGCCGGATCTGGTACAAAGCATGGAAGTCATAACCTGAAACGGGGATTTTCTGAAACCTTTCCCCTCTCCAGGACACATACAAAAGCACAAGCACTCCTTACATTGGAGCCTGAAATATTGTAAATTTGCCCGTTCATTATAACAAAGGAGGCAGTATGAAAGAGCAGGAAAATCAAAACAATGCATTAAAAGACGAACTTCTGCATACGCGAAAAAATGTGTGGGACCGGCAGAAAGACCGGGAAGCAGTCTTAGCTTTCAACACCGATTATGTATCCTTTCTGGATTCATCCAAAACCGAGCGGGAAGCCGTGAGAAATGTAATTCAACTGGCTGAATCCAAAGGATTTGAAAATATCCTGACATCCCCAAAAAACACGGATAAGCTTTATTACCCCCTTCACGGAAAATCTATTGCCCTTTACCGGAAAGGTGAAAAACCACTGACAGAAGGCGTTCATATTCTCGTTGCCCATGTGGATTCACCGCGGCTGGATCTGAAGCAGTATCCGGTGTATGAAGATCAGGATCTGGCCATGTTTAAAACCCATTATTACGGCGGCATCCGGAAATATCAATGGGTGTCTATTCCGCTGGCATTGCACGGGACCTTTGTCATGAAAGACGGGAGCATCAAAAACATTGTGATCGGTGAAAAGGACAGCGATCCTGTATTTACCATTGCCGATCTTCTCCCCCACCTGGCGGCAAATGCCCAGAATACGAAGAAAGCCACCGAATTCATCCCCGGTGAAAAATTGAATATTCTTGCCGGAAGTCTGCCTGTCAATGATGATGAAAAGCAGGATCAACGGTTTAAACTGAACATCCTGAAATTGTTTAAAGACACTTACTGCATTGCTGAAGAAGATTTTTTAAGTGCCGATGTAGAACTGGTACCGGCTGGTAAATCCCGGGATGTGGGACTGGACCGGTCTCTTTTGGGCGGATATGGACACGATGACAGGGTGTGTGTTTATACGGCGCTTCGTGCCATCCTGGATGTGGAAAAGGTCAAAAAACCGGTTCTTGTTTTTCTCATGGACAAAGAAGAGATCGGCAGTGAAGGGGCCAGTGGTTCCAATACCTGGTTTCCCGAAATGGTGGTAGGTGAAATCTTGGCCCTTGAAGGCAAGGACAGCTACACCGCAATCCGGCGGACCCTGTCCAATGCACGATGTTTGTCCGCCGACGTAAATGCAGCGGTTCATCCGGACTGGAAAGATGTGCACGATTTGAGAAACGCCGCGTATATAAATGGTGGTATTGTATTGACAAAATTCACCGGTGTCCGCGGCAAAGCAGGAAGCAGTGAGGCCAACGCAGAATTTGTGGCAGCCCTCCGGAAAATTTTTGATGAAAATGACATCACCTGGCACATGGCCGAGCTGGGAAAAGTGGATGAAGGCGGCGGCGGAACAATCGCCAAATTCATGGCCTATTACGGCATGCAGGTCATCGATGCCGGTGTACCGGTCCTGGGTATGCACTCACCCTTTGAGGTCGTGAGTAAAGGGGATGTGTATGAGACATACAGGGCCTTTCTGGCAATGATGAATGATGAATGATGAATGATGAATGATGAATTGAATGAAGAATGATGAATGATTGCTCCCGCAGAGGGCGCAGAGGGAATGAGGGCACGAGGCAGACAGGATACGAGGATGAGACGGGGAGATAGAAAGATAGGAAGAGGGTTAGGAACATTCGTTGATCCACCCAAACCCTAATTCATCCCGTGAAATATCCCAATAAATTGGGTCCCATTTCACAGGGCAGGCAATCATCTTCAAGAAGTTAGAAGCTGGAAGCTAGAAGCTGGAAGCTGGAAGTTGGCGTCGCTGCGCTCCTGGCGAAGCAATCCAATCAATCTATTCAATCGTATCAATCCCCCGTAAAATATCCCGGTAAACCGGGTCCCTTTTCAAAGGGCAGGCAATCAAATCAATCGAATCAATCAAATCAATCGATATTTGACTGCCGACTGTCCACTGCCAACCGCCCACGTTACGATTTTGTAT
>LDZU01003949.1_pt1 | contig 12432 bp, 15 predicted proteins | sample 615531 | NCBI WGS metagenome assembly LDZU01 (sample SAMN03408293, study PRJNA278302) | terrestrial metagenome | isolation source: oil reservoir sample SB2 | place: USA: Alaska, North Slope, Schrader Bluff formation | collected 2011-09 | reverse complement strand
TGCGCCAGAGGCGCGCATAATACCGGAAAAGAGAGAAGAGTTTATAAGCCAGATCGTTGATTTGATGGGCTCGATATGCGCCAGGGATTTGACGGCCGCTTGCTTCCTGCAGAGGGAACAAATGGTTTTTAAAAGAGGCGCTCCGAAGGTACTGGTATGGCAAAAAAATCGGCGAAGAAAACGGCTGCTAAAGAGGCAGAACCGGTGAAACTCTTCTATATTTTTTACAACCAGGAACGCTGGGACAACTGGATCAGGAGGCTTGAGGATGCAAGTTTTGAACCCGCAGAGGGCGAAGAGGTCTCGGAGGGCGAAAAACTCCTCTACAGTTTTGCCGAGGATCTCACACTCTCTGTCTTAAAGATCATCCGCCTCTACCAGAACGGCCGGCTAACAAAAGAGGAGGCCATAAATAAACTCGATGAGGTGGAGATGCTCGTCATGACCGGGCTGCCGGAGGGGAGACTCGAGGATCTCGTTGGATCGCTCCAGTTGAGCCTGATCGTGCTCTTCACAGCCTGCCGGAAGTATCTCGACGGTGGGTTTGAGGGGGATATAAAGACGCTTGTGAAGAAAGGCAGGGCCATCGGTGATACGGACCTCGATGAGGCGCTTGAGATTGCGGCCAACATCGGGGCCACAGTCATCGACGGCGCCACCTGCTGCGCGAAGTACATCAAGGACGACGCAGAGAACCTGACCCTCTTTGACGACTGGCTGGTCGAGATCGAGACGATGAGCAACGCCATGAAATCGCTTGCAAAGTTCGACGAAGAGCCTGGAGAAGTGGTGTGATCGCAGATAAGGCCCGTTTTCGGGCGACACGAAAACTTGAGCGGGCAGCGGGGTTCCGCCTGCCCGACCATGTCTTCTCGGGTGGTTTCCTTGAGGCGGTCGGACGCGGTGTAAACTTCGAGAACCTCGACCGGCGGATGCAGGAGAACCTGCTGGCAATCTTTCGCGACTTTATGGACTGCAAATGCAAGAACACACCATACTGCGGCTGCCCGGAGCGCAAGTTCACCCTGACAATCATCGAACTCCGGGAGATGGGGCTTGACCACCGCCAGATCAGCGCCCACCTCCTTGAAGAATACGGGATCGATCTCTACCCTGCTGATATCCTGAGTTTCCTTGAAGACTCTGTCCACGTGCTCGAGGCGATACGGGACGTCGCAGAACTCCAGGGCCGGGAGAAGGTGGCGGAGAGCGCGATCGAGCACATAAAAAAGATCGAGCACTGACTCTCCCGTCTCATCTGCGTCCCCGGAGACGGCCGCCGGGTCGAACGTGATCCTGACTCTCTTCTCCCGTGTACCCGGCCTTGCACGCGCCCATACGGGCAAGATATATCGCTGCCAGAACCAGATTATCCAGGGCATCATGCAGAACGGAGTGTGGATAACCCTCTTCTTTGCCGGGATCCTGGAGGCCGGATGGGCGATCGGGCTGAAGTACACCGAGGGTTTCACCAGAGTCTGGCCGTCGGCGGCAACCCTCGTCCTGATGGGGGGCAGCATCTACCTTCTATCGCGATCGCTCACCGGGCTTCCTCTGGGGACAGCCTACGCCGTCTGGACAGGTATCGGCGCGGTGGGAACGGTCATCGCGGGGCTGGTGCTCTTCGGCGAGTCGCGGAGCGCTCTCCGCCTCCTCTGCATCCTCCTGATCGTTGCCGGGATAGTGGGGCTGAAACTCTGTTCGGATGCGTGATGACCGGCGGTCTCACGGGGACTCCCCTGCGCCGGTCCCACTGCAGCGCAGGAGTTCATCGGCATAAAACTCTATGAGGCTGCGTTTTGCAAGACAGGCCAGCCAGTCCACCGGTATCGCGGAGACGCCGTAGTATGCGCCGGCAATCTGGCCGTAGATGGCTCCCGTGGCATCTGCATCCTCCCCCAGGTTCACCGCCATGAGAGAGCCCTCCTCAAAGGTGCTGCTCCGGGAGAACACCCAGAGTGCTGCTTCAAGCGAGGCTGCAACGTAACCGCGCCCCCGGATTGCCGGGGGCTCCCTGTAGTAGAACGACCCCCCTGCGACCTCGTCGATCTCAGCGGCAAGCGGGTGTTCCTCCCGGTAGCCCGCGAGCGGTGAGTAGCGCACCGACGGCCAGGCCGAGCAGGCAACCGCGGTACCGCTCGATCCTATCCCTGATAAGAGTTCGTAGAATCCAGACAAAAGACGGTTGCGGTCTCTGGCCGATCCGGATGAGAGAGCGCTCTCTTTTCCTGCCGCTGTTGCCTCAAGGAGGCTGCAGTTGACGAGAAGGAGGTCATTGAGGCTATAAAGCGGGAGATTCGATGACCCCGCCGTGTGTATAATATGTTCCCGGATATTCTTATATCCTCAAGGGTATCTCTCACTGCTATGGCAGAACTCTCACCCGGCATGGCAGCGCCCGACTTCACCCTCCCGGATGCTGACGGCCAGCCCGTATCGCTCCAGGATATGCGGGGCGCCTATGTGGTGGTCTACTTCTACCCGAAGGACAACACATCGACCTGCACCCTGGAAGCCAGGTCGTTCACAGAGGAGATGGAGGAGTTTGAACGTCTGAATGCCAGGGTTATAGGTATCAGCCCGGACCCGCCGCGGAGCCACAAACGGTTTGCCGAGAAGCACAACCTCTCCGTTCATCTCCTATCCGACCCCGATCACGACGTGATCGCGGCATACGGCGCCTGGGTCAGGAAGAAGCGTTGCGGCAGGGAGTATGAGGGTGTCGACCGGAGCACCTTCATCATCGATCCCGGGGGAAAGATCGTTGCAGTCTGGAGGAACGTGAAGGTGGATGGGCACGTTGACGAGGTGAAGGCAAAACTTGAGGAACTGGCGGCATCGTCCGCCGCCTCATAGCCCTTCCCTGCAGGCGAGTTCGCACGCCCGGCAGTGATCGATCCGCCCCCTCCCTGAGGCTTTGTCGGCGTTCATCCGCGCCATGCACCGCTCCCGGTCATACCGGCCGGAAGCGAAGGCATCCATCGGACAGGCGCTGATGCAGCAGCCCGGGCAGTCTCTGCAAGGGTCTTCGGCCCAGGGATGATCCGGTTCCGGGCAGTCCAGGTCGGCCCATACCGCCCGGAACCGCACCCTGGGGCCGTAACGGGGGACGATGACAAGGTTGTTCCTGCCCATCCGCCCGATTCCGGCGAGGCAGGCCGCGTCTTTGAGGTAGATCCCGCCATCCTCTATCTGGTAGGGGATGAGACGTGCGCTGGTGCCGTGGGTCTCCTGCAGCCAGCGGACAACGTCCTTCCCGATCCCCGCCAGGATCCGATCCCCGGGCGTCCCCCGACCCGGTTCCCAGAGGTCGAGTTCGGGTTTTCGGGGGTCGTGGTAGAGACCAATGACGATATAGGCCCCCCGTTTGTCCCGCGCTCCCCGCCATCCGTCCGCGGCCGCCGAGGGGCAGTCGAGGAGGTTTGCGGTCGGCAGAGCGCCGGCCGCGTCCGCCCCGTCTTCACGTGCCCTCCGGAGCGCCGATCTTATAATCTCCATCTCGTCTGCCATCCCTGGAGGGTTATGCTGCGGCCGGTGAAAAAACAGACCTTTTGGGGCACACCCTTCGAATCATATTTTACGGCTGTGATACAGAAGATAGGGTAACCATGCAGCGGTTCGGTGCGCGATGGGGTCATGGCGGAGGTGGCCTCGACGGCGCGTGAGACGTCAGCGTCCTGCAGCATCTGCCGCGAGCGGGTCTGCGCGACCTGCGGCCCGGTTCTCGACCGCCGGGAGATCGCGGTCTTCATCGTCGCGGGTCTCCTCCTCCTCTTCGGGATACTTGCCGTCTATGCCACCACATGGACGCTTGCCGGAAACCTGCTGCTGCTCGTTGCAGCGGTCGTATCCGGCCGCGATGTCCTCAAGACGGCGGCGGTCTCTCTCATCCGGTTCCGGTTCAGCATCGCCGTGCTCATCGCCATCGCCGCAGCGGGCGCGTTTTTGATAGGGAATCCTGCCGAAGGGGCGACCGTGCTCTACCTCTATGCCATCGCCGAGTTCCTGGAGGAGTACGCCGCGGGGAGGGCTGAACGCTCGATAGCCTCGCTCCTCCACCTGGCGCCACCGACGGCCAGGGTGAGGCGGGACGGTGCCGAGGTTACTGTTGGCGTTGAGGAGGTTGGTGTTGGCGAGACCGTGATCGTGAGACCGGGGGATATCATCCCGCTCGATGGGGTCGTCGTTGCCGGGGGCTCCTCCGTCGACCAGGCGGCTATCACCGGCGAGAGCGTTCCGGTGGCGAAGGGCGCGGGGGACGATGTATACGCTGGAACGCAGTGCATCGAGGGCTACCTTGAGGTCAGGGTGACAAAACCGGTGAAGGAGAGCACCATAGCCCGTGTTGCGGCGCTGGTCGAGGAGGCGCAGGCCCACCCCTCCCCCACGGAAACGTTCATCGAGCGGTTCTCCCGCTACTACACGCCGGGTGTGATACTCGCCGCTGCGGTCCTGATGATCGTTCCTCCGGTTGCTTTCGGCGTGCCGTTCCTTGAGGCGATCTACAGGGCGCTCGTCCTGCTGGTCATCGCCTGCCCCTGCGCGCTTGCCATATCCACCCCGGTCTCGATGGTATCGGGGATCACGACCGCGGCGCATAACGGTGTGCTGATCAAGGGTCGTGACGCCCTGGAGGCTGTGGGGCGCGCAAGGGTGATGGTCTTTGACAAGACCGGGACGCTCACAACCGGGAGGCTTGAGGTGGAGGACGTTATCGGGTTTGGCGTCCCGGAGGGTGAGGTGCTTGCCATCGCCGCGTCGCTTGAATCCCGATCCGGCCACCCGATCGCGGAGGCGATCAGACGGCGTGCCGGGAGGGAGGGTATCGTTCTGGATGAAGTCGAGGAGTTCGTCTCGACCGCGGGGAGGGGTGTTCGGGGGAGGATCGGCGGCAGCGTCTACACGGTTGGAAACTCTGCACCATCCAGCGGTGAATGGCGATCGGTCTATGAACGGCTGGAGGCTGAGGGAAAGACCGTCGTTCTTGTCGGGACAATCTCAGGGGTTATCGGGCTTATAGCGCTCTCGGACGTCATCAAGGAGGATGCAGAGGCAACGGTTGCCGCTCTCAGGGCGCGGCGGATCCGGACGGTGATGCTCACGGGGGATAACGAGCGCGTCGGCATGGCGGTGGCACGGCGCATCGGGATCGATGAGTGTTATGCGGGTCTCCTCCCCGAGGAGAAGGTGGCGATGGTCGAGCGGCTGATGGAGCGCTACGGCATCGTGGTCATGGTCGGCGACGGTGTGAACGACGCCCCCGCGCTTGCCCGGGCAAACGTCGGCGTGGCGATGGGGGCGATAGGCTCGGATGCTGCGATAGAGGCTGCGGATATCGTTGTGATGGAGGATGAGATCTCACGTGTTGCCTACCTTGTGGCGCTCTCGGAGAAGACGGTCTCTGTCGTCCGGCAGAACGTCACATCGGCGGTCGTCGTTAAACTCGGGATCGCCGCGCTAGCCGTACTCGGTCTGGTCTCACTCTGGATGGCGGTGGCGGTCGGGGATATGGGGCTCTCGCTTGCGGTCATAGCAAACGCTCTCCGGGTAGGCCGGCCGGGTGGTGCAGGCAGGCAGGCCTCCGGCGATTGGCCCGATGGCCGTGCCGGGAGATGAGATTCCAGGAAGCGGTTCCACAGAATCGTCAGAGAGAGAGGATAACCTCCAGGGCACCCTATCGATGGGGAATCGCCCGTGAGGGACGGCACGTCCACCGCCGCTGTCTCCTGCATGCCACCGGCAAACGCCCTTTATTTCAGAGCACCCCAACCTCCCATTTACGTAGAGGTTGAAGAACCCATCTCGTCTTTCTGGCAACAGCCGGTTTATTGATCTAACCGGGGAGCTCAATGCGCTCAAATAGGGGATGGAGAAGAGTACCTGGCTGAGGTGATGTATCCATGAAGAAGAATGCTGCTCAGATCAGCATGCTGCTGATCGCTGTTGTCCTGCTGGCCCCTGCGGTGCAGGCCGCTCTGGTGGTCGATGCAGGTGATGACCTCAGCGTGCTTGCCGGGGAACCGGTAACCGTTCTCGCGGCCTGCAACGACACGGACGGCATCGATCTGCTGAACCTCTCTGCCTTCATCGACTGGGGCACAGTGAGAACGCCAGCAGAGATTCTGGCAGACGATGAGCAGAACGCAACCATCCAGGCAACCCACAGATACCCGGTTGCAGGCATCTACACGGTCACTGTGGCGGTTGAGAACAACGCTACCGGCAACGTGACCACCGATTCCCTGAACGTGACGGTGAACCCGCAGACAGCGGCGGTTGAGGTGGCTCCTGGTGTTCTGAACCAGAAGAGCAGGGGTCTCATGACCGTCTTTGTCAGCGTCTCCGAATGGCTCGGGTTTGCCGAAGCCGATGAGGCAAACGTGACGATAGCGGATCCCTCGATCTTTACAATCGGAAACGCAACCCCCGCGAAGGTCAACTACTGCATGAAGGATGGCGGCACGTTCATCCTGAAGTATCGGCGGGCGGACGTTGCTCCGCTGGTGGCTGAGGGTAACCTGACCGTTAACGGCAGTGCAGTGACAGAGGATGGAGATGTCACTGTCATCGGCAGAGGTGCCGTCTCTCTCATCGAGCCCGGCAACGGGAAGGGGCCGTCTCCCGGCAACCCTGAGGGGCACCCCCTGGCAGAGAGGGTGAAGGAGAGGACGAAGAACGAGAACGCATTCCGTGACCGCGAACGGAGTTCCGGCACCTGATCAAAGGGAGAGGCCCCGTGTTTGTGGCGGCAGCGCCGCCCCGGTATAACACCGTGGGGAGGGTGCGTGGGCGAGATGCCCCTCCCCCCGCTCTCTCTTGCACGTCTTTTCAGAAACGCTTTCTCCTGCGGGGAGCGGGCAGTGCATGGCGATTGCCCATGGAAAGCCGTGCCATGGATGGAAACTGTATCTCGATTGGGCAGACGCCTCACCCGGAGACCCTCTTTTCCGCGTCCTGCATTCGCCGCCGTTCAATCGCCTGCCGGGATCAATTTATTTATTGTTTCTGCCGCCAGAGATCACTCGCATGGGGCGCTACGCCAGCGGGGATCTCGTTTTGGCACCGGTGCGCATAGGAGGCGGCGGTGAGCGGAAGGTGCGCCCGGTGGTGGTCATAAGGGGTGGAGAGAGGGGGAGCCTCCTGGTCTGCCCGGTATCGAGCACCCCGTCCAGCGACGGCGTATCGATCCCGATCTCGCTTGAAGACTTTGCCAGCGGTGGACTCGACCTCTTTGCGGAGAGTTACGTCCTGGCCGCACATTCTGCAACCATCCAGCCGGCGGATGTCGCCGGTAAGAAAGGCTCGCTCCTGCCCGGCACGCTTGCAGCCATCCGGGAGGCCATGACATGTCTGCAGAGGCAGGCCGGGCACCCCCGTTGAGACGCAAATCACCGACAGCGGGGTCGTGATCGCGGCTGGATGTGGTGCGTCACGGCAGTGGCGGAACCCGCTCACAGCCGGCAGACCGGGTGCAGGGTATAAATACCGCTGGCGGCTACCCGTGTATCATGCAGACAGATAAAGAGTTCACAGTCACCTCCGTGATCCGGGATCGCCGGAGTATTCGCAACTACACCGAGAGGGACGTCCCGGATGATGTGTTGCAGACTATCATCGCTGCGGGTATTGAGGCCCCCACCGCCATGGGGCTTCAGCCATGGCGGTTTGTGGTGGTAAAAGACCGCGACCTGATGCGGCGTGTCTCCGACTACTGCAGACCGATCCTGGCAGAGATGGTCGCCAGGGAGGGTGGCCCCGGGTCTGAGGAGTTCCTGGCAGCGCTCAGGAGCCCGGGGTTCAGCCTCTTTTACAACGCCCCGGTGCTGGTTCTTGTCCTCGGTTCAAGGGAGGCGCAGTCAGGTGTCATAGACTGCGCCCTCTGTGCGGAGAACATGATGCTTGCCGCCTGGGCGCTCGGAATCGGGAGTTGCTGGATCGGTTCTGCGGCCATAGTTGAGAAGAACCCCGCCCTCCTTGCAGAGTTGAAGGTTCCGGACGGCTACCGCATAGTGGCGCCGCTGGTCTTTGGCTACCCCGCCGGCCTCCCGCCGAAACCGGCGCGGCGCGAGCCTCTGATAACCTGGATCCGCTGATGCCCGTGTCGTCTGGAAGCCGCGTCTGAATCGGCACTGGCGGGCAGCTGCTCTCAGCACCGCCCACCTTTTATTGGGTTGCTGCGGAGCCAGCCCCTCACGCCGGGATAAACTATACCGGTTCAGATCACCGATACGGTTACGGCCGTTTGACAACCTATAACGTCTGGACAGGGTGATGAAGGTCGTGCCGCTGATCTCCTACGCGGTGAGGGCCGTTCTGCTCGTGACCCTCGGGATCGTCATAGCGAACATCCTCGCGGAGACCGGGATCTTTTCCCGACTCTCCTCGCTCACAGCCCCTTTCTGCAGACTATCCAGCCTCTCTGAAGCATCTGTCCTCTCGATCATCGCGATGGCGGTCAACGCAACTGCGGGAAAATCGATGCTCGCCGGGTATTACCAGAATGGAGATCTGAGAGAAGAGGAGGTGATCCCGGCCCTCATCATGGGCGCATTTCCGGTGGTCCTGGGCGAGTCGCTCTTTCGCGTCCACCTGCCGGTCGCGCTGGTTCTCCTTGGCCCCGTGGTCGGCGGGATCTATACCGGGTTGAACCTCTTTTCAAGCGGTATCCAGGGGTTATTTGCTCTCCTCTACAGCCGCCGGTTTCTTGCGGATGGGCAGCCGCAGGTCGCGGCTCCCGCTGCACCAGAGACTCCTGTTGCACTCAACCGCCAGGTCGTGATCTCGGGGTGCAGGAAGGCGGTCCCGACGCTCCGGCGGGTTGTCCCGGTAACCCTGGCCGCTCTGATAGTCTTCGCCCTCCTCTCGGAGACCGGGATCATCGACCTGATCGCAGCAGCCTTTGACCCCCTCCTCCGGCTCGTCGGTCTCCCTGGCGAGAGCGCCGCGGCGCTCGTGGCTCACTCAGCCCATTTCTCGGCAGGCTACGCGATCGTTGCATCACTGATCGAGACCGGCGCACTCACGCTCGAGACGGCGCTCATCACGCTCATCCTGGGGAGCATGGCGGTCATCACCATGATCTACATCAAGTACTCGGTGCCGCTCTACCTCTCGCTGTTTGGCAGCCTCGGCGTCAGGGTTTCGCTGGTCACTTACGCGGCGAGCATGGCCGCAAAGGTGGTAACGCTTCTGCTGGTGATGGTTGCGGCCTGAGCAGGAGAGGAAGTGGTATCATCGCCGCCTTACCACGGGGGAGAGATGGTCATCTTCTGCGGGTTCTCCACAGACCTGACGCGGGACGCCGTGGCGCACCCCCCGCCCAAACGGCCGCGCACTCACGAGCAGAGCGGCCGGAGTTTCTCGATCAACCGGTCCACCTGCCGTACCGCCGTCCCGGTATAGGCATTCGGGTCGAGGAGAGCATCCAGTTCACCGGGGCTGATGAACCTCGTCACCTCCGGCCGCTCGCTGAGCACCTGGCCAAGGTCGCGGTCACGGGCAAGGGCCTCCATGCTCGCCGTCCTCATAACCTCATGAGCCTCCTGCCGGTTCATGCCGCGTTTTGTCAGTTCGATCATCACCGACTCGGCCAGGTTCACGCCGCGGAGCAGCATCAGGTTCCTCCTGATCCTCTCATGGTCGATCTCGAGCCCTTTCAGCACCTCGATCATCACTTTAAGTATGTGGTCGGTCAGCACCGACGCCTCGGGGAAGATCACCCGTTCGGGAGCGGAGTTCGTCAGGTCGCGTTCGTCCCAGAGGACGTTGTTTAACAGCGCCGGTTCGACCGCGGATCGAACGATCCTGGCAAGCCCGCAGACCTGCTCGCTCCTGATAGGGTTTCGCTTGTGCGGCATCGTGCTTGAACCCACCTGGCTCTTCCCGAACGGCTCCGCGAGTTCACCGATCTCGGAGCGCTGCATCAGCCGGATCTCAAGCCCGATCTTGTCAAGCGTTGTCGCGACGTTTGCAAGGAGCATGAAGTACTCCGCGTAGCGATCGCGCGAGACAACCTGGTTCGAGACGTCCACCGATCCGATCCCCAGGATCTCCATCATCGTCTCCTGGATCTCTATACCGGCATCACCCAGCGCCGCCTGCGTCCCCACCGCTCCCGTGAGCTGCCCGACGACAACCCGGGGGCGCATCTGGCGGAGCCGCTCGATGTGACGTGCCACCTCGGCAGCCCAGATCGCGAACCGGAGACCGTATGTCGTCGGGACACCGATCTGGCCGTGGGTGCGTCCGGCGCAGACAAGGGTCTTCGTCCCCTCGCTCCGGTCAAGGAGGACTGAGAGGAGCCGCTGAAGTTTCTCCTCGATCAGTGATAGGCTCTCGCGGATCTGGAGCGCGGTTGCGGTATCCAGGATATCGTTTGAGGTCGCTCCGTAGTGGATCCAGCGGCCGGCGTCACCGCAGACCTCGGCAATCGTCTTGACGATCGCCATCATATCGTGGTTGATCTCGGCCTCGATCTCCTTTGCCCGCTCCGGCCGCGCCCGCCCCGCGCAGGCCGCGATCGTCTCTGCATCCGCGGGCGGGATCATCCCGTGCGCAGCCTCGGCACGGGCCAGCGCCACCTCGACCGTGACGATCGCCCGAAAACGGTTCTCCTCGCTCCAGACGGCACGCATCTCCGGCGTGCCGTAGCGGTAATCGATGGGATGGATTGCCATGGTTGGTACCTGTTTGGCCTGCCGTGTTAAAAAGGGGTCGCGGCGAGAGAAGATCCGCGGAAAAAAACATACATCCTAAAGACTCATCAGGTCTCGGCAGCAGCGTAAACGGTGCTGAGCATCCATTCGACAGCGGCTTTCAGGATCCAAAAGTTAAAGTTACCGATCGCTGTTATATACACATGTAAGATTCTTGCCGGGTAGTGCGTCCCCGCTGACCGGGCAGGGCAGGAGTGGATCACTTATGATTGAGCATCAGGACAAATTTAGCACGATTATTGGCCTCCTTGAAGAGCACGCACCTCAACCGCTCTCAATCTCTGTAATCGCTCGCAAACTCGGGATGAACCGGGCCACAGCCTCCAAGTACCTTGAGCTGCTCGAGTCGAGCGGGGATGTAAGCATGCAAAGGTTCGGGAGATCAAAGTTGTATAGCGCGGCGCAACGTGTCCCGCTCTCGGAACTCTTCGATCGGCTCTCTAACGCCATTGTTGTCCTGGATGCGGATCTCCATATCCTGATGGTGAACACAAGTTTTATCCGGACACTTGGTATCCATCGCGGGAGAAACCTGATCGGCAGCCCTCTCTTCGACCTGAACCTCCGCATCTTTTCAGACCCCGCCATCAGGCGAAATATTGAGAGAGTCCAGTTGTCGGGCCCCTATCTCTCTGATATGCAGTATATCGAGGACAGCACGAATCACATATATCACATCGAGTTTGCCCCGATAGTCTCCCATGTCGGGAAACCCGGCATAATGATCAGCCTGCGTGATATCACGGCGGGGAAAAACACTCCGAGAATAAGATCCGGACGATTTTCGAGAGAGTCCCCAGCGGCATCATCCTCTTTGCAGCTGATGGAACCATCCTCAACGCAAACCGCGCATCCCTGGAGATCCTCGGGCTGAGACATGTCGCGGAACTTGCGGGGGGGAACATCTTTGCCATCTCCTGCTATAAGGGAACGATAACCAAGTTGATCCAGCGCGGAAAAGTCGCCGAGACGGAGCTGGTCTGCGATTTCGACCACCTGAAACGCGACCAGCGGATTCCAACCACTCGATCGGGCATCGCTTATTTTGACGTGGTCTTCACCCCGATCGCTCTCGACAGAGGAAGGGTTCCGGATGAGTTTGCCATACTCTTCAAGGATGTCACCACTGAACATCTCGCCAGAAAGGAACTCGCCTTCAATGAGACGCGTTACCGTTCATTCTTTGAGAATACCTGCAATGGTGTCCTGATCTACGAACCGATCGACGGCGGCAGCGAATACGTATTCAAGGATGTCAACCGCGCGACAGAGGAGATCCTCCGTATGGATAAGGCCGACCTGGTGGGAAAGAAACTCTTTGAGGTCTTCCCGGATCTCCCCGCCCAGGACGTCCGTAACACCCTGATCCGTGTCCTGGAGACTGAAAAGCCCGAGTTTCTGCAACCGGTCCAGTACAGGAAGGAACCGACCTCACCATGGATATGGCACTATATCTTCAAACTGCCTTCCGGGGAGATCGCATCTTTTATGATAGACATATCGGATGCTGTTCGGGAGGATACTGAAGCGCCGCTCTCCACGTGCGGTGCTCGTGATCATATGACGAGCAGAGCAACTCTATAAAACCAGTATATAATATTATTCTTTATTGTTTGACATATATTTGGCTGCTTTTTAAACCCCGTATCAACCGGTCGTCAGGTTAACAGGACTGCAGGGCTCCAGAATATCAGTAGTATGCAAAATTTGACGGTTT
>LDZU01004516.1_pt1 | contig 12499 bp, 13 predicted proteins | sample 615531 | NCBI WGS metagenome assembly LDZU01 (sample SAMN03408293, study PRJNA278302) | terrestrial metagenome | isolation source: oil reservoir sample SB2 | place: USA: Alaska, North Slope, Schrader Bluff formation | collected 2011-09 | reverse complement strand
ACGGCGTCTCTCAGTTCCCTTCGTGGTCTCCTCCTTAATGTCTTATGAATTGCATCAAGAGAAAGCAATAGACGCCAAATCAGAAGGAGACAGCGATCCCAAATAGTCCTCCGTCCGGACTTGAAGTACTTTCAGCAAATGGAATGTCGATTTCGAAGTAGAATTTGCCGTTGGTTAGAAGGAGACCTGGAATCACACCCATCTCATTCGCCACAAAAAGCTGCAGTTTTGCCCCTACCATCCAGTCTCGTATATAGATTCCAGCCATCGGCGCTATTCTAAGGAAAGGTATGAAGTAATCATCGCCGCTAATTCCGCTAGGACTCTTACCTAAGAAGACTCCACCGCTCGTGTGAATTGCTGCGTTTCTCAAGCCGGGAATTCCAAGCTTTGCTCCTGCTTCAACAGTTGCCGCCGGCGCAGATATGAAGATGCTTGGAATGGCCACTCTCAAAGAACCTTCGAGATACTCAGTCAATCCCATCCTTGCAAGATACTGGAAACTCCAAGGAGCGACAACCAATTCATCAAATGCTACGAGAAGATCCATTCCGACTGCCTGCTTTATAGTACCCCTTGGTAGAATTTCCGGCTCCATCATCAGAGCCATTGGCACGCAACCAGACATGATAATCGCAAGAATCAGAATCAATAGAATCCACTTCATCTTTTCACTCCTCAACTCCCTCTAGAATCATGAAGGAGGATTTGAACATATCGAATCTCTCAGGAGGTGAAGGTACTTCACTTTTGTCGTGCAAGAAGAGGACAAAGTCAAGCATTCTTTCATAGGGTATAAGTGAGGTTCCTTGGTCTTGAAAATCCTTCTCCGCATGAGCACTTTGAATCGCATCGAGGACCTCAGCCATACTGTACAGAACAAGTGAGGGAACCTCTAGAATGGAAGCTAACTCATCAACCAGAACAATCATAGGATCATCCCTCTTGTAGATCTTTCCGAGAGATGATAGTAGTTCAGAATAGAACCTGTCGGGATCATCGCAGTCTTGAAGATCACTGACGATCTCTATAGCGGCAATTTTCTCATCTTGAGAGAGGGAATCAAACATCTCTTTGAATACGTCTCGATCTTCGAAGATATATGTGTATTCACCTTTCAGAAGGCCGAAAGCAGCGAGCGTATCGAGATAGCCCTCTTCTATCTGCAACCTTGTCTTTTCAGCGTCGAAATCCAATGTACTCCCATACATTACTCTCGGTCTTATATGAATTAGATTCGCGCCGGCAAGGAATGCTTGAAGTCTAGCGATTCTATCTCTGAGCGCAATTCTACCAATATCGACAAGGATGATCTCTCTGAAGCCTCTTTCTAATGCCATTTCGACTGGCTGATTCGAATAGACGCCACCGTCCACAAAGGCTTTGCCATCGATGACCACCGTCCTGAAACCGGGAAAATCTGCACTCGCCATTATATATTCGATCAAAGACCCTTGAGGGATATCTTCAATGAAAACCATCTCTGGTCTCAGATCGGTTAGATCGAACGTTACGAGCCCAAAGTCAATAGAAGAGCTCCTGACCAACTCCTCAGAAATAAGTGAGCGCAACAGCTCCTTAAGCGGCGTCACATCTATTCCTTGATTTATCACGTCGACTGCCCCCTGATAAAGCTCTCCCAGACTCCAGTCAACTCCTCCACCGTATGCCTCAATCAGCTTTTTCTCAGCCTCAGTAGGTTTCATGACACTCTCTTCTGAGATATCCCTCCACACGTTTAGAGCCTTGTCAAAATCACCTTGGGATATCGCAGCTGCATTTAGTGAGCCAACAGAAGTGCCATAGACTCCACCAATTTCTATTCCTAGATCAAGAAGAGCTTTCCAGGCACCAATTTCATAACCGCCCTTCGCTCCTCCTCCAGAAAGGACGAGACCTACACTACGCGAATAAAGCATTAAGGGAATCATGAAGACAAAAACTAGAAGAAATCTTTTCACTGACAACACCTCTTTTTAGTGGCTTCTTTATGTAGGAATAATAGCATTATCAGCACCAAAACTAGGAAGAGAGAAAATATCTTGCCATTTCAATCAAGAAAAGAGATGATAAGGGGGATCGTTATCAGAGAAAAGAGAGTTGAAGATGCAATGAGTTTGGAGGAAAGCTCGTAATCAGAGTCGAAAATCCTTGCAAATATCGATGTGTTTGCTGCGGCAGGCATTGCGCTCATGATTATCAATATCTTCTCCACCATCGCGGGCATTTCGACGGCAGACAATAGAAAGAAGACAATGACCGGCGCAATGCACAGCTTCACAATGCTGTAGAAGATAACAGTTCTGCTCTTCAATATTGTGGAGAGTCTTGCATTGCCCAAAATAATCCCCGCAACTACCATGGCTAAAGGAATTGTGCTTTCTCCAAGAAGAGCAAGAGCTTCATCAAGAAACACCGGAAGCTTCAATGGAGAGAAGAAGAGGACAAGACCGATGCATACTGAAATGATCCCAGGATTGAGAAAAGCCTTTCTTGTCGAAGAGCCAGCCTTACGTGACATAATTCGCTTCTCGAATCTCCGGTGAGCTTAAGAATCTTTGATGAGACTAATCCTACAAACCAGAGAATCAGATACAAGACTCCTCCAGCCACTAACAATATTACGGAGTTAGAAAACACCTCGTAAGAGTATTCAAAATTCATCGAATCTACTATCAGAGCAGGAAGAGTTACGTAAAGAACGAATCTGGAAACTCCCTTTGTGAATAAATCGTCAACCAGATTAGTTCTCCTCAATATGAAGCCAATTCCTATTAACACAAAGAAAGTAAGCACTTTCGAGACGATTTCAGTCATTAAGAGGATTATAAACCAGCATACCAAAGAATCAAACAAGGAGAAGAGATTAGATGGCTTTTAACAGCTTGAATTAGGATCAGCGGAGAACAGAGTGATTACATAATTGACTCAGAATTGTGATAAACTAATCTCGTTAATCATAATGCTTTCCTTTTCGATATGAGGGTTATCCTGTTTCTATTTTGGTCAAACAGAAATGATGATTAAAGGATGCCTACGGGCAGCCTCAATTCCTTATAAAAGGGGGTTTTTTGAATGCGTAAAGCACTATTAGTTCTACTGGTAGTTCTTGTAAGTGCGGCTTTCATGTTTGCCGCAGAATTTCACATCGGCGTTGTAACTGGAACGGTGTCACAGTCTGAAGATGATCTTCGAGGCGCCGAAGCGCTGATCAAGAAATACGGAGATGCTGCTTCCGGTGGAATGATAGTTCACCTTACTTACCCTGACAACTTCATGTCTGAACAGGAGACAGTTATTGCTCAGATAACTGGTCTCGCAGACGATCCTCTAATGAAGGCTATCATTGTCAACCAGGCAATTCCAGGAACAGTCGAGAGCTTCAGAAGAATCAGGGAAACAAGACCGGATATTCTTCTTCTTGCCGGTCTGCCTCACGAAGATCCTCCAATGCTAGCCGATGCGGCCCACCTCTCGGTCAATGCTGACTCACTTGCCCGTGGCTATCTAATTATCTACACGGCCAAGCAGCTCGGTGCAGAGAAGTTCATGCATATCTCATTCCCAAGGCACATGTCTTACGAACTCCTATCGAAGAGAAGAGACATTATGAGAGCTGCTTGTGAAGAGCTCGGTCTCGAGTTCATCGACATGGGTTCTCCTGACCCTGTCAGTGACGTTGGAATCGCAGGAGCACAACAGTTCATTCTTGAGAAAGTCCCTGCCTGGCTCGATGAGTATGGACCAAAGACCGCCTTCTTCTGTACAAACGATGCCCACACAGAACCTCTTCTGAAGAGAGTTGCCGAACTTGGCGGTTATTTCATCGAAGCCGATCTTCCTTCTCCACTCATGGGCTATCCTGGCGCACTTGGTATCTCCTTTACCGAAGAGGAAACTGGTAACTGGCCAGCAATTCTTGCCAAGGTTGAAGAGGCTGTTGTGGCAAAGGGTGGAGCCGGAAGAATGGGAACATGGGCCTACTCGCTTGGTTACACGACGACCGCAGCCCTTGCAGAACATGCCAAGAATGTCATTGAAGGCAAATGTGAGGTTGACGACTTCGATGCAATCATGGCCGCATTTGCCGAATACACGCCAGGCGCGGCTTGGAATGGAAGTTATTACGTCGATGCCTATGGAATCGAGCAAGAGAACTACCTCCTGATCTATCAGGACACCTACATATTTGGCAAAGGTTATATGGGAATCACGGAAGTAGAGGTTCCTGAGAAATTCCTAAACTTCTAAGCGAATAGCGTCAAAAAGGGGGGTAAGCCCCCCTTTTCTTGATTCTTTCCAATGCTCGGTATTTGGGGTGAAGCCATGGATGAAAAGCAATACTTGCTGAAGATGGAAAACATCAGCAAAGAGTTTTTCGGCAACCAGGTTTTGAAAGATGTAACTCTTAGAATTGGAAAAGGCGAGATCGTTGGATTGGTTGGAGAAAACGGCGCTGGAAAGTCAACGCTCATGAACATTCTCTTCGGCCTGCCTGTGATTCATGAAACTGGGGGTTTTCAAGGAAGGATACTTCTAGATGACGTCGAAGTCAATTTTGCAAGTCCCTTTGAAGCTATAGAAGCAGGGATTGGCATGGTTCATCAGGAGTTCATACTTATACCCGGCTTCACGGCAACGGAGAACATCCTTCTGAATAGAGAGTCCACCAACTACAACATTTTCGTAGAGGTCTTCGGCGAGAGACTACGTACTCTAAACAGAGAAGAAATGCACAAAAGAGCCGTTGCTGCAATAGAAAAGCTTGAGGTCCAGCTGGACCCTGATATGCTCGTCAGCGAAATGCCTGTCGGACACCGGCAGTTCACTGAGATTGCGAGAGAGATGGACAGGAAGTCAACTAAACTTCTTGTCCTAGATGAACCTACGGCAGTTCTTACAGAATCGGAAGCTGACACGATGCTAAGGGCCGCAAGAAAGCTTGCCAACATGGGACTATCGATAATCTTCATAACCCACAGGCTGAGTGAGGTTCTAGAAATAGCTGATCGGCTGATTGTATTGAGAGACGGTCAGGTGGTTCGCGAGTTGGAGTCATCCAAGACCACTCCGAGAGAGGTTGCTTCCCTAATGGTCGGTAGAGAGATAAAAGACGCCATTTCTGTGCGCTCAAAGGATATCGAAGAGTCTGAAATTGTTCTAGACATAAGGGATCTCTGGGTGGACATGCCTGGAGAACAGGTTAACGGTGTCAACCTTAAAGTACACAAGGGCGAGATTCTCGGTATTGGAGGCCTTGCCGGGCAAGGCAAACTCGGAATAGCAAATGGAGTCATGGGTCTCTTTCCCGCGGAAGGTGAGGTCTACTACAAAGGCGAAAGACTTCCGCTAAATAATCCTGTAGCTGTTCTAGGCAAAGGAATCGCGTTCGTTTCGGAAGACAGAAGGGGCGTCGGTCTCCTCCTTGATGAACCAATAGATTTGAATATTGTTTTCACCGCGATCCAGATTCAAGGAAAGTTCATCAAGAATCTTCTTGGTGGCCTGATCAAGTGGCGAGACGAAAAAGAAATATCGAGGGTTGCAAGAGAATATGTCGATTCGCTGCAAATCAAATGTGTTAGCGAAAAACAGCAGGCGAAGGAACTCTCGGGAGGAAATCAACAGAAAGTATGTCTTGCCAAGGCCTTTGTTCTGGAACCTGATCTTCTCTTTGTTTCTGAGCCCACCAGAGGAATCGATGTAGGTGCAAAAAGCGTGGTCCTTGAGACTCTTAGAAGGCAGAACAGAGAACACGGAACAACTATAATCATGACTTCTTCTGAACTTGAAGAGCTCCGCTCAATTTGCGACAGGATTGCCATAGTAAATGAAGGAAAGATTGCAGGGATCCTTCTGCCTACTGCTGACCCTGCCGACTTCGGACTGTTAATGCTAGGTGAACAGGAAGAGGTGAAGGAAAGTGTTTGAAAGCATTGCGAACCTCATAGAGAAGGCTGGTTGGCCGAGAATCATAATTGCTCTCTTCCTTCTATCTCTTTTCGTAATAGCACCATTTGTCAACATAAGTATCGGGACTTCGATTAGCGACACATTAGTAAGGTTTGCTATGAATTCCGTTCTGGTTCTTTCGCTCGTACCGATGGTTCAATCCGGTTGCGGATTGAACTTCGGAATGCAGCTCGGAGTAATTGCCGGATTGATCGGTGCGGTTACAAGCATTGAGCTCGGTGTAACGGGGCTTGCAGGCTTCTTGACAGCAATTGGCATTGCAATACCATTCGCAGCAATTTTAGGGTTCTTCTACGGCCTTTTGCTCAACAGAGTTAAGGGAGACGAGATGGTCGTAGCAACATACGTCGGTTTCTCTTCGGTAGCCTTCATGAGTATGATGTGGCTTCTCCTGCCATATAAGAGCCCAAACATGATTTGGGGATATGGCGGTTCGGGGCTGAGGACAACAATCAGTGTTGAAGGATACTGGCTGGGGGTTCTCAACAACTTCCTCAGCGTTCGAATAGGGAATTTCTTTCTCCCGACAGGAACGATCCTTTTCTTTGCTCTGATAGCGCTGCTCGTCTGGTCGTTCTTCAAGACAAAGCTGGGAACTGCAATGACAGCAGCCGGATCGAACCCTGTTTACGCTAAGGCTGCCGGTGTCAACGTTGATAGAATGAGAATCCTCTCGGTTGTGATATCAACGATCATAGCCGCGGTGGGAATTCTCGTCTATGAACAAAGCTTTGGGTTCATCCAGCTTTACATGGCCCCTCTTCTAATGGCCTTTCCAGCCGTAGCGGCCCTGTTACTCGGAGGAGCTTCAGTCTCTAAAGCGTCTATGGGCAATGTCATTATAGGAGCATTCCTTTTTCAAGGTATTCTGACGATGACTCCATCTGTTATGAACAACTTGATTAAGAGTGACATGTCAGAGGTAATAAGAATAATCGTCTCCAACGGTATGATCGTTTATGCTTTGACGAGAAGAATGAAGGTGAGAAAATGAAAGATCAGAGCCTAACACGAGCAAAGAATCCATTGGTAAGATTTGCCATATCCAATGCGGTTCCGATACTCTTCATAATTCTCCTGATATTTGCTATACCGTTGTCGGGGTTTTCAACTGATTACCTCCTAAATGAAATCATTACGAGACTTGGAAGAAATTCCTTCCTGGTCATATCATTGCTAATACCTGTAATGGCCGGTATGGGATTGAACTTTGGTATTGTTTTGGGTGCCATGGCCGGGCAGATAGGTTTGATTTTCATGCTCGACTGGGGAGTAGTAGGCATTCCGGGAATTGTTCTTGCTATGCTTATTGGAACACCAATCGCGATTCTTTTGGGCATGCTTGCGGGAACGATCCTCAATCGTGCCAAAGGCAGAGAGATGGTTACATCAATGATTTTGGGATTCTTCATAAACGGAATCTATCAGTTTACAATCCTCTACGGTATGGGAAGTGTAATACCGATTGCCAGTAGCAAGTTGCTGCTTCCCAGAGGATATGGCGTCAGAAATGCAATCGATTTGATAAGCGTAAGAAAAGCTCTCGACAATATGTGGTCCATTAAAATAAGCGGGGTCTCTATTCCTCTCGGTGTCTTCGCAATAATAGCTGCACTCTGCATATTTGTTTTCTGGTTCACGAGAACAAAGCTTGGTCAAGACATGAGGGCTGTGGGCCAGGATATGCAGGTGGCGGCAACCGCCGGAATAAATGTGGATAGAACGAGAACGCTCTCGATAATTATCTCGACCGTTCTCGCCTGTTACGGTCAGATTATCTTCCTGCAGAATATTGGGACAATCAACACATACAATTCCCACGATCAGGTTGGAACCTTTGCCATTGCCGCCCTCCTTATTGGAGGTGCTTCAGTCGCCAAAGCAACTATTCCAAACGTTTTCATTGGAATCACACTCTTCCATCTCACCTTCATTGTCGCTCCAAGAGCGGGAAAAGAACTCTTAGGCCAGGCACAGATCGGCGAGTTTTTCAGGGTCTTTGTATCTTATGGAATAATCGCCATTTCACTGGCTCTTTACGCTTGGAGAAGACAGGTAGAGAAAGAGACTGAAAGAAGACAGGCAAAAGCTGCGATCAAGGCGGCAATTGAAGACGGGACTGGAGGGTGATTGTTATGAAAAGAAACGTGATCAGGATTGCCCTTGTCGTGGTTCTGGTTGCCTTAGGGTTCGTTCTCTACGTCATTGGCAAGGAGCACCGAGTTTTCGTTGACAATAGAGACATAGTTATCAACGGCGTAGAATACAAGTCCGCTAATCCAATTGATGTAATCGTAGATGATGTGGACCTTGGTGAAGTTGGGAAGGGAAAGAGAAAAGTTGCGAACACACCAGGACCATGGCACAAGATAACGGCTATCGAGAAACTTCCTGACGGTACTACAAGAGAAGTTGTACGCAAATTCAACTTAGCACCCAACGATACCGCTGTAGTGAATCTTGTAGCGTTATTTGAGCTTGAGGATGGATGGCTTGCAATAGAGTGATCTAACGCAAGCGCAGCGCTCACTTCATCTTAGTTGATCCAATAATTACTCTACGGGGACGAACAAAAACCTTGTTCGCCCCCTTTTCATTATGGAAACTCGAAGTACTACTCGCAGTGGATGGGACGTTGTGCTTCGCTCACTCTCACCTGCAAGGCAGTCGATTCCGTCGCGCAACATATCACGAAGAGTTTGTTCTTCCTCCCATCGTCCTCATATTCCAAGTTCCATAGAAATGATTGAAGAAGCAAGAGATCAGCGCCCTCCTTCATCCTAGAATACAGACCTAGAAGACTCTCTTGAACTGTCTTCTCAGAACAGACCACACTCTTCTTTCATTTTCGTGCATAAGCAGCTTTGTGATATAATCAATATACCCGATAAAAACTATCGGAGCTCATGAAGAATGTGAGGAGGGAAATTATGAAAAGATTCGATGGCAAGGTCGTTCTGATAACAGGCGGAAGCTCAGGAATCGGAGCCGATAGTTCAAGAGCATTTGCAGAGGAAGGAGCAAGTGTAATCATTTCGGACGTTGACGAAGAAAAAGGCAGAAGACTCGAGGTAGAGATAAAGGAAGCTGGAGGAAACGCCCTATTCATGAAACATGATGTCTCAAACTCTCGAGAGACAAAGAAGCTCGTCGACTCGATTGTCGAGAAATTTGGAAGACTAGATGTGGCTTTCAACAATGCGGGAATCGCAGGACCTTCTCTTCCTCTTTCGGAATATCCTGATGATGACTGGGAAAGGGTTATTTCCATCAACTTACTTGGTGTCTTCTACGGAATGAAGTACGAGATCCAACAAATGCTCAAACAAGGCGGTGGAGCAATTGTCAATAACTCCTCCATTCTAGGCAAAGTGGGTTTCAACAATGCTTCTGCTTATGTGGCCGCAAAGCACGCCGTTGTTGGAATGACAAAAGCCGCTGCGCTTGAGTATTCAAGTAAGAACATAAGAATTAACGCTGTGAACCCCGCTTTCATCAAGACCCCGCTGCTTGAGAATTCAGGCATGAAAGAGGGTACGCAGATGTATGAGATGCTTGTCTCAATGCATCCTGTAGGTAGACTTGGAGATCCAAGGGAAGTAGCAAGCGCAGTTCTCTTTTTATCAAGTGATGAAGCTTCTTTCATTCACGGCGAATCACTAATGGTAGATGGAGGATACACAGCAAGGTAAGAGTAATGACGACCAAAGTTTATTTAGGGGCGCCTGGAGGCGTCCACTTCTTTTATAATGGAAGGGAGTATCGATTCAAAGGAGAGCTAAATGGAAGAAGCGACGCTTGAGTTCAAAGACCTTGAAAACATGCTTGAACACATAAGATCGGTTCTGACCAGCGTAGGTTTGAATAACCTGAGAGTTAGGTTTCCGGCTGATGTGACAAACATAAATGTTCGGGGAAGCTATGTATATATTAGCGTTTCTCAAGATTATGAAGAACGTGGCACGAAAAGGCGAATAGACCTGAGCATGATCTCTGGAAAGCCTGCCTTTGCAAGGATGGGAAGACAGCTGGCTCTCAAGAGCTCCTCCGATCTGAAGGGCAAGAAGTGGCTTTTCGAAGGTACTCTCAGCTTCTACAAGCCTCGCGCAAGCTTCTCCATATGGATAGATACGATCGCCCCGATCGGCGAGTCAGATATCACTGCACGCAGAAGGGAGATTTACCTCGCTCTGAAGGCCAAGAGAGCTCTGAGGATTGAAGAGCATGATCTAAATGAGCTTCCGCCCATTAAAAGAGTAGCCGTAATTTCTTCTTCAACAGCGGCAGGACTCGGCGATTTCTTCTCGAATCTTTCTGTGAAATACCCATACAAGCCTGTTGTGCATCTCTTCGAGTCCTATATGCAAGGAAATCGCACGGTTCCAGGGGTGCTTTCCGCTCTTGAAGCAATCAAAAGTTCTACCGTCAAATATGATGTTGTGGTTATAACCAGAGGCGGGGGATCTGCAAGTGATTTGATGTACTTTGACAGTCTCGAACTGGGTATTGCCATTTCAGAGTTTAGCAAGGAATACTGCCCTGTGTTGAGTGCAATTGGACACGAAAGAGACTTCACAATACCGGATTTTGTTGCCTGGAAGCGCTTTGATACTCCTACCGCAGTAGCAAGGGGGATAAGTGAACAGATCAATGAATACATAGATTCTTTGCGCGAATTCGCCGACCTTATTGATAACGAGGTTGAATGGCAATTTGAAAAAGCGGGAAGCGAGATTGGACCCGACAGACTTCAGATTATTTCCGACAAGATCAACGACAACATTAGTCGAATGGATCGATTCATTGAGGATGAAGCAAAGACTTTATCCGGTAACATTATGCACAGAATAACCCATGCAATGAACGAACTTGGATCATTCAACCCCTCTAGATACGTTCTCTCAATCGAGCGAGCAATGAATGAAATTTTCTCGACCACAGACGCCCTAATGAACACGGCGGACACTTCAATTTTAAGAAGTCTCGCTTTTTGCGAAACTCAGCTGGATTACGGTAAGCTGCGAAACAGCGTTGAAAGATATTTCATGAATTCCGATGTAGACGTCGAGACTTTCGACAAATCGATAGCAAGGCTATTAGATGATCTTATTATGCGCACTGGAGATGACCTGGACAATCTTTTTGATCAACTTACTCAACATGGCGGGTATGCAGCATCCTTGCTGTTTGGGGGCGTCGTCCTGAAGAAGAATGACCTGATAGTGAACAGCGCCAAGGCCGTTTTTGCAGGTGACAAGCTAGAGTGTGTCTTCAAAGATGGAGAAGCAAAGACTACTATAGATGAAGTGAAATCGGAGGTGTGACATGGATGAAAAAACGCTGGAATCAATCTTGAAATTGAAAGAAGAACAAATAGACTCCATGGACTTCAAGAAACTGCTTGGCCACATAAGGTCGATTGATGAGTATTTTCGCAGCAATTCCCAAATTGATGTAGAGATTGCGCTCAAGGCTTATCAGAAGGCAATTCAGTTATTGACCGCTGCGCGCTTGAGACTGATAACGCTTAAGAAGGAGAAGGAAGAACTTGATAAGCAATACTCGAGTTTTCTGAACTCCATTGAATCGGAAGAGGTTTCCGAGGAGCCTCAAGAGACGTCTACAGAAGGCGAAGATGGAAAACTTCCATTCTGAGAGCCTTCTGCGTGAAATCACCCTCAAGAACGGCAGCTCTTGTCGTTTCTACAGAGCGGACATCGGCGATTCAGAGAGAATAATTGAATACATCAATTCAATAGCCGTCGAGTCAGACTACCTAAGCTTTGGAAGAGGCGAATTCGCTATGCGCACTGAGGATGAAAGACGTCTCATAAGTTCTTTCAAAGAGAGAAGCAACTGTCTGATGGCGGTTGCCGAATGTGATCAGAGCATAGCAGGCCTTATCACGATGCAAGGTGGCTCGAGAAAGAGGATATACCACTGGGCAGAGATAGCTCTTTCCGTGTCAAAAAAGTACTGGGGAATGGGAATTGGAAAAGCACTCGTTGGACTTGCAATTGAACATGCCGAAAAGAACGGGATAACTAGGATCGGTCTCAAAGTCCGTACCGATAACGCTCGGGCTATAGCTCTTTACATAAAGATGGGCTTCGAAAACGAGGGAAGACTCAAGAGATTCATGAAAGTCAACGATCAATATTTCGATTTCTACCAAATGGGACGAGATATTTGACTATTTCCTTCTGAAAAGAACGAGCAAACCAAAGACAATAAGAGCCGCACCGACCACTATCATTGTCCACTGGGAAAGCGATGAAGGTATCAGGACGATCACACCCACGGCAGTTAATATCGCAATCGGAACCAGCAAACCGAAATTCCTTCGTCCTTCGCCAAGATAGAGCTGCAGCAGCCCAAAGGCAGGAGCAAGAACGAACAGACCCCAACCTCCTTGAGAATAGAAATTGGGAAAGATAACTCCAAGAGTGAGTGCAAGGGCAACGACCAAAAGAATTCCTCCGGGAACAAGCAGGCCGTTGATCCGATTCTTAAAAGCATTGTGTTC
>LDZU01000135.1_pt1 | contig 12507 bp, 5 predicted proteins | sample 615531 | NCBI WGS metagenome assembly LDZU01 (sample SAMN03408293, study PRJNA278302) | terrestrial metagenome | isolation source: oil reservoir sample SB2 | place: USA: Alaska, North Slope, Schrader Bluff formation | collected 2011-09 | reverse complement strand
AATAAAGAGCGTCAAAACAGGCAAAGAAGAGAGCGATATAGTTCCTGTTACCTATACCATTGATTACCATCTGAAGGGAAAAAACGAAAATATTCGTGCCTTATTCCTGGCAATGCAGGAGCGAATAATTTCCATCGCTGAAGAGGGTGAGATCCTTGAAAAGCCTGTGAAGATTTACATCGTTTACAAGCACGGCAAAAATTTCTGCGAAGTGGAAATTCAAGCAAGCAGTCTTAAGATTTGGCTAGATATCCCACCGAATGAATTAGATGACCCCTACAGTCTAGGTAGGGATGTTACAGGTATTGGACATTACGGCACGGGCGATGTTGAGGTTAGATTAACTTCAATGGAAAACCTCGACAAAGTGATAGCGCTAATTGAGCAAGCTTATCGTTTGACGACGTGATTAGAATTCAGTAAAAACTTGTTGTTTGCCGGTGAGGACACCAGCAAACAACATTAGATCCTCACCTGCCCGGGTTTGGCGGTCAGGCGGATTTCAACATCCGGCTCGCCCTCGAAGGGTATTTGGGACTGCTGGGGTAAAAAGCTGCTGCACTCGCTCAGCAGCCGCGCCCCGGCGATGGACGCGGCGCCGCAGCCCAGCGTACGGAGAAATTCCCTGCGGTTGATGGGTTTCATAAAGACACCTCGATTAAATGGTGAGATGTGTAATTCTGACAACTCTAATCCACTATTATAATACTAAAAAAAGCATTTATTAAATTTTTTGTAAAAATTATCAATAAGGAAGAAAATAACGACAAAAAGCCATTATCTAAACCCGAAACTTAATTCTCCATTGGATAAAGATAATTACCATCGGAAGTTAAATATCACCGTAAAGCATGATTCAAGAGTATTTTCTTTAATTTACTATTATGAGATTTTGAAGCATAAACTTTAATGAGGGACTAGATTTAAATAAAAAATAGTCAATTCCAAAACATTAGCCAATTTTTATATCCTATTTGTTTCATAAAATGTTCTACGTCATGTCTCTTCCAATTATTTCTTTTTATAGTAATCGAAATAAATGGTCTCAACAATTTTGTAAGGGCTCTTGAATATATATTAGTGAATAACTAAAGGGAGATATAAGATATTTCCCTTAGCAGATTTAATAACAAAGATCATTACATTACTCAATCCGCCGCCAGGTTCTGGGGTAAATACAGCAATACTCACTTCTCCTGCCTCCACAGTATCGCTTGCTAAAATTTGTACCTCGAGTTGCGCTGCGCTGATAAAAGTTGTAGACCTATCAGAACCCTCAATGCGAACCACTGAACCCTCAGTAAATTTATCTCCATTGACTGTCAACATGAAATCAGTTCCCCCAGCCGTTACAGAGTCTGGATCAATGCTGGTGATAACTGGGACTGGATTCTCCACAGTAAATGACAAAGCATTACTTAATCCTCCTCCGGGTGTTGGAGTAAATACCGTAACACTATATTCACCCGCATCCTCTATTTCGCTTGCAGAGATCAATGCCTGTAATTCTGTAGGGTTGATAAATGAGGTTGGCATGTCAACACCATCCCAACGAACCACTGATTCTTCTATAAAAAAATCTCCGGTAACTGTCAAGGTGAAATCTGTTTCCCCGGTTAATTTCATCATCGGCGACAAATTGACAAGCATAGATGTTGGGAGAGAGCTGCCATTAACCACAGGGTTACTGATACCTATATCGCCCCAAATACCACCAACATTACGTGCTTGAAAAGAAAGAAAACAAGGTTGATCCGACTGTAAATTTAATCCTGTACGGGTTACATTAGTTAAGGTAGTTTCTGTCCAATTAATTACATCGTTATTTCCAGGTGTTGTTCCAATAGCATAACGATAAGTTGTAATTAATCCATCCGGATCATCTACATAGGCTCTTCCACTTAGTTGTGTTAATGTGCCATCACCCCAAGCAAGAACATCAGGCTCTGGCGGAGGAGGATAATCTGCGATTTCACTTGCATAACTAATTGTAAAATTTGATCGGCTATCAGGTGCAACCATAATCCCAGTTTGATCCATTGCACCCTCCAAAATAATTTTGTAGTCACCAATAGGATTAATGGATGTAAATTCATATTCACTGCTATATTGAATACTATCAGACCAATGAGAATTAGCATTTATGATAATATTTTCCCAACCATGGGGTGTATATTCTTCGACAGTGGATAAGTAAGAATAAGCTTCTGATGAACCACCAATGGCATAGATTTTGCCATTGATGCCTTCAACCAATCCAAAAAACACCCGAGCGGTTGGCATTTCAGCTACTTCTTGCCATGAATCATTTTGGATATTATATTCTTCAACCCAATTAATTCTAGACCCTGGAATAACGCCGCCTACAGCGTATATTTTATTATTAGAATAAGCTAAACTGTAACTGGACCTTTCGGATGGAATTGGAGACTTTTTTGACCATATGTCCAAATCAATGTCATATTCTAATATATTCATGTTACTTTCAAGATTGTATTCGTCGTGAATAATTCTCCCACCAATGAGATAAATTTTTCCATTATTTGATGCAACAACATTATATTGAATGTTATCAATGGGATAAGGTAAAGATGCTTTTGCTACCCAAGTATCTGTTGATGGATCGTACGCCTCAACAACTGCTAATGTTTTACCGGTAGACCTATTATGACCACCAATGGCATATATCAAGCCATTACTTGCTTTCGTCACCCCTAACGTATATCTCGCCGAAGGCATTGGTGATTTAAATGTCCAGGTGTCAGTCTCAGGATCATATTCTTCAACAGTTGCAGAGTCAGTCCCTCCAATAAAGCCGCCCATAACATAAATTTTTCCATTTGCTGCAGCAGCACCGAAAGTTTGCCTTCCTATTTGCATAGGTTGTTTAATCGTCCATTGATCCAATTCTGGGTCATATTCCTCTACATTTTTTAATGAAGGATAGCCTCCTATAGCATAAATCTTCCCATTATCTGCTGAGACAATACAAAGATCTTGCCGCGGCGTTGGCATATCAGATTTTGTCTCCCAGGTATTTGTTGTTATTGGTTCAAATGATGTTAATAATGGGCTGTTCACATCCATTAGTTTGCTGAATGTTATATCAAATGTCACCCTTTGAATTCCCACTGGGCTGGAAGGTGTAAGTGATACGTCCTGTATGTATGCCGGTGCTGTTTGTGATGGGGCAGTCAGAATTGGAGCTATATCAAGGGTGGCGAGATTGTAATCACTCATGAAGTCGTAAATTCGTCCTCTGGCAGTTATCTCGTCTTGGGTTCCCCACCAATTGTTCGACGCAGATATCGTTTCAGCTTCTGTTCTTTGAACAGTAGTATAAACATCATAATTTCCGACATTAAAAACAAAGTTGTTAAATTCAAATGCATCTGGAATATCAGTCAGGTAAACAGCATAACCTTCTACACCTATCAGTGTGTTGTGACGGACAGCAGAAGTGCCTGGTTCTAAACCATTCCCGCTGGTATAAGCAACTAAATTGTTTTCAATTATTCCTGAGCCAGAAACGATCCCTTTTTCAGCTTTAATAATCCTGTTATTGGTTATCGTGCCGTTACCAAAGACCGTTACGGCAGTGAAATAAGTATCTTCTATGTTATTATCAGTTATTACACTGTTCTCCCCAGCAAAAATATAGCCGCCGTAAATAGTAGAGTTAGCTATTAAACTTAAGCCTCCGACTTCAATATCTCCTCTTCCAATAATATTATCTATCTCACCCCTACCATAAATTGCTAAAGATCGAAGGGTAGAATCGTTTATCCAACCATGCTCGGTAATGGTTAGCTTTTCATTAAATTGACTACCATCGATGTTGATAGAACCAAAGACAACACTTTCATTTGTAAATGTTGATCGGATGATGTTCTCTGCTTCCATTCCACCATCAGAAATGTTAATTTCCCCACCAATCAAAGAATCTTTTATCCACAGGTTTGTCTCACCTAAACTGCAGTTCAGTCCCCCATCATCTATACTTATGTTGGAAATAAAAGGCGTTGAATAGTTACAGGCAACCCCACCTGAAGCACCGCTTATTTGAACATGCTCCAAAATATTTCCTGAAAGATACTCTCCTTGCAAATCAACTTGAGCATCTATACTCTGATCATCAAATAATATCTGGTTCCAATTGTTCCCAACGGTAACAGGCTCAAATAATATAGGTAGCTCGGCTGTCCCCTTGGCAATTAAATTTCCCCCAATATTTAGACTGTAACCATCCGTAAAACGCACGTTTGTACCAGGTTCAATCGTCAAAGTATAGCCTGGTGCTACACCAACATTCCCTGTCACATGATAGGTTTTGTCGTTAGTCCATAAAGTATCACTGATTATCGTACCAGAAACATTTTCTATACTGGACTTTGTAATAATATTGAATTCGAGTTCGGTTTGGTAATCACCATTGTTAGCAGACAAAAATAGATTAAATTGCATACTATGGTTGTAACCTGCATCCCCATCGATTTCAAACATGAAGGAATTAATATTTTCTTTGCTTTCTCCAGATAGAATTGAGCCAAAATCAGCCGAATTATTAGTTATCGTAACATAAGGGTCTGGGCTTGATAGTGTTCCTATTACATCAAAAGCATCAGACCAACCATTTCTGATGGAAACTGTTAATGCCACACTACTTCCAAAATCCGGTCTTAATTCAATTGTGCCATTTGCGGTGTATCCCTCGTAGATCAGAATAGGGACAGGATCCTGGATGGATGTTTCGATATTCAATCGTCCAGTGCCCAATAAATCAAAATGATCAGGGTTTTGACTATTAATATCATCTGATGTGTTTATTATCTGAGAGCGCACCATTGCTGCCGTCCAATGAGGATTCAGACTTAGTAGTAAACCAGCCGCACCAGATACAAAAGGAGTTGAAAAGGAGGTACCTGTACCATTACTATAACCACTCAGTGAAGTCGTTAGTATATCCTGTCCAGGAGCGGTAATATTGACCCATTCACCAAAATTTGATGAGACAGTTTTAATATCATCTGCATCGCTGGCAGCCACAGCCAAAACATCAGCATAAGCTGCTGGGTAAAATGGGTCGCCGCTGTTATCATTTCCAGCACCAGCAATGACAACCACATTTCTGCTGTTAGCATAATCAATGGCATCTTTTAGTGTTATTGAATCTGCATATCCCCCCAAAGAAAGATTTATTATCTGCGCTCCCTTATCGACGGCGTAATATATCCCTGAAGCAATATCGGAATAATTAGCAAAACCAGATACCTGTGATACTTTCACTGGCATAATGCGGCAGCTGCCGCATACACCAGCTATCCCTAATGCGTTGTTACTTCGGGCTGCCGCTATCCCGGCTACCATTGTTCCATGACCAGTGATATCCTGCACATCATTTGTTGAGTCAATGAAATTCCATCCGGAAATATCATCTATAAATCCGTTATTATCATCATCAGTCCCATTGTTTGGGGTTTCTCCAGGATTTGTCCAAATATTTGGTTCTAAATCTTCGTGGCTGAGATCGATCCCCGAGTCAATGATGGCAATTGTGACATTATTAGATCCGAAGGTGTGATTCCATGCAGCTTCCACAGATATCTTTTGCAACCCCCACTGAATAGAATAACTTGGGTCATTTGGTATACTTGCATATCGAGCTAAATAATCGGGTTCAGCATATGATACATCCGGCTCTGATATCAACACATCCACGGCTTGCCTTATATCAGTAGCTTTATTTATAAACAATTTATAAATATTTCCCCTTCCCTGGATTCTCGATAGTCCCTCAGCATTAACTTTATTAAAGCTCTTACGCAAATTAGACGAATTGGTTTGAAGTGAAATTGTTTCAATATCCACTTGAGATTTAAATTTCACTAAAATATAACCTTCAGCGTGAGGATTAAAAGTCTCCCCAATTTGTTCATTTTCTGAAAATGCTGTAATTGGTACCATAGGAATAAAAATTGTGCTAACAATCAGTGAAAAATAAATTAATTTTATAATGAAACTCTTTCGCATTGATCTTTCCTTTTCATAAAACCCAAGTCACTTTCTTATTTTATCATGAGTTATTACTCCATAATTTTAAATTGACTATTTTATCAATTTGGTAAAAAAACACTAATAAAATAATCCCAGCAACCTTTCTAACGTGAACTAGCATCACACTAAATCATTATAAACAGATTGAATTATGGTTGTCGCAAATCCAAAAAAATGGGTTCACAACAGTAAAAATTTGTCATAAATCTGCAGCAACATTGGAGCCTTGATCAATTAAAAATATAATTTTACATCACAGACTTCTTGATTAAGGTAAAATCGTAATACTGCAATGAGGGAGCGTAAACCTATGACCAACAACACATTTCACGAACAGCAATTTTTCAACGCCCTGCGCGATATCTTCGTCGGCGCTGAGATCGAAGGCGACTCCGGCTTCATCAACCTGATGCAGATCAAATCCCGCTATTACCAGAACGGCGTTTTCCCCAAACTAAAAAAGGATATCGACCAGGCTGTTGAAGACTTTCCTGAATTTCGCGAGGAATTATTCGATAAGCTCTACACCTTTTTTCAGCGCTATTTCAGCGAAAGCGGCTCGATTTATTTCCGCTACACCCCCCTGCACCAGAACATTTACGAGAAGGTTTACACCGACGATCGGGATGTGGTCCTGTTCTGGAAGACCCACATGCTCTATTACGTCAAAACCGACCGGATCTTCAAGAGCCTGAAAGTTGAAGTGGACGGGGTCCATTTTTACTTCGACGCCAGCAGCATCGAGCACAAACGCGCCAATGAAAAACGGGATATCGTCTTCAGTTTTCGTGAGGTCGCCAAGGATGGAAGCCTCGTGTTTGATACCGCCTACTCCGTGCGCGGCAGGATCACCAAAATTGAGGATATCCTTCGAGACCTGTGGAAAGAGGATCTGGAAGTCTCCGATGAGACCCTTGAAAAAGCCTTCCGGGTCTTTGAAAAGCAGTCTGAGGTGGATTACTTCATCAACAAGAATGCCCGGGCATTCCTGGAAGAACAATTCGACCTGTGGCTTTACCAGTACATGTTTGCAGAGAAGAACATCTGGTCGGCGGAACGGATTGCCCAGCTGCAAGCCTTGAAGGAGATTGCCTACAAGGTGATCGGTTTCATCAGCCAGTTTGAAGATGAACTGGTCAAGATCTGGAATAAACCCAAATTTGTGCGAAACAGCCATTACATCCTCACCCTTGATCACTTCATTGAAAAGGACAGAGAAGACTTGCTTGAAGACGTGTTCGCCCATGCGGGGATGACAGCGCAGATGAAAGAATGGCTTGAACTGGGCATGATTGATTCGGAAATGGAACCAGAGGAACTTCTAAGGCAGCTCACCCAAAAAGACCTGACGGGGGAACACCTCCATCCCAAATGGCTCACCCTGCCACTGGACACCAAACACTTCCCGGATATGGAGATCAAATTATTGTCGCTCTTTGATGAACTGGATGATGAGCTGGATGGGTGGGTAGTTCATTCTGATAATTACCAGGCGTTAAAAACACTAAGAGAAAAATATAAAAATGCAATTATGTCAATTTATATTGACCCGCCATATAACACAGGGCATGATGATTTTATTTACAAAGATGCATACCAACATAGTTCCTGGCTTTCAATGATGGAGAATCGTCTGATTTTGGCTAGGGACTTTCTACAAAATGATGCATTATTTGGAATAAGCATTGATTTTACAGAACAACCATATCTTCGCAATTTATTGGAATCAATCATTCCACATACATTTGTAACAGAAATTGCTAATGTAAATAATCCTCAAGGCAGATCAGATGATAAACACATAGCTACAGCACATGAATATTTGATAATTTTAGCAAATCCAGATTGCGAAACTGAAGGTTGGGACGCGGGAGAACACATTACCAGACGCTATCGACATGAAGACAAACATGGAAAATTTCGTGAAACCGATTTAAGAAAAACAGGAAAGAATGACAGAAGGGAAGATCGCCCCCGATTATTTTATTATTTTTATTTTAATCCAGAAACAGAGGATTTTTTTGCTTCAAGAGAAAACAAATTGATGGATGGATACATTCAAATATATCCAACTCGACCTGATGGGTCTGATGGTAATTGGCGTTGGGAATTAAAAAGCTCTATGAAAAAAATCAAATCGCTAATTCCAAAACCTATGCAAAGAAGAGATACTTGGACTGTTTATGAGAAAGATTATTTAGAGGATGAGCCGAAAGTTAAACCATCAAGTGTTTGGAATAAACCTGTATTAAATAGCCATTATGCTTCAGATATGTTTAAAGACTTAGGATTCTTGAGAGAGGATTTTCCTCATCCCAAACCAGTCGATCTTGTAAAAAATCTAATTAAATTATTAATCAAAGATGATTATTTAACTTTAGATTACTTTGCCGGTTCCGGAACTACCGCTCATGCGGTGATGAATCTCAACCGGGAAGACGGCGGCTCGCGCAAATACATCCTGGTGGAGATGGGGGATCATTTTGAAGATGTGATCCTCCCCCGAATCAAGAAGGTCGCCTTCCACTCCAAATGGAAGGACGGCAAACCGGTCTTTGAAAACGGTGAATCGGGGATCAGTCACTTCGTCAAATATTACGACCTGGAGGGGTACGAAGAATGCCTGCAGAAGGTGCACTACCAGGATGCAGATCTCTTCGATGACCCCAACCAGGACCCCTACCATGCTTATGTCTTCTTGCGGGACCTGAAACTCCTTGAAAGCATCGAAATTGATGCTGACTCAAACCGGGTTCGCTTCCATCCTGAGCGGCTCTACCCCGATATCGACCTGGCAGAAACCCTTTCCCATCTGCGGGGCAAGTGGATCAAGCGCATCACGGAGGATTTCGTCGAATTCCAGGATGGCGAGAAAATGAGCCTGACGGACCCTGACTGGGAAACCTTAAAACCAATGGTCTGGTGGGCATAAAATGACCGGCATTTATCTACAGCGCATGCTCGACAACCTCCCAGCGGGAACCCTGCCCCCCAACTGGCGCAGCTTTGATTTTGAGTCCTTCTCCCGTGATAAAAGCCTGTGGGATTACCAAACGCAAGCATTGGATTACGCCCTGAAAGCCCTCTGGAAATTTTATGGGGAACCCGGGCTTTCGGTGCCTGAAAGAAAAGCGAAATTCTACCGGTGGTATCGCGATTTCGGGCTGGATGAAAACCTGGATATCCCTTTGGATAAATCCAGTGCCGCCAAACGCCGGCTGGCTTCCCTGCAGGAAACCTATTACGATTCAATCGATGAAAAATTGCCCTTCGTCCAGTTCATCAACAGCATTTGTTTCTGGATGGCAACGGGATCGGGCAAGACCCTGGTGATCGTCAAACTGGTTGAACTTCTGCACGAGCTGATCAAACGCGGTGAAATCCCCAACAATGATATATTGATCCTCGCCCACCGGGATGACCTGCTGGCACAGCTCCAGGAGCACATCAGCGATTACAACACCACCGGGAGCTTTTATATCCGCCTGCACGAGCTGCGGGATTACAGCGAGGTCAAACGCGCTCAGCCAAATTTATTCGCTGAAAATGAGCGCACCATCTTTTATTATCGTTCCGATAATTTGAGCGATGAGCAAAAAGAAAAGATCATCGACTTTCGCAATTACGATAACCACGGTCGCTGGTACATCCTGCTGGATGAAGCCCACAAAGGCGACCGTGAAGATTCAAAACGTCAGCAAATCTATGCCATCCTCTCCCGCAACGGATTTATGTTCAACTTCTCGGCAACCTTCACGGACCCTCGGGAAATTATCACAACCGCGTATAACTTCAACCTGAGCGAGTACATCCGCAAGGGTTACGGCAAACATATTTACATCTTTGACCAGGAAACTACCGCCTTTAAAAGGAAACAGGATTTCACTGAGAGCGAAAAACAAAAGATCGTCCTCAAATCCCTGATCCTGCTGACTTATATTGACCAGAGTGCGAAGAAGCTTGGGGCAATTAATCCAGCCCTTTATCACCAGCCTTTATTGATGGTGCTGGTCAATTCCGTGAACACCAAAGATTCAGACCTGAAGCTCTTTTTCCGTGAGCTGGTTCGGATTGCGAATGGAGAGATTGATAAGGATCACTGGGATGCGGCAAAGGCGGAGCTGACGCAGGAAATCGCATCCCAACCCCCCTATTTGTATGAACCCGCGACAAAACTGCATTTGGATCATGGCATATTGAAGAACATCTCACGCCAGAACCTCTTGCAAGCTGTTTTTAATGCCGATGAACCCGGTCAGATTGAGGTCCTGTTCCGCCCGTCCGATCGCAAAGAGATCGCCTTCAAGATGAAGACGGGGGATGAGGCTTTTGCACTGATCCGGATTGGCGACGTTTCCAATTGGTTGACCAAAGAATTGCGAGGCTATGAAATCAACCATCGGTTCAATGATGAGGGATTCTTTGACCGCCTGAATCAATCAGACTCAAGCATTAAGCTGCTGCTCGGGTCGCGCAGTTTTTATGAGGGATGGGATTCAAACCGCCCGAATGTGATCATGTACATCAATATCGGCACGGGTACCGACGCCAAGAAGTTCATCCTGCAGTCTGTCGGCCGCGGTGCCAGGATTGAGCCTTTGCCCGGATACCGCAAGCGGTTCAGAGCGCTTTATACATCAGGGGTTTTATCAGAGGACGAAGGCGCTGTTTTTCACCAAATCAAAACTGACATTCTCCCTCTGGAAAGCGAGTTTATCTTCGGCACCAATCGAAACGCACTCGAGACGGTGATCAGTGAGCTTGATCAGGAAGATGAACAAGCCGGCAGTCATGAAATCAGCCTGGCATTGAACAAAGACAGCATCAAAGATCGGTTATTGTTGATCCCCGTGTTTCGCGAGCGAGATAAACTCCTCTATCACCAGCGGACCATGGCTAAATTTTCGCTGTCAGCGGAGAACCTCGTCCAGCTCAAACGTTACCTTGATTACCTGGATGATGATCGCCTGCTTGTTGCATTGTACGGTGCCGCACCCAAACAAATCGCCAGCGTCAGAGGGAGCATTGTAGACCCAAATGCACATTACAAAACCGAAGGACCGCATTATAAGAATTTAAGTGTGCTGGTGAATCAGCTTATCCGGTACCTGTCCATACATTCAAAGGCGTTTGATTCATTCAAGCTGCTGGAAGACGAGATCAACCACTATCAGCACCTTCGGGTTTACCTGCCCGAGGTTGAATTCGTTGATTTTGAAGAATCCCTGAAAAAGTTCTATGAATACCCGAAGCGAGTGGCGGAATTACGGGCAAAATATGAGGCAGATCAGCTGCCCTTCGAGGAATTATTGCAAAAGACAAAGGCTGTGGCACAGGGGGAAGGGTTCACTTACAGGGGTCAGGACGTGGTTTTCAAACGCATCCAGCAGCATTATTATTTGCCGATTTTAGTCTCGGATGATGAGAAACTGGACTATTTGCGCAGTGTGATCCAGGTGAGAAGCGAGGTTAAATTCCTGGAAAAGCTGGAAAATGCCCTGGCCGAAGAGGACAGCCCCTTCAAGGCTTTTGACTGGTGGCTTTTCAGCCGGATTGATGAGACACGGGATCACATTAACATCCCCTACTATTACCCGGTTGAGAACAGGATCGCTAATTTCAGGCCGGACTTCATCTTCTGGATGCAAAAGGGGAAGGAATACCACATTCTCTTTGTGGATCCCAAAGGTACTTCCAGGACGGAGTACCAATATAAGGTGGATGGTTTCAGAGAGTTATTTGAAAAGAATGAAGAGCCAATCGTCTTCCAATACGGGGAATTGAAGGTGCGTGTGCATTTATTCCTGTTCACAGATGATCGCTCCTGGTCCGCGGATTACTACCGGAGATACTGGATGGATGATCCGAAAGCAATGATTCGCTCAATTTAATCTAATACCTTATTGAAACGTTTCACAAAGAAGAATTCGTAGGACGGGTATGGTTGTGTCAGCAACCTACCTGACACAAACTAATTCAGAATGTATCGATAGGTTGAGGGTTCGACCCCCTCCCGGCGCTGATTTTTTTGCAGGGTGGCTTGAGATTGCATGATGATGCTTTTTGTGTTTGGCACCCTCACCTCAATCCTCTCCCTCGGGGAGGGAGAGGAGGAAAAGATTCGAATGGATTTGCACGTGGTGGAGAAGTGACTTTTTTAAAGCTTAATGCAAGTCCTCAATTGCAGCCCGCTGCTTCACCGAATCAGCTTCTAAAATTTAGATTTGAGACCCTCTCCCTTGGCCAAGGGAGAGGGCAGGGTGAGGGTTCCACTCAAAATTCAGGTAATTTGCCTGGCAATGAATGTTCTGATACTGTTTGTGTTTTCCACCCTCACCTCAATCCTCTCCCTCTGGGAGGGAGAGGAGGAAAAGATCCGAATTCCTATGTACGCACCATTGAAATGATAATTTCGTACGCTAAATGTATATCGTCTATTTAAACGCGTTGCTT
>LDZU01007004.1_pt1 | contig 12514 bp, 10 predicted proteins | sample 615531 | NCBI WGS metagenome assembly LDZU01 (sample SAMN03408293, study PRJNA278302) | terrestrial metagenome | isolation source: oil reservoir sample SB2 | place: USA: Alaska, North Slope, Schrader Bluff formation | collected 2011-09 | reverse complement strand
CTTTCTGCCGGTCGCATCAAGTTCTTTCAGGATTACGGCCATTTCTTCGCGTAAATTTTCCAGGGACTGCCTTTTTATTTTTATTTGTTCGGTTTTCTTATAAGCAGATTCCAGCGCCGGCATTTTTGCGGCCAGATCTGCTATGTCCGAATGCGCCTTTGTTTTTTCGGTGATCAAAGCCTGCGTGGCAGCCAGAGAAGACTGATCCCGGCTCTGGTTTGCTTCAGCGGACTGCATCTTTTTTTTAGCCAAATCAACTTTATCACGGGCTTCATTCAAGGCCGCGACCTTTGCGGTCAGTTCTTCCAGCCGGGTTAACTCTTTTTCGGCCTCTTCCCTTTCGGCGCCTTTTTTCTCCTCTTCGGCCAGGATCTTTTCAGCCCATTCCTTGGCCTTCATAGCCCCATCTTTTGTTTTTCGTTTTTTTTCATAAGCGCCGGCGGCAATAGCGGCATCAGCCTGACATCTTTTGAGAGTGTTCTCGACATCCGCCAGGCTCAATGCCTGCCCGGCCCTGGATAGTTCAATCCTTTTTTCCTCAAAATACTTTACCCTCGAATCCAGTTCAGCCGCGGCAAGTCCGGCGTTCTTTTTTTCATCCAGCTTTTCTTTGGCCTGCCGGCCCATGTTCAACTGTTCCTGCGCCGATTTGACAGATTTTTGGCCTGCCACAATCTTCTTTTTTACCTCATTTAATTGTTCCTTATGCCCGTCGTGCCGCCGGGCGAGTTCTTCTTTTGATTCGGTTTTTGATTCGTTAAAGACGAATCTTTGTTCCTGCAGTATGCTGTCATGGCTATTTTTAAGCGCTTTGGCCGATTCTTTCAGCGCATCCTCTATCCGGCGGAAAAATTCCGCCCTGAAGAGGGTTTCCAGGATTGCCTGCCGCTCTTTGGAGTCCGCGGTTAAAAGCCTGCGGAACTCACCCTGGGGAAGCACCACCACTTGGCGAAACTGGCTGCTTTTAAATCCCAGCAACGATTCGACCTTTTCCGTAACGTTGTTCCACCCGGCGGCCAGCACTGCCCCTTCTTCATCATCATTGGTCAAACCGGTTCTTTTCCAAAGGGAAGCAGCGGCCTTCATTACGGTTGTACCGGCACCCCGCCGGCGCGGCCTTTCCTGCTCGGGATTGCGTTTGGTCCGGTAAACCTCGGCACCGACGCTAAAATCAAAGGTTAATTCGGTAGCCGCGGACAAATCCGCATGATCGCTGCGCATCTGTCTGCTGTCCCGCAAGGACCCGCTGCTCTCGCCATATAGGGCGAAACACATCGCGTCGAGAATGGTCGTCTTGCCTGAGCCTGTCGGCCCGTGAATCAAAAAAAAGGATCGCCCGCCCAGTTCCCTGAAGTCGATGACCTGCATCCCGGCATAGGGTCCGAAGGCGCTCATCGTAAGCTTAAGCGGCCTCATATATTCGCCTCCCTTTCCTGCCTGTACAGGTTTTCGACAGTATCGCTGAAGATCCTTAGTTGTTCCGCCGACAGGGCTGTCCCCGTCACCTGCTCAATAAAAGATGAAAATAAACTGATTTCGCTCAATCCCCGGTGATCGCCGCCGGGGCCGCGCAGTTCCAGATCCGCAGCCAGAAAGGGTCTTTCGATGTGCAGCACGTTCGGGTAAACGCTGCGCAGCTTGCTCATGGCATCCAGTATAGCGCCGGAGTCCGTCAGGGTAACTTTCAAATAGTCATCCCTGCTTTCGCCGCTGCGGGGCCCGGCCAGGATATCATTGAGCAATCCTTCCAGGCAGCGGACATCCCTGCGGGGGGTAAGACTGACCTCGTCAACGGTTGTTTTGCCAAGCCTGTCCATTTCCACCAGGGTCATCGACTTCCGGTGGCCCGCTTCGGAAAAAGAATATTTCATCAGGGAACCGGAATAGCGGATGTTTTCCCTCCCGGCGCACTGCGGCCTGTGCAGGTGCCCCAGGGCGGAGTAATGGAAGGCAAAAAAATGCTCCGGGTCCACAAGCCCGGAACCTTCTATGGAAAGGGGCCGCTCCGATTCGCTGACCTCGCCGCCCGCCACAAAGGAGTGGCCAACCAGGATCGAACGGGCGCCGGAAGGCATGCCGGATTTCAACTGATTAATTATATAAGCCATGGCCTCATTGTGATCACGAACATCCTTCGCCAATAACTTTTCCCGCACGACCGGGGGATCGGCGTAAGGCAGAGGATATATGTATACCGGACCGTCCGCGTCATAAATTTCAACCGGCGTAATGTTTTTATCCAGAACCCCGGCAATGTGGAGTCCCTGCCGGGACAGCAGCCTGGCGCCGAACCCCACTCTTTCGGGGCTGTCGTGGTTGCCGGCAATTAGAACAACCTGTACCCGGCAGTCCAGAAGAATCCGGGAAAGCACATCATCAAGAAGGTTGACGGCTTCTGCGGGAGGCGCCGCACGGTCGTAAATATCGCCGGCGATCAATACCACATCCGGTTTTAAGTAGCCGACCAGTCTGATAAAATCTTCAAGTATGTAAGCCTGATCGTCCGTTAAATGCGTCCCGTGAAAAATCCGCCCCAGGTGCCAGTCGGAAGTATGGATGAATCGCATTTTGAACCCCCTCACATAGCGCCGCGGAAACCCCTTATTTGGCTTGGGGAAACTGACCCCAGATATTTTTTACATTGAAACATTACCTGAAAACTCAAAAAATCATTGATTTTCATAATTCCGCGGCTTGTGTTTTTCCTGTAAATAAGCTACATATATTCTATATACGAGATACGAGACATTTTTTCCTTTGTTAAATCGTCGTTTGAATGGATGTTTTTGACTGCCGGCAAGGGATCCGGCTTTAAAGGGGCAAGAGAATGTGTGGTTACGCTAAAATTTTAAAGACTAAAATTTTTAAGGGGGGTTAAAATGGAGCGTTTACATAAGTTCATGGCCTATTGCGGTATTGCCTCCCGCCGCAAGTGTGAAGAATTGATTTCCCGGGGAATGGTAAAGATAAACGGTCAGGTGGTTACTAAACCGGGAACGCTAATTGAACCCAACTTAGACCAGATAGAAGTAGCGGGAAAAGCTATCAGGCCTCCCGGGAAAAAAATATATCTATTACTTTATAAACCCCCCGGAGTGGTAACTACCCTTTATGACCCTCAGGAACGACGCAAAGTAACCGATTTAATTCCCCGTTTAAAAGAGCGTGTTTACCCGGTAGGGCGGCTGGATTATGATAGCGAAGGGTTATTGTTACTTACAAACGACGGGGAATTAGCTTATTTTTTAACTCACCCCCGCTACCAAGTTCCTAAGACTTACCAGGTCTGGGTAAAAGGAGCACCCGGGTTTGAAAAACTTAACCAAATAAAACAAGGGATGCCCCTGGAAGATGGTTCAACCTTGCCGGCTGAAATTAAGGTGGTAGAAAATATAAACAAAGAGGCTGCTCTGCTGGAAATTACTGTTTATGAAGGACGCAAACGTTTAATCCGGCGAATGTGTGCTCAAATTGGCCACCCGGTATTACGTCTTAAACGTATCCGGCTGGGGCCGCTTGCTTTGGCCGGTCTTAAACCTGGTCAATGGCGGTTTTTAACTAAGAAAGAGGTAGGCAGCCTACGGGAAATGATTAATTTAAGATTACCTTATTAAATAGCAGGAAATTCCCTTTTTCTTGACGAATAATGATTTATCCATATTCAATCGTAGGGGCGTTAAATTTAACGCCCCTACATATACTACCTAAACCAGTAAATGTAAAGGGGTGTTTTTTTGGCCAGTTTTCAAGAAGATGAATTAACCAACCGGAATCTTAAAGGAAAAGTGCGGCTTGATTTTAAAGGAATAGCAAAGCCAGGGCGTTTTATTGCCCGGCGCAAATCCAGTGATAAAGCGGCTGAAGAAACAAGGGAACAGCAGGCGGCAATATTTCGGAACATTCCCGTTCAGGGTATTCATATTGAAGATATTGATACCAGTTTAGATACTTATATGGTATATGACGATTTTAACCATTCGGAAGTGGCTTATGCTCCTTTGGTGTTGCAATTTACCGCCGATTCTTTGGAAGACATAATTAAATTTATAATTCGCGAAGATTTCCGAAAAATTGAAATAGCCGTACCCCCTTCTCTTTCCTTGAACAAGCACGAGATTGAACGCTTTTTATTTCGGGTTAGTGAAGAAGTTAAAGAATACAAAACGTTGCTGGAAAAAAAATATAATTTAAGGTAATTAAAGTAGTATTTTATAAATAATGATGGAGGGATAATCGGGTTTGACCAGGTTTTGCGTTCGGGGAATTAGAGGAGCCACCACCGTAAAGGAAAATAAGGCCGGTGATATCTTAAAAGCCACGGCAAAATTGCTTCAGGCAATGGTAGAAGAGAATGACCTGAAAGCTGAAGATATTGCTAGTGTTATTTTTACCGTTACTCCAGACCTTAACGCTGAATTTCCGGCTACGGCAGCCCGGGAGTTTTTGGGATGGAAATATGTCCCGCTAATTTGCGGTCAAGAAATTAATGTGCCTGACCGGGCAAAGAAGTGTATTAGGGTATTAATCCACGTTAATACGGACCGGGCCCAGGATGAACTAAAGCATATTTACCAAAATGAAGCCGTACAGTTACGGGAAGATCTAATATAGTAGGGGGCGTAGGGGCGTATGGCCATACGCCCCTACGCCCCCTACCGTTGGAGGTTGGAGGTTAGAGGTTAGAGGTTGGAGGTTAGAGGTTAGAGGTTAGAGGGTTAGTTGAAAATGGAAAAAGTAGAGTTTAAATCAAACCTTCTATCCTCCAACTTCCAACTTCCAATTACTAATTGGAGGTGCATTCAGTGGCTAAACTATGGGGCGGTCGTTTTCAAAAGAAAACCAATCAGCTAATGGAAGATTTTCACTCTTCTCTTTCTTTTGACCAAAAACTCTATAAATACGACCTTCTTGGCAGCATGGCTCACGCGCGCATGTTAGGACAACAAAAAATAATTTCACCGGCCGAAGCCGAAAAAATAGTCAAGGGACTTGAAGAGCTATTAACCGGACTTGAGGCCGGGCACATTGAACTGCCTGAAGAGGCAGAGGATATTCACTCCTGTCTTGAGGAGCTTTTAACGGCCAAAGTAGGGCCGGCAGGAAAAATGCTGCATACTGCCCGCAGCCGGAACGATCAGGTAGCCTTGGATTTACGGATGTATTTAAAGGATGAAATAAAAGAAATAAGGCAGCTTTTAAATGATTTAATCCGTACTCTTTTGGAAACAGCCGAAAAACATTTAGATACCATAATGCCCGGCTACACCCATTTACAAAGGGCTCAACCGGTTACCCTGGCGCATCATCTTTTAGCCTATGTTCAAATGTTTGAGCGTGACCGGGGCAGACTGGAGGATTGCTACCGCCGCACTGACGTAATGCCTTTGGGGGCGGGAGCGCTGGCCGGCACCACCTTTCCCGTGGAACCAAAAATTGTGGCGGCTGAACTGGGTTTTTCCGCCCTGGCCAAAAACAGTCTGGATGCGGTAAGCGACCGGGATTTTGTGGTTGAGTTTGCCGCCGCGGCGGCCTTAATTATGATTCACTTAAGCCGTTTTTGCGAGGAAATTATCCTTTGGTCAACGGCCGAATTTGCTTTTATTGAATTAGATGATGCTTTTGCTACGGGCAGCAGTATGATGCCCCAGAAAAAAAATCCGGATGCCGCCGAATTAATCCGCGGTAAAACCGGGCGGGTGTTTGGTTCTTTAATTAGTCTTCTTACCATGCTAAAAGGACTGCCGTTGGCATATAATAAAGATTTGCAGGAAGATAAAGAAGCCTTGTTTGATGTGGCGGATACCTTAAAAAAGAGTTTACTTGTTTTTCGCCCAATGCTGGCCACTATGGAAATAAAAAAGGAAAATTTGGCTTTAGCTGCCCGGGGTGGCTTTACCAACGCCACTGATCTGGCTGATTACCTGGTTCAAAAAGGCATTCCCTTTAGGGAGGCCCACCAACTGGTGAGTAAAATAGTCTATGACTGCCTGAAGTTAAATAAGACACTAGAGGACCTTTCCCTGAAGGAGTACAAAAAACATTCTCCTTTTATTAATGAAGACGTTTACGCGGCCATAAACATCCAGCATTGCGTTGCCGCCCGTCAGATATTGGGGGGACCGGCCCCGGCAAGTGTCCTGGAGGTAATCCGGCAGGCTAAAGAAAAGCTTGACCCCTGAGCATAAAAATTTTCTTGACATATTTCGACCGGTTCTTGTATACTAAAGGCTAATTTGGTGGTTAGTGATGAGTCGTTATAGAGACCTCTGACCTCAAAAAGAGGAAGGGGCTTTTCTTTTAGGTTTTGGTAGAATAAACTTTTTAGATAGGAGATAAGTAAATGGGCTTGATAATTTATTTGGACGGAAAGTTTGTTCCGGAAGAAGAAGCGGTAGTATCTGTTTTTGACCACGGGCTTTTATATGGCGATGGGGTGTTTGAAGGAATCAGGGCCTATAATAACCGGGTATTTAAGTTAACTGAACATATAAACCGTCTTTATGACTCGGCCCGTACCATCGGCCTGGAAATTCCCCTTGAGCCAAAAGGAATGCATGAGGTAGTCACCGAAACCTGCCGGCGCAATAACTTGAAAAATGGTTATATCCGGCTGGTGGTAACCCGGGGGATAGGAAATTTAGGCTTGGACCCCCGTAAATGCCTTAGGCCAACAATTTTTTGTATTAGCGATTCTATTCAACTGTATCCTGAGGAGCTTTACCAGAAAGGTTTGACTTTAATCACCGTGGCTACCCGCCGGAATCTTTCTGAGGCCATTAATCCCAGGGTAAAGTCGTTAAATTATCTGAACAGTATTCTGGCTAAAATAGAAGCCAATCTTTTTAACGTGCCGGAAGCGGTAATGCTTAACCAGGAAGGATACGTGGCCGAGGCTTCGGGAGATAATATCTTTATCGTAAAAGACGGTATTCTAATTACTCCACCCTCTTACGCCGGTATTTTAGAAGGGGTTACCAGGAATACGGTTATAGAACTGGCCCGCTCGAAAGGAATAAAAGTTAAAGAAAGTTTATTTACCCGTCACGATATATACAACGCTACGGAATGTTTTCTTACCGGTACCGCGGCCGAAGTTATTCCGGCCGTTAAGTTAGACGGCCGGTTGATTGGAAACGGTTATCCGGGAGAAATAACCAAAGAATTAATTACGGCTTTCCGGCAATTAACCCAAACACAGGGAGCTTTAATTTTTCCTGAATAATATATATAATTGAAAGAAGGGTCTTGTTTTGCGCAGCGACGCGATTAAAAAGGGGCTGGAAAAAGCCCCCCATCGTTCTTTATTGAAAGCTTTAGGCTTTATAAATGAAGAATTTAACCGGCCCATGATAGGGGTGGTAAATTCTTTTAATGAAATTGTACCGGGTCATATTCATTTAAATGATATAACGGCGGCCGTTGCCGCCGGCATCAGGATGGCGGGTGGCGTACCCGTTGTTTTTCCCAGCATTGCCGTATGCGACGGAATTGCCATGAACCATAAGGGCATGAAGTACTCCCTGGCCAGCCGGGAATTAATTGCCGATTCAATTGAAGTTATGGCTGAAGCCCACCAGTTTGACGGTTTGGTTTTGGTAACCGCCTGTGATAAAATCGTACCGGGTATGTTAATGGCCGCGGCCAGACTTGATTTACCTTCCATTGTTATAAGTGGCGGCCCTATGCTGGCCGGTTGCGACCAGGGCAACCGCATATCCTTGAGTAACCTGTTTGAGGCCGTGGGTGCCGTTAGGGCCGGAAAGATGACGGTTGAAAAATTAACCGCCTTAGAGGAAGAGGCCTGTCCCGGCTGCGGTTCTTGTGCCGGCATGTTTACGGCTAACTCCATGAATTGTCTTACCGAAGCTTTAGGTTTGGCCCTTCCCGGAAACGGAACTATCCCGGCCGTAACCGCGGCCAGGCGCAGGCTGGCTAAATTAGCCGGCCTTAGAAGTGTGACGTTGGTTTCCGAGGACTTAAAACCCTCCCGTATTCTTACCCTGGCGGCTTTTAAAAACGCCCTGGCTTTGGATATGGCGCTAGGCTGTTCTACCAATACAGTTTTGCATTTACCGGCCATTGCCCGGGAATTGCAAATAGAAATTAATTTAGATTTAATAAACGAGATTAGCGCGCGGACGCCTAACTTATGTAAATTGAGTCCCGTAGGTCCATTTTTCTTGCAGGACCTTGATGAGGCCGGGGGAATTCCCGCCGTACTTGCTCAGTTAAGGCATTTAAACCTCCTGCACTTGGATGCCTTAACGGTTACGGGAGCCAGTCTGGGAGAAATTACTCAGAACCGGCAAATAAAAAGGCCGGAGGTAATTAGAAGTTACGATCAGCCCTATAGTTCCACCGGAGGGATAGCTATCTTAAAGGGCAACCTGGCTCCGGAGGGGGCGGTGGTCAAAAAAGCCGGGGTTGCTCCTGAAATGTATATCCATAAGGGTCCGGCAAGGGTATTTAATTCGGAGGAAGAAGCCGTAGAGGCAATAAACGAGGGCCGGATTAGCAAAGGGGACGTTATCGTTATTCGTTACGAAGGTCCGCGAGGGGGCCCGGGAATGCGGGAAATGCTTACCCCCACCGCCGCCATAGCGGGGATGGGCCTGGATAAAGAAGTGGCCTTACTTACTGACGGGCGTTTTTCAGGAGCTACCCGTGGCGCTTGTATAGGCCATATTTCTCCCGAAGCCGCGGCAGGGGGTCCAATCGCCATCGTCAAAGAGGACGATATAATTAGCCTTGACTTAAATGCCAATAAGCTAGAAATTTTGCTTACCGGGGAAGAAATTGAAAGGCGTCTTAAAAGCTGGCAGCCCCCTTGTAGGAAAGAAGTTTTAAAAGGCTATTTAGCCCGCTACGCGCGTCAGGTGAGTTCGGCCAGTAAGGGGGCAATATTAGAGGTTAGAGGTTAGAGGTTAATTGAAGGTTTATTATAACCAGGATGCTAACCTGGAAATTCTAAAAAATATAACTATTGTCATACTGGGGTAATGATCTTACCACTTTATCTATCTAACTTCCAACTTCCAGATGTAGGTTAATCGTCCCGATTGATGTAGGTTTTTCATAATTTACTCAAGAGCCGTAGGGGCGTATGGCCATACGCCCCTACCCTTAAACACAATGAGGTGAAGGTAATTGCGAAAATCCGGAGGAGAAATTTTAATTGACAGCATACTTAAAGAAGGAGTAGACACCATTTTTGGCTACCCCGGCGGGGCGGTATTGCCAATTTACGACGCCCTTTACGAATCTAATATCCGGCATATTTTAACCAGACACGAACAAGGGGCAGCCCACGCGGCAGACGGCTACGCCCGGGCCTCCGGACGGCCGGGTGTCTGCCTGGCTACTTCCGGTCCCGGGGCCACCAATCTAGTCACCGGTATTGCCAATGCTTACATGGATTCGGTGCCCCTGGTTGCTTTTACCGGCCAGGTGGCTACTTCTGTTTTAGGCAAAGACTCGTTTCAAGAAGCTGATATTACCGGTATAACTATGCCCATTACCAAGCATAGTTATCTGGTCAAAGATATACGGGATATTGCCCGGGTAGTTAAAGAAGCTTTTTACATTGCTACGACGGGACGGCCCGGGCCAGTATTGGTAGATATTCCTAAAGATATTTCCGGTGCCCGGGTGGATTATGAGAATCCCGGGCCGGTAAGCTTAAGGGGCTACCGGCCAGAACAACTGCCTTCTTCCCGGCGCTTAAAGGAAGCGGCAGACTTGATGGCGGCCGCCAAGCGGCCCGTTATTTACGCCGGGGGAGGAGTGGTAAGTTCCGGAGCGTACCGGGAGTTGCTTCATCTGGCAGAATTAATTTTAGCCCCGGTAACTACTACCCTTATGGGTTTGGGTTGTTTTCCGGGAGACCATCCTCTCTCGCTAGGAATGCTCGGCATGCACGGCAGTAGGTACGCTAATTACGCCATTTGTGAATGCGACCTTTTAATTGCCCTGGGGGTTCGTTTTGACGACCGCGTAACGGGCAAAATAGCGGAGTTTGCCCCTAGAGCGAAAATTATTCATCTGGATATTGACGCCGCAGAAATAGGAAAAAATGTCCGCGTTGACGTTCCCCTGGTAGGGGACGTAAAGGAAGTAATAAATTTATTGGTCAGTAACCTGAAAGCTAAATTACCCGGGGCCTGGCAAGAACAAATATACCTTTGGAAAAAAGAGTTTCCTGTTTATTATGAAGAAAATGGGCATTTAAAACCACAGCAGGTAATCCAAGAAATTTATAATATAACTAAAGGTAAAGCTATAATTACTACGGAAGTGGGCCAGCACCAGATGTGGACAACACAGTATTATAATTTTACCCGGCCGCGTTCCTTTATTTCCTCCGGCGGCTTAGGCACCATGGGATTTGGCTTACCGGCGGCTATTGGAGCTCAAGTTGCCTGTCCGGAGGCAGTAGTTTTTAAAAGAACTGGCTACCGCCGTTAATTATAATATACCCGTTAAAATTGCCATTATTAACAACGGTTATTTAGGCATGGTGCGGCAATGGCAGGAATTCTTTTATAACCGCCGTTATTCGTTTACCGAATTGGTAAATCCGGACTTTGTTAAGCTGGCTGAAGCATATGGAGCCGTTGGGATAAGGGTAACCAGGCCTAAAGAGGTAACCGTTGCTTTAAAGAAAGCTATGGCGGTGGAAAAGCCGGTGGTAATAGACTTTGTTGTGGAACGGGAAGAAAATGTTTTACCTATGGTGCCGCCCGGTGAAGCCTTGGGTAAAATGTTAGGGTAATTGTAACTGTGCTCGTAGGGGCGTTAAATTTAACGCCCCTACAAACTGAGAACCGAGTGCTGCCGATCGAAGAAAGGGATACTAATTATGTATCATACCCTTACTGTTTTAGTGGCCAACAGTCCCGGCGTCCTTTACCGGGTAGTTGGTTTATTCAGCCGGCGGGGTTTTAACATAGACAGCTTAGCCGTTGGCCAAACGGAAAATGAAAATGTTTCCCGGATGACCATTGTGGTGGAAGGCGATGCTTTAATTTTAGAACAAGTAACTAAGCAACTCCGGAAACTTATAGACGTGATTAAAGTTAGTAATATTACGGCCGAAGAATTTGTGGCCCGGGAATTAGTTTTAGCTAAAGTCACCGCCAATCCCGCCCAGCGAGGGGAAATTATGCAGATAGCCGATATTTTTCGGGCGCGTATTGTTGATTTAGGCAGACGAACCCTTACCCTGGAATGTACCGGCGATGAAGCAAAAATTAAAGCCTTTGAAGAATCACTACGGCCTTACGGAATAAAAGAGCTTGTGCGTACGGGTAAAATTGCCCTGCTCCGTGGTTCTAAATATGCCGGGGTAAATAATATTAAAGAGGAGGCCCTGTAATTCGAGGTTCGAGGTTCGAGGTTGGAGGTTGGAGGTTTTTAAACGAATTTCAAAGAAAGGGACAGGGGGGTACGTATATTGAAGGTTTATTATGACCAGGATGCTGACCTGGAAATTCTAAAAAACAAAACTATTGCTATACTGGGGTATGGAAGTCAAGGCCATGCCCAGGCCCAAAACCTAAACGACAGTGGCCTTAAGGTAATAGTAGGGCTGCTTGAAACAAGTCCTGGCCGGAATCAGGCCCAAAAGGACGGGTTGAAAGTTACTACCCTGCACGAGGCCTCAAGCCAGGCGGATATTATTCAAATGCTCGTCCCCGACGAGGTGCAGCCAGGAGTTTACCGGGAAAACGTAAAAGGGCACTTAAAGGCAGGCAAAGCCCTAATGTTTTCCCACGGATTTAATATTCACTTTGGGCAAATTATTCCTCCGCCCGAGGTAGATGTATTTATGGTAGCCCCTAAAAGTCCGGGACACCTTTTGCGGCGCATGTATAAAGAAGGCCTGGGTACACCGGCGCTTATTGCCGTGCAGCAGGATATGAGCGGTCAGGCCAAGGAAATGGCCTTAGCTTACGCCAAGGGAATTGGCTGTACGCGCGCCGGGGTTTTTGAAACTACCTTTAAGGAAGAAACGGAAACCGATTTATTTGGCGAACAGGCAGTGCTTTGCGGAGGGGTCAGCGAATTAATTAAAGCCGGATTTGACACCCTGGTTGAGGCGGGCTACGCCCCAGAGATTGCCTATTTCGAATGTTTACACGAGCTAAAGCTTATTGTTGACTTGATTAACGAAGGTGGTTTGAGCTGGATGCGTTATTCAGTTAGCAATACCGCCGAATACGGCGACTACATGACCGGCAAGCGCATTATTAATGAAAACACCCGCCGGGAAATGAAACAGGTGCTGTCTGAAATTCAGAGCGGCGAGTTTGCCAAGAAATGGATCCTGGAGAACCAGGCCGGCCGGCCCCGTTATAATGCCGTTAAGAGAATGGATGCCGCCCATCCGGTGGAAGTGGTCGGCAAAGAGCTGAGAAGCAAAATGCCCTGGTTAAAGAAGAAGTAAACTGTTATTGGAGGTGTCAGTAATGCTGCCGGGTGCGGAGATACTGATAAAATGTTTGGAAAAGGAAGA
>LDZU01003955.1_pt1 | contig 12567 bp, 14 predicted proteins | sample 615531 | NCBI WGS metagenome assembly LDZU01 (sample SAMN03408293, study PRJNA278302) | terrestrial metagenome | isolation source: oil reservoir sample SB2 | place: USA: Alaska, North Slope, Schrader Bluff formation | collected 2011-09 | reverse complement strand
GCGCCGGCGACGGAGGCTTTCTGGGTCTCCGGCGGTGCTCTCCTTCCGGCAGGTTACCGTCCTGTTGCGCTGACAATCGCTGATAATTTTATCTGGTTATGGACGAGAGTTGTTAGCCGGGAGATCTCCATGAAGGTTTACCGGCACGGGGACACGTACATAGCACCTAAAGGTTCCTTCTTTGACGGGAACGTGAAGATAGAGGGGAATTTTATCACTCCCCCCTGGACGCATATCTGGGGGAACATGATTGTCAGCGGCCGGCTTGAACTCGGCCCCGGATCCACCGTCGGCGGGTTTGTCGAGGCCGAGAGCGCCATCATCGGCCACGACGCCAGGATCAAAGGGCCGCTCCGGGTGCTCGAGAGAGCCACCATCTGTGACAACGCCTGCCTCCACTCTATCCAGGCCGGCGGAGACGTCATACTGCGGCCCGGGGTGAAGGCCGGGGTCGTAACCAGCAAAGAGACAATCTACGTCTATGGAAAAGTCAGCACCGAACAGTTACTGGGCCGGGCCGTGAAGGTCCACGCCCCCTGACGCCGCGTCGAGACCGAGCAGGGCGGCATCCCTCAACGCCGCCCAGTCGGCGATAGTCTCCACACAACCGTCATTCAGGTTCACAACACCGATGGCGGTGATCCCCATCCGGTCGGCCATATCTATCCCGTCCTTCACCTCCACAAGACAGCCGACATCGATGATCGCCCGCGGACGATACTTCCTGGCCATCCTCTTTATGAACGTCGAGCCCGGCACAATGAATACCCTGTAGCCCGGTTTTTCAAGCCACAGAATGTTCTCCCCCACCTGGCAGCGGCCGCAGTTCCGGCATTTCAGGCCTTCCGGCGTCAGGTTCGCCGGACACTGTGCCGAGCGCAGGCACTGCGGCAGGAAGACCGCACGCTCCTCCACCGGGATCTCCGAGAAGGCTTTCTGGTTCATACTGTTGCGAAGCGTTATGAAGAACGTGATGAGATCCCTGTCATCCAGCCCGAGAAGTTTGCAGAACGCCTTCACAAGCCCCTCCAGTGCGACCATGCCCGGTATCAGGATCTGCGGCAGGTAAAACTTGCCCCTCCGGACAGAGGCGACGGTGAGGAGCGCGAGCGCCACCGCGAAGAGCAGCATCCCCAGGATTACAAAGAACGTCACCTCTCCAATCAGGGTCATCACCTGCCCCCAGGCGCCGGTTGCAAGGAGACTCATCGTTTCCCCTCTATCCGCCGGAACGACTCCGCATAGGGCGGCCGCAACACCCCGACCTCAGTGACGATAGCATCGACCAGGTCGAGCGGAGTGGCGTCGAAGGCGTAGTTTAAGACCGCCGCACCATCGGGTGCGAGCACCCGGTCACCGCAGCGGGCGAGTTCGTCGCGGTCCCGCTCCTCGACAACGACATCCGCCTCGCTCCTCGCGGGATCGAACGTCGAGACCGGTGCCGCCACATAGAACGGGATACCGTGGTGCCGGGCGGAGATGGCGTGCATGTATGTCCCGATCTTGTTGAAGACCGCGTCCCGCGTGATCCTGTCTGCACCGACGATGACGGCGTCGATCACCCCTTTCCGCATAAGATAGGCCGCTGCCGAGTCGGTGATGAGGGTCACATCGATCCCGTCCTGTGCAAGTTCCCAGCAGGTCAGGCGTGAACCCTGGTTCAGCGGCCGGGTCTCGCAGGAGATCACCCGCACATCCTTTCCCGCCTCAACCGCCGACCGGACGACCCCGAGCGCCGTCCCCCAGCAGCGGCAGGCAAGCGCCCCCGCGTTGCAGTGGGTGAGCACCGTGCACCTCTCCGGCAGGAGTTCGGCTCCGAACGCGCCGATCCTCCGGCAGGTCACCTCGTCCTCCTCGGCAACGGCGCCCGCCTCGCGGACCGCGGCCTCCTTTGCCGCCTCGACCGACCCTGCCGCATCGGCCGCGCCGAGGACGCGGTCGATCCCCCGGCCCAGGTTGACCGCGGTAGGCCGGGTGCTCCGGAGAATCTCGGCTGCCCGGTGGAGATCCTGGCGGAACCGCACAGGATCCCTCTCGCCGCTCCGGGCGGCTGCAAGCGCCACACCCATCGCCCCTGCGATCCCTAGCGCCGGGGCGCCGCGGATCGCGAGCCTCCGGATCGCACCGGCGAGTTCGTCGACGGTTCTGCAGCGGCCAACCTCATACCGCCCTGGGAGAAGGGTCTGGTCGATGTAGACGATGCAGTTGTTCTCCGCATCCCAGGCGATGGTGTAGGCGGTCTCTCCTTTCATCTTCACCCCGCGCGGATCACGTCCAGGTAGGCCCGCATCGCCGCCGCCCCGCCCATCGCGACCGAGTCGGGGATGTCCCTTGGAGCGGTGGCGGTTCCCGCAACATAGATCCCGGGCTTCACCGTCAGCACGGGGCCGAGCTTCTGGTCGGCAACCCCGAAGAACCCCGACTCGTCACGCGGGATCCCGAGCATCCGGGCGATCTCCTCCGCACCGCCGGCGGGCTCAAGACCGACGGAGAGCACCACAAGGTCGGGGTGGACGGTCTCCACCTCACCGGTCTCGGTGTTCTCCGCGATCAGCGTCAGCCGATCGTTTTCCTCGAGCACCTCCCCCGGGAACCCCCGGACGAACCTGACGCCAAGACTCTTTGCCCGCTCGAAGTACTCCTCGTAACCCTTGCCGTATGCCCTGATATCGTTGTAGAAGACAGTAACCTCGATCTCCGGGTTCTTCTCCCGGATGAGCATCGCGTTCTTCATGGCATACATGCAGCAGACGCCCGAACAGTAGGGGCGGTCGACGGAGAGGTCACGTGAACCGACGCACTGGACAAACGCCACGCTTCGAGGAGTCCTGCCGTTTGAGAGCCGCCGGATCTTCCCGCCGGTGGGGCCGCTTGCGTTGATCAGCCGCTCGAACTCAAGGCTCGTGATGACGTCCGGGATCAGGAGGTAGCGCAGCTGGGTCTTGTTTCTGGCATCAAACGTCGCGTAACCGGTTGCAACGATGATGCTTGCCGCCTCAAGGTCGATCGTGCGCTCCTCGTCCTCGTGGAGGATTGCGTCCCTGCCGCAGACGTCGTAACAGAGACCGCACTCGATGCAGTGCTCAGCGTCCTTCACGACGATATCGGGGACGGCCTGGGTGTGAGGTTTGTAGATGGCTTTTCGAACACCGACACCGGCGTCAAACCGGTTGTAGACCTCCACAGGACAGATCAGGGTACAGTCCCCGCAGCCGTTGCACTCGTTCTCCAGGATGTAGCGAGGGTGTTTCCTGACCCTGACCCTGAAGTTCCCGACCTCGCCCTCGACCGACTCGACCTCTGAACAGGTGTGGATGGTGATATTCGGGTGCCGGGCAACGTCCACCATCTTTGGGGAGAGGATGCACATCGAGCAGTCGTTTGTGGGGAACGTCTTGTCGAGCTGTGCCATGTGCCCACCGATGCTGGGCTCACGTTCTATGAGGTGGACGTGGATGTTGTGGCCTGCGAGGTCGAGCGCTGCCTGGATACCCGCAACCCCGGCGCCGATGACGACGGCATCAGCCACGGCGGTAACCTCCAGCAAGCCGGACGTATGTGTCCGCGTTCTGAACGATCCCGGCCTCCTCTTCGGCGGTTGTCCCCCGAACAACCTTTCCGGGCACGCCGAGAACCAGGGAGGCCGCCGGGATCTCTTTTCCTTCGGTCACCACCGCGCCGGCGCCGATGATGGATCCCTCCCCAACCACAGCACCGTTCAGGACGATTGCGCCCATCCCGACGAGCACACGGCCGCGGATGGTGCAGCCGTGCAGGATGGCGCCGTGGCCGACAGAGACCTGGCTCCCGATGCTGACCGGGTGGCCGGGGGTGGTGTGGACGGTGGCGTTGTCCTGGATGTTTGAGCCCGCTCCAACCGTGATCCTGTCCCGGTCACCGCGGATAACAGCACCGAACCAGACACTAACGTCGTCGGCGAGCGTCACGTCCCCTATGACCGTTGCATTCTCTGCGATAAAGACGCGGCTCCCCACAACCGTTCCGCTCTCCATAGTAAGTCTAGTATTTGTTCTGGCGATACAAAACCTTCTCCATCACCGGTGGCGGTCAGGCCATACCTCTCTCCCCCGGTTCGGTGAACCTTTTCGGGGACGGATTCAGGGGGAGGGTGTTTCCACGAAAGACGCTCCTCACAGGGTGGCGATTGTCCCAATCGATACACTGCCGGGGAGTGCATCAACCAACGTCTCGGTGGATCCCCCGTCAGGATCCCGTTCCTCTCCCCGTGCACGGCTATCCGGGGCTATCATCATGCACTCACCCGCCCCCATCTCGCAGAGGGGTGGTCGATGAATACCGTTCAACGGCTGAGACAGGGGAGGGGAACGTCCCGTCCCCCTCCCCGTCAGCCCCTCCCCCACGGGGCGATTCCCCATGGATACACTGCCAGTGAATAGCATCCCCTCACCCGGTTTCAGGCGAGAACCTTCCTGCTAATTCCACTCCACTCCCCATGGCACGGCTATCCGGTGCTATCGCCCCTCACTGCCCGCCCCCCCCTCTAGAGGGGGCGGGAGGAGGCGCGGAACGCGCCGGGCGGTGGGGGTGGTCTATGAACACCGTTCAACGGCTGAGACAGGAGACAGGGAGGGGGATCTTCCACCCCCTCCCCGTCAGCCCCACCCCGTGGGGGCGATTCCCCATCGATACGGTGCCAGGGGATCTGGCAGTATCTTCGCGGTCTCACCTGACACTCCCCGAAGATCCTGTCTCTCCCCGTGCACGGCTATCCGGGGCTATCATCATGCACTCACCCGCCCCCATCTCGCAGAGGGGGTGGTCTATGAACACCGTTCAATCGGAGATGCAGGAGACAGGGGCGGGGAACGTTCCGTCCCCCTCCCCGTCAGCCCCACCCCCGGGGGGCGATTCCCCCATCGATACACTGCTAGTGAATAGCATCCCCTCACCCGGTTTCAGGCGAGAACCTTCCTGCTAATTCCACTCCACTCCCCATGGCACGGCTATCCGGGGCTATCGCCCCACACTGCCCGCCCCCCTATGGAGGGGGCGGGAGGAGGCGCGGAACGCGCCGGGAGGTGGGGGTTATTCCAGAGGCTAAAACACTGTCACGGCGGCACGTCGCGACAGGGGCGGTGGAGGCGGCTCGATGCAAACCGTTCAGCCAGAGATTCAGGAGAGTAACCCCAGCGCCACCCGCTCCGCCGACCACTACCCATAATACCCATCAGTGCAAACGCCTCTTGATGAGAGTGGTGGTCGGGGGGACGTTTGACCCCCTCCATGCCGGGCACCGGAAACTCCTCTCCCGTTCCTTTGACCTTGCCGGGCCCACCGGCGAGGTTGTGATCGGGCTGACAACCGATGAGTTCGCCGGCACCAAGGAGCACCCCGTCCAGCCATACCAGAAACGACTGGATAACGTCACGGCATTCATCCTGGAGAAGGGTTACACCGCCTCCTGGGCGGTCGAACCTCTCTCCGACCGCTATGGGAGCGCCGTCGATGCCGATTTCGATATCCTTGTCGTCTCCGAGGAGACATTCCATGTTGCCCTGGATATCAACGAACTCCGGCGGCAGAACGGCCTGGCAAAGGTCGACCTATATGTTGTCTCGTGCGTCCTCGCCGAGGACGAACGGCGGATCTCGAGCACCCGTATATACCGGGGCGAGATCGACCCGCACGGGCGCCTGATCAGATGATGTGGTTTGCTATATCGTCCTTGATCAACCAGTCGCAGTAGAGGCAGTGCAGCCCCTTATCGAGCACCTCAAAGGTGCTCTCCACCGGTTCGTTTGTGTTCGTGATGCAGCCGGGGTTCGGGCATCTGACCACGCCCTTGATGACGCGGGGGATCTCCACACCCTTCTTCTCCACGACCTCATACTCCCGGATGATGTTGATCCTTGCCTGCGGCGCAAGCAGGGCTATCCGGTCGACCTCCTCCTTGCGGAGTTCCCGGTTCTCGATCTTCACGATATCCTTCTTCCCCAACCGCCTGCTCTCGACGTTTGTCGCGATGCTCAGGCACTCGTTTGTCGACCCCGTGATGCCAAGGATCCGCAGGACGTTCAGCGCCTCGCCGGCCGTGATATGATCTATGACGGTGCCGTTCCGGATGGGGCTGACGAGCAGCCCGTGTGCGGTATCTTTCCTGCTCATCTCATCACCTCGTGAAGGAGCGCCATCCTGACCGGAACACCGTTGCGCGCCTGCTCAAAGTAGCGCGCATACGGCGTCCTATCCACAGCAGGATCGATCTCCCCGGCGCGCGGCAGGGGGTGGAGGATCATCAGGTGATCCCGGACGCCCTCCAGCAGTTGTGTCGTTATCCGGTAACTCGAGGCTACGTTGTAGTATGACGCCGTGTCCGGGAAACGTTCCCGCTGGATCCTCGTGACATACAGCACGTCGAGTTCCCTGATCGCCTCCTCAACGCTCGCGTGCTCGACCACCTCCACACCGCGCTCCCGCAGTTCAACCGCTATGTTCACCGGCATCTCAAGCCCCGTAGGCGCGATCGTGTGCAGGGTGACGCCGTAGAGGGAGAGTGCAAGCGCCAGCGAGTGCGCCGTCCTCCCGTAACGGAGATCCCCCAGAAGCCCCGCATCGATACCGTCAAGCGGCATGGACTTGCGGATGGTGTAGAGGTCAAGCAGCGTCTGGCTCGGGTGCTGCCCCGCACCGTCGCCGGCGTTGATCACCGGGACGGAGGAGAACTCGGCTGCAAGGCGTGCCGCCCCCTCTTTAGGGTGGCGGAGCACGATGGCGTCCACGTAGCCGCTCACCACCCGGATGGTGTCTGCGAGCGTCTCCCCCTTGACGATGGAACTCGCCTCCACAGAATCGACGCTGATCGACTGCCCGCCGAGCCGGGCCAGGGCGGCTGCAAACGACATCCGTGTGCGGGTGCTGGGTTCAAAGAAGAGAAGCGCCACGAGCCTGTCCTTGAGCAGCCCCGGCGGGTAACGCCCGGTCTCGAAGACCTCTGCTCTATCTAGCAGGTAATCGAGGTCTTCCCTTTCAAAATCGCGGATAGAGATAATGTGGTACATCGTGCGGCTACCTTCCGGGGCTCGCGTTCAACCTTTCCGCCCCATCCTCTCATGGATACTGGTTCACCGCGCAGAAAGAAAATACCTTTTCGCGTGATCGGATGAGAACCTTTCTCATCCCCGGCCGCCCCATACTTACTCAACGGAGGATAGAATGGTTCCAGGCGATAAAGAAGGGTATGCCGCCGAGACCTGCTCCCATTGCGGGGGGCTCGGCTGCACCTACTGCAGCGGAAAGGGCAGCGTGATGGTAGAGCAGCCATCGCGCAGGTGCAGGCACTGCGGCGGCGACGGGTGCATCTACTGCGGCTACACCGGCTGGGAGCACCCGCTGAAAGAGTATTAGCCTATCTACCGGCGCGCGATGGTGATGTAGCCGCTGTGGGCGACCCTGGTCGACGGCCTGGTTCCCCTGGCGGAACGCGTCAGTTCACGCTCGATGCACTCGTAGCAGTGGACCTCGCGAAAGATCGGTGCCGCGGCATCGAGTGCGGTGAACGTATGCTCAAGGAACGGGGTGTAGCACGCCAGGTAGCCGCCGGGCCTGAGGAGCGAGAAGGCGTGCTCCACGTGTGCCGGGGTTATCGTCAGGTCCAGGTGGACCACATCGAACACTCCGGTTGCCTGGAGCATATCGCCCGCCATCACCTCGACGTTCTCGAGCCTGGCGTTTCTGATGTTCTTCTCTGCAAGCGCTGCAAACTCCGGGCGCACCTCGCAGGTCTTCACGTGGCGGGCGATATTTCCAAAGTAGATCGCGGCGACACCGCTCCCCGTCCCCGCGTCGAGGACGGTGTCGTCCCGGTTCATCCCGGTGTAGGCTATAACCAGCCCTATGTCTTTTGGAAGCATGGGAGCGCCGCTGCGCTTTGCGTGGACAAAAAAATCGGTTGGCCGCGGGCGCAGCACGATGAACGGGACGCCGAGGTGTGTCCTGACCTCGTCGCCGGGGTTCATCCCGGGGAGCGCCGAGAGGTCGATCGTCCCGCGGTCGGTGGAGAACTGCCCCTCCCCCGCCGTCACGAAGTACTCCCGGTCCTCTCCGACGAGCAGGAGGCGTTCGCCGGTCTCGATCATTGCTCGGCGAGTTTCAGTATGGCTTCGGCGATATCGCCGCGGGTCTCGATGAGCGCGGCCCGTGCAGCCTCTTCTGTTGCTCCGGTCTGGGATGCTACGAGCGCGACGTCCTCATCCGGGATCTCAGGGGCGGCCTCCTCGAACCGGGGTTCGCCGGTGATCTGGTAGGAGGTTACCCCCTGCATCCTGGTTGCGACGACCTGGGCCTCGTCAAAGATGTAGTCCCCGGCGGACGTCTGGATGATGACCCTCTCAACGCCCTCGAGTTCCTCCATCTCCATGCCCATCTGCTTCATCATCTGCTTCATCTTCTTAGGGTTTATCTTTCCTGGATACATTCGGATCCTCTCCCCTGCCTTACTTTTACGGCTACACCGTAATTAAATGCCAGCATCTCCCGGCCGGAGAGGAGGGCGGCGCCGGTGGCAAGGAGGTTATCATCCCCGGTCACCACCAGCACCTCGTCCCCTGCGCGGATGCTTTCGTCGGCAGAGACCACGTGTTTTGCCATAGCGTTCCTGCCGTCAGCGATGAACGCCGCTACATCCTCCTGCACCGCCACCCTGTAGCCCGGCGGCGGTATGTGGGCGGCAAGACGAACCGCTCCGGCGATCCCGAGGGTGAGGCGGCCGTCCTGCGCACGAACGGTCGCAAGCCTCTCGCCGTCGAGACGCACCTGCCGGATACGCCCTGTCGTGGATAACTGGAACGTGCATCCGTCGGGGAATATGGCCTCCCCTGCCCCTCTCCCAAACTGGAAGTCACCTATCGTCCTGACCCGCTGCAGCAAACTGTCTTTTGAGTACCCGGTTGACGCCATCAACAAACTCCTCTTCTGTTTCGCGGGGAATGAACGCCCCGGCGGCGATACGGTGCCCGCCGCCGGCGCCGCCCACCGATGCCGAGGCCTCGACGAGCGCCTGCTGGAGGTCGACCCCGCGGCTGAGCGCCCATTCGTTCGTCCGCATCGAGACCTTGGTGAGGTCCGGGTCGTCCACCATTGCGCTGAGAACCATGATAGGTTTACGCCAGTTCAGTCTTGAGAGCGCCATGCCCGCTCCTATCCCGACGATGGTGTCGGGGAACCGGTCACCGGTGTGGATGTACTGGAGGTGGGATAGTTCGGTGACGCCTGTGTCAAGGATGTAGTGGAGCAGGTCGCGTATGACGGAGCGGTGGTGGCCGAGCATGTACTCCGCCTCGCGGTAGGCCTCGCCGCGCATCCCCCGGCAGATGCTGCTCCCCACCCTTGGTTTTGCCCAGCGGCCGCAGGCGTTGAGGAGGGTGGCATACTCCGAGGCGTTCCGGAGCGGTGTGCGTTCCGGTTCGTCCGGGAAGATGTATGTCTCGGCGAGGAGGCGGCCGGTATCCTGGCCGTGGGCGATGAGGTGCTGGGCCAGGGCGCTGACGATCCTGCGCCGGTCGCCGAACGGGAGTTCTTCCCAGACGAGCCAGCCGCCGCGGGGGTTCTTCAGTTCGACGCCGAGCCGTTCGAGGAACCGGAGCGCGCCGTTTGTGTTGTTGGAGATCCCGTCGATGTAGGGTTCGTCGCAGTAGCCAAGACAGATGTGGACGGGGCGGGTGGAGAGGCCGTAGCAGTTGAGGTCGCGGCTCTGCACGATGATGTTGCCATACTCGACGCCGTCCTGGACGATCTCGCGTGCGGGGCCGACCAGGCCGCAGTTCTCGCGGGCCATCATGTCGCCGACGTTCCCGATCACGGCGAGTTTGGCGAGGTCGATGTTTGTCGGGTCAAGCGTCTTTGCGACCAGGTAGGCGAGGCCGGCGGCGCTCATCCGGGTGATGCCGTGGTCGAGGCAGTTGATCATGGGGTAGGCCGTTGTGCAGGGCTGGCTGACGTGGTGATCCAGGATCAGGACGTCCTCTGCGGAGAGACCGCGGCTATCGAGGAGGGCCTGCTGCCCGGCGCCCAGGTCTGCAAATAGTTTGAGGGAGTCGTCGTCCGGGATGTGCCGCATCGCCATCGGTTCGAGCTGGCGAACGAAGACCGATTCGAGCGGTATGCCCTCGCGGCTGAGCGCCTGCGCCAGGATCGCCTCCGTGCTGATGCCGTCGGCGTCGATGTGGGAGACGATCGTCACCGAGTCAGCGTCAGAGATAATGTCCGCCGCTCTCCGCATGAGAGCGAGAAGATGGTTTTGCGGGAAAACACCGCCGGTCTCTAGACGTCTCCAGGAATACGGCCTTTATTCAGGCTATCACCGCCCCTGTCTCCTGCGTCTCACCACAGGGGGTGGAAACAGGATCTTGACGGGGATCAACCGACACACGGTGGTTGATGCACTCCGTTGCACCGTATCGATGGGGAATCGCCCCACGGGGGAGGGGCTGACGGGGAGGGGGACGGGACGTTCCCCTCCCCTGTCTCCTGCATCTCACCGAAAACGTCTTTTCCTGCGAATAAGCGAGCCACCCCCACCTCCCGGCCGCTCACGCGGCCTCCTCCCGCCCCCTCCATAGGGGGCGGGCAGTGAGGGGCGATTGACCCGGATAGCCGTGCCATGGGCGGAGAGAGGATCTTTCAGGAGTGTCAGGTGAGACCGCGAAGAGACTGCCAGATCCCACGACACTGTATCGAGGGGGAATCGCCCCGCGGGGGAGGGGCTGACGGGGAGGGGGACGGGACGTTCCCCGCCCCTGTCTCCTGCATTTCACCGAAAACGTCTTTTCCTGCGAATAGGCGAGCCACCCCCACCGCCCGGCGCGCTCACGCGGCCTCCTCCCGCCCCCTCGAGAGGGGGCGGGCAGTGTAGGGCGATTGACCCTGGATAGCCGTGCACATGGGGAGTGGAGTGGAATTAGCAGGAAGGTTCTCGCCTGAAACCGGGTGGGTGGATGCACTCAGTTGCACCGTATCGATGGGGAATCGCCCCGCGAGGTGGGGCTGACGGGAGATCCCCCTCCCCTGTCTCCTGTCTCAGCCGTTGAACGGTGTTCATAGACCACCCCCACATTCCTCCCCGGAGACCGGACTCAAAAGGTATCTAAGAGAGAAACGCATAGCACCGATGGGTGCATGGTTTCCCGGAGGGGGAGCGTTGGATGACCACAAAGGATATGCGTGAGTTTCTGGAGACCGGCGTTATCGACGCCGGGCGTATGCGTGCCGTCGAGGAGAACGCCATAGCGCTTGGCCTGCCGTCGCTTGTGATGATGGAGAGCGCCGGCCGGGCGGTTGCTGCCGCCGTGCAGTCTTTCAGCCCTTCCCGCGTCCTTCTGCTCTGCGGGAGGGGGAACAACGGCGGCGACGGTATGGCGGCGGCACGCTGCCTCCAGCACCTCGACGCCGTCGACGTTGTCTACCCGGACTGCGGTTCGATTACACCCTCAACCGCCGCGGAACTCGGCCTGCTCAGGCACTGCTCTGTCGCTCTCCACCCGATCAGGTGCGCTGCCGAGGTCGATGGGATCTCGCACCTTTTTGATAGGGCAGATATCATCGTCGATGCGATGCTCGGCACAGGCGCCTCCGGTGCGCCTCGTGAACCGCTTGCAACCCTGGTTGCCCGCGCGAACACGAGCGCTGCGCCGGTCATCGCCGTCGATATCCCCACCCCCGGTATACGGGCAAACCGGATCCTCTCGTTCCACCGCCCAAAGATCCAGGGCGCAGATCTCGTGGATATAGGAATCCCGCTTGAAGCCGAGGTCTACACCGGTCCCGGCGACCTCACGCTCCTTCCGAGAAGAGACGAGAATGCCCACAAGGGCGCCGGCGGCGAGGTTCTCGTCATCGGCGGCGGCCCCTACCAGGGTGCGCCGTATATCGCGGCGCTCGGGGCGCTGCGTGCCGGCGCGGATATCGTGCGGGTCGCCTCCCCCGCCTGCATCCCGATCCCCGACCTGATCCACGAGCGTCTGGATGGCGACCTGATCACCCCTGACCACCTGGAGACCATCCTCCGACTCGTGGAGAGGGCCGATGTCGTCGTCTGCGGTATGGGGCTTGGGGGGGCGAGCCACGAGGTCGTCCTTGGCGTTTCGGAGGCGGCAGGGCGCGCGGTCTTTGATGCCGACGCCCTCCGCCGACCGCTGCCAGCGGCGAAAGAGACCATCTACACCCCCCATGCCGGTGAGTTTGCCCGGATGACCGGGACGGACCCCCCCGCGGAGGTTGCGGCCCGTGGCCGGTGTGTGAGGGCCGCCGCTGCAACCGGGACGGTCCTCCTCAAGGGCCCGGTCGACGTGATATCCGATGGCTCCCGCGTTCGTTTCAACCGGACCGGCACCCCTGCCATGACCACCGGCGGGACGGGCGACCTGCTTGCCGGGGTTGCGGGCGCGCTGTTCTGCCACCTCCCGGCCTTCGAGTCGGCCTGCATCGCCGCATACGTGAACGGCAGGGCGGGGATGCGGGCGGCGGAAGAGAGGGGGAACGGCATCCTTGCCACCGATATACTGGACTTTATCCCGCAGGAGGTCTTCCTCC
>LDZU01009894.1_pt1 | contig 12645 bp, 9 predicted proteins | sample 615531 | NCBI WGS metagenome assembly LDZU01 (sample SAMN03408293, study PRJNA278302) | terrestrial metagenome | isolation source: oil reservoir sample SB2 | place: USA: Alaska, North Slope, Schrader Bluff formation | collected 2011-09 | reverse complement strand
AATCTGGAAAAAGCAGCAGAAATTACCGAAACTTTGTACCGGATGAATCCAGGGAACATCAACTATCTTGCCGAATGGGGTGTTCTTTTAATGGCAAACAACCGGCGAGAAGAAGCCTTCCACGTATGGGAGCCTTACCTTCGCCCCAGAGGCCGACAAGACAGATTACCCAGATTGGCGATGATGTATCTGACAGCTTATAATAACGGCAGCGGACTTCCGGAAATGATGGACTTTTTCAGGGAAAAGACCGGTGAAGCACTCCTGCAATCCCAAACCTATTTTTCCCATTTGATCGACAGACAGATGTGGCAGCCCGCCCTGAAGGAATTTCTATTGCATCGGGAGCTGTCTCCGTCAACTCTTCCTCCTATCATCGAGGAACTCAAAACATTAGCCCCTGAAGCCCCTTTGTACGGCATGATATTAGATACCCTACAAAATCTTGCTGAAGCAGTAGATGATTACCGGCTTATCACCGATATGGCGATGGCTTCAGAAAGATACGACACAGCGGTCCGGGTTTTTCTGAATCACAGGTCGCTCTTTGGTACAGACGAACTTTTGCAGGCTTCCCGGCATTTATCCAACGTATCACAACATCAATTAAGCCTGACTTTGTTGCGGCATCTGGATAATATGATTGATGACAAGCCAAAGAGGGAAAACTGGCTTTTTCTAAGGGCACTTAACTATGACGCCCTTTCGGACAAACCTGCTCAGTTTGGTCCGGAAATTATACCCCCTTTCCACACAGTATTTCTTGCCCTTCCGGTCCGTCCGACATATACAATCCATAAAGCTTACATTGATAGCGCTTACAGACTGTATGAAAAATTATCTGACTCCCGGAACCCAGAAATACGCTACGAAAGCCGGCTCAGACTCGCTCATATTCATCTTGTTGTTACTGGTGATTTGGATAAAGCGGCAGACCTGCTGGAAGAGATTCCGGCAGACCTTCCTGTTTACATCCGGAACAGAATGATTACGGAATATATCACCTGCAAAATTTTGCAAAAGGATGAAGAGAGTGCCCGACGAAAAATATGGGAAGCCCCGGCATACTATCGCATGGATGCTACAGAGGAAGACCACCTCAGGTTGAATCTTCTTTTTGTGGATTTGGCATTTAACCGGCAGGATTCTCTGGAAAAGCATGTAAACGAATCCCTTGCCCTTATCAACAGCCGTGATGAATACAGCAATGACATCCTGGCGTTGGCATCCTACCTGCAAATCGGAGCTGAAGAGCCGGGAATGATTGAGCTCGAATCCCATATCCGGAAAAGGGAATGGATCCGGGCCATGGAAAAAGCCAGAGCATTGATGGGGCAAAAACCACCGGTCCGGAACCTGGCTGCGTTTCGCCTTGAACAGATTCTTTTTCAGACAGGCCGGATGGATGAACTGAAACATTTCTGGGAATTGAATGGAGATATATTAAAAAAAGATCCTGTAATGGGCGATTATTTTACACTCCGTCAGGCTGCTTACTTTAATTTCATAAAAAAACAGGATGTTGAAAAAACCTTGCTGCTGCAATTTTTAAGTAACTGGCCTGAAAGTCCTTATACGAAAAGCGTTCGGACCTATCTCCGCCGTTAATTACAATTTACAAGTTGCCTGATGACTCAGCGGTTTACCTTCCGACATTTAAAGTAGTCCGGGCAATACTATCCAAAGCTTCACGAGGGGGAAAAAACTGATGGGATGTGATGGCCACTTTGTTGAATGTCAGCGCCGGGCAAGGATATCATCTGTCAGAATCATAGAATCATATCCGATTGATCCTCAAAAAAAGAAATCCCGTTCTTCCTCATAAACATACAATCCAGCATAACCTACCTTCCCCCTTTTTCAATCCTTTGATCAGTGCCCGGGTATCCACAAGTTTACCCCGGCCGGTATTAATGATCATCACTCCATCCTGCATAAGGGCCGGGGATTTTTCATTGATCAGTTATTCTGTTTCTTTTGCTAACGGGCAATGGAGGTAAATAATCTGTGATTTCCTGCAGAGAGTTTTCAGGTCGGTATATTCAAAACCATATTCTTTAGCAGCCTGGGGGTCCGGATAAGGGTCGTAGGCCAGGGCCCGCATTCCAAGGCCATTCAGTATTCCGCCTGTCAATATCCCGATTTTGTCCGTCTCGATAATACCGGCGGTTTTCCCGTACATATCAAAACCCATCAGGCCATAAGAGAGTAATTATTCTCACGGGTCCACTGGTAAGCCCGGTAAATCTTCCGGTTAAGCGCCAGAATCAACGCGACGATATATTCGGCTATGGCTGAGGTGAGTAGGCAGGTACCCGGACCACAGGAATTTTACATTGGATGGCTTCGATATCAACATTGTTGAAACCGGCACAGTGACGGTCAAACATAGGGTTTTGCAACAAAAAAGACCATTTTCATGGATTCCCTCCTCTGGTGTAATCAACATAAACCAAAAGGATACATCCTTCCTGTCTTAAAGTATTCTGCTTCCTGTGGTTTATCAGGTATCTAATCTGAAATTTCGCGGATAAGTCCTTCGGTTTCAAAAGAAAAATTTTATTAAGGGTGAAATAAGTGTTTCTGATAAGAGTGACAAACTTTCCCTTTTCCTCATTAACAGATATTTGTAGGTTTTAAGCTAAGAAATAGGGCCATAATATGCTGAAACAAAAGAAAAAACATATTGATCTGACAACTGATTTTCTCACCATCCCCGAGCGCTATGAAAGTCCGTTGGATCTGAAAAAAACCCAGGAAGCCATAGATATTATCAGGGAGGCATTCCGGCAGTCCCTGGCAGAAGCCTTGAATCTCAGCAGGGTTTCTGCTCCCATCATGGTCTATGCCAATTCGGGGATCAATGATGACCTGAATGGCATTGAGCGTCCGGTTTCCTTTCCCCTGGGCGCCACGGGAGAGACAGGTGAAATTGTCCAATCCCTGGCAAAATGGAAGCGAATGGCTCTGGCCGATTATGATTTCGAACCGGGGGAAGGTTTGTATACGAACATGAATGCCGTGCGTCCGGATGAGTTGCCGGATAAGTTTCATTCGCTTTACGTGGATCAATGGGACTGGGAACGCATCATGAGAGACGATGAGAGGAACTGCAAGTTTTTAGAATCGATTGTTCAGAAAATTTACGCAGTGATCAGGGATACTGAAAAGATTGTCTGTGAGCATTATCCTGAATTGCCGGAGCCGTATTTACCGGAAAAAATCCATTTCATCACGGCTGAAGCCTTGCTTCAGCGCTATCCTGACAAAGATCCAAAAGAAAGGGAAATGGCAGTAGCAAAAGAATTCGGAGCCGTCTTTATCCGGGGAATCGGTGCTCCTTTGAGTAATGGTGTGCCCCATGACGGACGAGCTGCTGATTATGACGACTGGTCTACGCCCGCTGAAGACGGTCATCCTGGATTGAACGGGGATATCATCATTTATAACCGGATTCTGGACACAGCCATGGAACTCTCATCCATGGGTATCCGGGTCAATCCTGAAGCATTGATACGCCAGTTGAAACAAAAGAAAGAAATGCACAAGACACAACTCTATTTTCATAAACGTTTATTAAACGATGAACTTCCACAAACCATAGGCGGAGGCATTGGCCAGTCCCGTCTGTGCATGTTTTTCCTCCGAAAGGTTCATATCGGTGAAGTCCATTCATCGATTTGGCCGGATGAAATCCGGAAAATCTGTAAAGACCATAACATCCATCTATTATGAGACATTATGACTAAAACAACCATGCTGCTGGCTTGTCCTGAATGCGGCGCCGAAAGTCCATACGACGTCTGGCAAAGCATCAATACAGCCGAAGATCCCCTGGCCCGTGAAGAGGTATTACAGGGAAAAATCAATATCTTTGAGTGTCCCAAATGCGGAACCCGTTCCATGATCCCCTCATCCCTTTTATATCATGATCCGGACCGACGGATTATTGCCCAGTATTATCCACCCGAAAGCATGAAGGAATCCAATTTTTTCGATCAATTCGATCCTGAAGGACGCATTACCCTACCCATTCCTGAGAAGCAGCGGGAAAATATGCCAGAATATTTGAATAATATTCATGTAACCTTCACCATGCAGGAACTGATTTTATACATTCGCTTTCGGGAAGAATTGTTTGTCAAACAGCGACAAAAACGAGTAAAAGAATCAGAGCGTTAAATATTTTCCTGCACCACATACTGCAATGAATCGGGCTATTTAATGTGATTAAGAGATTCGATATAATTATTTATTCGAATATTTTTGAGTATCTCCCCCCACCCCGGGGGGTAAAATACAGTGTTCATGAAAAAACGTCAAGCTTATATTATTATTAATGTATTGTAATGTGATTTTTTCCCACTATTGCGATAGTAACTATGCCTGGTTTTTATTCAATCGCATCTACATGAGTCATCGTTAGCTCATCATCCAATTCTTTCTTCCTAAAACTCCTGAAAAGTTTCAAAAATCCATAGCGAAAGGAACTGCTTCCATAGCCTGGTGGAGATTCCAGGGCATAATCATTCTTTGGATCGATTTCTTTCGGACTTATCCATTCCAGGGTTCTCTGAAACATATCGGTGACAGGCATCACAGCTTCAGACAGCTTTTCCTTTGCTTTCCGCCTCAGTGTTCCAAAAATTTTATCCCGGATATCTTTGGTGATGTTTTTAGCAGAATCAAAAACAAATTTCGGGTCCGGAGATAACTCTTTATCAGAGGCTATGACCGTTTTTTTGCAATAATTTTCTGTGATGTAAGAAATCCGCGTCAACATAACGGCATTAACATATCCGTCAATCAGGGAGGCGGAAATTTTATTGAATAAGGGAATTGCTTTCATTCCATCGGTGGCAAAACGGGAAAAGACTTCCTGTGTGGCATATTCTGCTGCTTCAGAACCTCCGACAGCCATAGCCAGGTATATTTTTTTCAGAATGATTAAAAGATCTTTGTTGGATACCCGGCCATTGTACAGGATAAAAATTTCCTTAATATGATTGATGGATGAGGAAAGAATCAGCAAGGCGTCCAAAAACCCGTTTTGGGCAATGGTGGTGGAATAAAAAAGTTGCGGGATATGTCTTTTGCGAAGCTGATCCACGCCTTTTTCCATTTCCCGGATCACCCGGTGATAACTCTCTTGATCATTTTTCAGGGTGGATAGATCCACACCGCTGCCTGCCAGATATTTGTTTTTACGGAAACGATCCATCCGTTTGGCAATCAGATGGGGTTCCTGACGGGGATCATATACCGGCCCATAGGCAACAGGCATACTGAGTATCCGAAAAAGGGGAATCCCTGCAAAGTAGATAAAGAATGCAGCAGCCAGGACAATAAATCCCCAGGCTGCAGCAGGATGTACGGCATCGAGCATGGTATAAAGGTGTAAAAATTCCTTAAAAATGATGTAGAGAACAAAAAGAGAGAGAAAAATCACCAGTCGTTTAATCAATTTCATGATACTCCCCATTCATGTGTAAATCCGGCACTCTTTGATAACCAATTCAGGAATCTGTACATCACAGCATTCATAGGGTGAAGTGTACATCTTTTTATGTGAAAAAATCAACTGATTCAATTCGTATTTCTCAAACTGAAGATTTCGGAGGAAATTCAATTCTCCTCGATTAATCGTTTATAAACTGTTAATTTCCGGCTGTATGACGAAAATATTGTATATCTCACCGGAAAATATCGTCGGCCTCCTCAGCACCTGGAAAAAAGCCCACGAATCAGTAGGAAACACTTGCCGTTATGTTACAATGTTTCATACGATACTTGATTTTCCGGAAGATATCTGCCTGAACCTTCCTTTGATCACCAATCAGGCCTGGTACCTGAATATCCGCAGAAAACTCCAGACCCACTGGTACCGACGGGACCCGGATGTGGAAAGACCTGGAAATCCACCTTGGTGGACTCCGGCCAATCATCTTGAAGCGTTCTATTTCAGGTTTCGGGATCGGCTATGGCAGGGACGGATAGAAAAGGCTATCCGCGATTACAGACTTGAAGATTTTGATATTTACCATTTTGAGTGGGGTTTGGATCTCTACCGGGATTGCCGCTTTGCCGAGCGTTTGAAAAAGGCCGACAAACACATTGTGACCCATTATCACGGCATCGATTTAAGGAACCGGGGAGTCCTTCCCAAAATGGATGAATTGAGTGATCTGGTTTTAACCAATGAATTGGATCTTCTTTCCCGGTATCCCCGGATGAAATATCTTTTTTTACCCTATGACACGGATCAATTTCCTGCCAAAAAACATGTGAATACACCTCTCCGGATTCTCCACATGACCATGAACCGATATTTCAAGGGAACGGAGCGCATTATCGAAGTCTGCAAACAGCTGGAAAAAGATTTCAAGGTGGAATTCATCCTCCTGGAAAGGGTCCCCCACGACCAGGCCATGGCCATAAAAGCCAGTTGTGATATCAATATAGACCAGATTTCCAATACAGGCGGATGGGGATACGGCATGAATTCCGTCGAATCGCTCAGTATGGGAATTTGCACCTGTACCAATTTGCTGCCGGAGTATGAAGCCTTTATTCCCGATCACCCTTTTGTAAATATCGACAGTGAAAACCTGTACGACCAACTGGCAGCACTGATTCGAAATCCAGAAAAAATCCAGGAAAAGGGTGCGGAGGGAAAAATCTGGGTCCGTAAAACCCACGGGGTAAACAGCGTCAGGGAACAATTGTATCAATATTACCGGGAAGCCGGTTTTATCGGGGATTCATAATGCGCATTGCTTTCAATATGGTAAGTCTGCATACCGGCGGAGGGAATAGAATCGCTAAAAATCTGCTGCTGAGCCTTGAAAACCACCCTGAACACGAGTATCTGATTATCATTCCGGTGGACAAAGGTTTTGATTATATCCTGGAAAAAAGTCGTCTTCCCTTTACTGTGATCCGGAAACCGCACCGAAAAACATCGTTCCTTAGCCGGCTCTGGTTTGACAATGTTCAGCTTCCCCGATACATCCGGACTTTCAATGCAGATGTTCTTATTAGTCTGACCAACATCAGTACTTTTTTCCCGCCGATACCACACATCCTCCTCTTTCACCATCCTCACTTTGTTTATCCTGAATCGGCTTATTACCGTATAATCGGGAAGTCGGAAAAATTTCGGAAAAATCTGGAAAAGATCTGCTTTCGGATGACCCTGAGAGGTTCAACAATCACCGTAGTTCAAACACCTGTTTCAAAAGAAAGGCTGATCAAATACTATGCACCCTATATCAAACCTGAAGCGGTTCGTGTCATTCCTCATTCAGCCATCCCCATCACACCGGAACCAGCACGATCTTTTACTTATTCCTATGATAAAAATACCTTTTACCTTTTCAGTCCAACCCGCTATTATCCACACAAAAACCTGGAATTGCTTGAAAAAATCGCACAAAAACTGATCGATATGAATATTTCAGGCATCAAATTTTTAATTACACTTGAAGCGGCGCATGATATACGCGGTGCACGTTTTTTAAAAAGAATTTCCCGACCGCCCATATCAGAATACTTTGATAATCTTGGATTTATACCGACGGAATGCCTGGAGGATATTTATCGCCACAGCCAGGCAGTTATTGTTCAGTCACTTCTGGAAAGCCAGAGTTTCTCTTATCTGGAAGCTTTGCATTTTCATAAACCTATCCTGACGACCGACATGGATTTTGCCCATGTGGTCTGCGGACCCGCAGCACAATATTTTTCTCCGGAGGATTCAGAAGCTTGGGCGGAAGGTATTGCCGAACTGAAAAAGAATCCTTTAAAACTGAAAGAGATGAAAAGGGTTTCTGCCGCCCGGGCAGAAGAATACCTGGTAACATCTGAGGAGGTTTGTCAGGCTTATCTACAACTTGCAGAAGAGGTACGACTCCTGTCAAAAAACAATTAAACATCAAACAGAAATTCCAGATTTGCCGTCGATGTATTCAAAAACCCGATAGAAATTACCATATCATTTTTCCAAAAAAATTTATTATTTAGAGGATAAAAAAAGAGGGCGATAAAATCGCCCTCTTTTTACAACTCACAACTGTATTAATACATTCCTCCGCCCATGCCGCCAGGCATCTGGGGAGGTGTATCCTCTTTATCTTCTTTCTTATCCACAACAACGGCTTCGGTAGTCAGCAGGAGTCCGGCAATGGATGCCGCATTCTGAACGGCAGTCCGTGCCACCTTTGCAGGATCCACGATACCAAATTTATACATGGAACCGTAACGTTCCTCGCGGGCATCAAATCCGTAGTCATCTTTGTGTTCGAGAACATCTTTAATCACGATAGCCGGCTCAAGTCCTGCATTTTTCACGATCTGTCGGATAGGATATTCCAGTGCACGGCGGACAATATCCACACCGACTTTTTCGTCCGGCCGTTCTGTTTTAATATCATCCAGGGCTTTGGCAGCGCGCAGCAGGGCTACCCCGCCACCGGGAACGATACCTTCTTCAGCAGCTGCACGGGTAGCATGGAGAGCATCTTCCACCAATGCTTTCTTTTCCTTCATTTCCACTTCCGTTGCCGCACCGATGTTCAGTACTGCCACACCACCGGAAAGTTTCGCCAGGCGTTCCTGGAGTTTTTCACGGTCGTAATCGGATGTGGTTTTTTCAATCTGGGTCCGGATTTCATTGATACGGGCCTGAATGTTTTCATGTTTTCCGGCACCTTCTACAATGGTTGTGTTGTCTTTATCTATGGTGATCCGTTTTGCGCTGCCAAGATATTCCAGCGTGGCGTTTTCGAGTTTATAACCCTGTTCTTCAGAAATGACGGTTCCGTTTGTCAAAACCGCAATGTCTTCCAGCATGGCTTTACGGCGATCCCCAAAACCAGGGGCTTTAACAGCAGCCACTTTCAGAGTTCCGCGAAGTTTGTTCACAACCAAAGTTGCCAGTGCTTCACCTTCCACATCTTCGGCAATGATCAGGAGTGGACGGCCGGCCTGGGATGTTTTCTCCAGAATGGGGAGAAAGTCTTTCATGGCCGAAATCTTTTTATCATGTATCAGGATGTAGGCATCTTCCAGAACTGCTTCCATACTTTCGGAATCGGTGACAAAATAGGGAGAAATATAACCCCGGTCAAACTGCATTCCTTCCACAAGGTCCACGGATGTGAGGGCACTTTTTGCTTCTTCAACGGTGATCACACCATCCGTACCCACTTTGCTCATGGCTTCGGCAATAATATCACCAATGGGTTTTTCAATAATCTCTTCCTTGTCCGCTGTTTCCTTCAGCATACGCACCCGGTTGTTGTTGGCTGAAATGGTTCCAACCTGAGCAATTTTTTCGAAGGAATCATCCACCTTCTGGCTCATTTTTTCCAGCTCTTCCACAACCTTGGCCGCTGCCAGGTCAATACCCCGTTTTAATTCCATGGGATTGGCTCCGGCTGTGACATTCTTCAAACCTTCGCTGATGATTGCCTGAGCCAGCACCGTCGCCGTCGTGGTTCCGTCACCAGCCACATCGGATGTTTTGGATGCCACTTCCTTTACCATCTGGGCGCCCATATTTTCAATGTTGTCTTCCAGCTCAATTTCCTTTGCGACGGATACGCCGTCTTTGGTGACCGTTGGCGCACCAAAACTTTTCTGAAGTACAACGTTCCGGCCTTTGGGTCCCAGCGTGACTTTTACTGCATCAGCTAAAATATCTACACCGGCTTTTAACCTTGCCCGTGCCTCAACATCGTACTCAATAATTTTTGACATCTACTCATTCCTCCTCATTTTTAATTCGTAATTTTTCTTTCCCGAATGATTAGTGCTTGACTCTTTTTTTTGTTACATTTGGTTTTGACAGACCGGTTTTCTTCTTTTTTCCCATTTTTTAGCACTCTCATCATACGAGTGCTAATTTTACGAAAATAAGCCAAAAAGTTTCAAGTTTTTTTCCTAAAAATTCCCTGAAAGAGATTAAAAATATCCGTAAATTTCTTTTTGCGCATGTTTCAGTGTCCAAATAATAATACAGAGGGGGTTATTCCCATGATCAGACAGATAAACAAGCCGGCACTTATTTATAAAGAAGAGACCATTTTATATCCGGAGCTGCTGGGACGGGTTGGAGCCGTCTCACAACGACTTGGAAAAAGGAATCCTGAAAAGGTTGTGATTTTTATGGAAAATCGTCCGGAATGGGTCTTTGCGTTTTATGCCGCCTGGATGAACGGAAGCATTGCCGTCCCTGTGGATTACCTGTCCACCTCTGATGAGGTCCGATATATCCTTGAGGATTGTGAACCGGAGATCCTTTTTTACAGCAATGAAACGCGGGATACGGTCCAAAAGGCAGTCAAAGGATTGAAAAACAGCCCGGAGCTCATCCTTGCAGACGAGATTGGGAAAGAGACAGTGACAGAAATTCAGGCATTTCCGGAACAGGAGAAAGATAAAGTGGCTATGCTGATTTATACGTCAGGCACCACGGGGTCTCCGAAAGGCGTGATGCTGACCTTTGATAATGTCCTGGCCAATATTGAAAGTGTCTCGGTAGGTGTCCCCATTTATCAAGAAGAGGAATCCATCCTTGTTCTCTTACCCCTTCACCATACCTTTCCCCTTATGGGGACTCTGATTGCCCCTCTTTATTCGGGGATGACCTGTGTTTTCAGTCCATCCTTAAACAGCGAGGATATTTTGGAAACCCTGCAACAGAACAGGGTCACTATGATCTTGGGGGTCCCACGTTTCTATACCCTGTTGCATAAAGGTATCATGACAAAAATCAACAGTAGCGGTGTGGCAAAAAAGATCTTCGCTCTGGCAAAAAAGATCCGGTCTCCCCGTCTTTCAAAAAAGCTTTTCAAAAAAGTTCACGAGAACTTTGGCGGGAACATCAAGTATCTCATCAGCGGCGGAGCAGCCCTGGATAAAACCATTGATGAAGATTTCCGGACCCTGGGCTTTGAAATTCTGAGTGGGTACGGTATGACGGAATGTGGTCCGCTTATCAGTTTTCCCCATCCCGGAAAGTCCAAACCGGGAACCACAGGTTTTGTCACCAGTACGCTGGAATTGAAAATCACAGAAGACAGTGAGATCATAGTCCGCGGCCGGAATGTGATGAAAGGATACTATAAGAATCCGGAAGCAACGGCGGCGGTTATACGGGACGGGTGGTTGTACACCGGCGATATGGGACATGTGGATAAAAAAGGGCATTTGCATATTACCGGCAGATTGAAAGAAATAATCGTCCTGCCCAACGGGAAAAACATCAACCCCGAAGATATCGAAAAGAAGATTTTGGAGGTATCCGATCTCATCAAGGATGTGGGGGTTTTCATGGCGGATGACAAGCTGCAGGCCGTGATATATCCTGACTTTCAGCGCCTGAAAGATGTCAACGCCGTCAACATTGAAGAGCAGATCCGCTGGGAAGTCATAGACCTGTACAATAGGAATGCTTCGCCGTCCAAGCGGATCGGCGGTTTCACCATCATACAGGAAGAAATCCCGCGCACCCGACTGGGGAAAATCAAACGTTTTGTCCTGGAATCCATGGTCAAAGCCCGGAAAAACCTGGAGAAAAAACCAACAGACCAGGAACCTGATTTTCACGAATACCAACTTATCAAAGAGTTCCTGATGCAACAGAAAGAACGACGGGATATTTATCCCGAAGATCATCTTGAGCTGGATTTGGGTATGGATTCGCTGGACAAGGTCAGCCTGCAGGCCTGGATAAAAAACACATTCGGTGTGGACCTTCAGGAAGACCATCTGATTCACCTTCCGACTGTGCAACAACTTTCAGATTACATCCGGGAAAAGGGGACGCGGATCAACGCCCGGGCGACGGACTGGGGACATATCCTAAAGGAAAAAGTGGATTTAACCCTTCCTAAAACCGGTCCCACCCATGGAATCATCCGAAATTCGGCAAATCTGCTTTTTAAATTTTATTTTCACCTTCATTCCTCCGGGATTGAAAATCTGCCCAAGCCCCCTTTTATTCTGGCACCCAATCACCAGAGTTTTCTGGATGGGATGTTTGTCAGTGTTTTCCTCTCCGGCAAAATTTCACGAAAAACCTATTTTTATGCCACAGAAAAGCATGTCCGAAAGAACTGGGTCAAGAAACTGGCGGATACAAACAATGTTATCGTGGTGGATATCAACAAGGATCTGAAGGGATCAATTCAGAAAATGGCGGAAGTCATTCGTCAGGGGAACAATATCATCATCTTTCCTGAAGGAGCCCGGACACGGGATGGTAAACTCATGGAATTCAAGAAAACCTTCGCCATACTTGCCTGTGAAATGGAAGTTCCGGTCGTCCCAGTGGCAATCAGCGGAGCCTATGAAGCCTTTCCCACCGGCACGAAAATTCCAAAATTGTTTAAAGAAATCCATGTGGATTTTCTCCCACCGGTCTATCCGGAAAACTATGGATATGATGAACTGGCCCAAACGGTGAAAGAGAAAATTACCGAAGCTATAAAATTCTGAAAAAAGATAGATTTAAATTGAATATCCCGATTAATCCGGGTCGGTCGTGTCCGGGATCCATGTTTTGTATAAAAGATTCCGGACAGTAAGAATTGTTGCTGTCATCAACAGAATAATCTGCAATATTCCGTTTTGTACAACCCC
>LDZU01003946.1_pt1 | contig 12659 bp, 4 predicted proteins | sample 615531 | NCBI WGS metagenome assembly LDZU01 (sample SAMN03408293, study PRJNA278302) | terrestrial metagenome | isolation source: oil reservoir sample SB2 | place: USA: Alaska, North Slope, Schrader Bluff formation | collected 2011-09 | reverse complement strand
CTCTACCTGCACGAAGAGGACGGGGTTCCTGATATCTACTACATCCACTCCTGGTCGATGGAGCCTGGCGAGAAGGAACTGCTCCAGCCGGTCTCCATTGTCGCAGCTGAGGAGTTCCTGGAGATACGGGGGCTCATGCTCACCGCATATCCTGAGAAGAAGGGGAGCCTGGCGTTGCGGTCATACGGTTACGGCATCGCGGAAGAGTTCTGAGACCTCACGTTACCGGGCGGGGGCAAGGCCCGCCCACGCCCGGACTGCGCCCATCTTTTGCTACAAAAAAGAAATTATTTAACATTAATTGTATCCTATTCTAAAGTATGTTATATCCAGCACGGAGGAACGTCCTTCCGTTCACTGCCATCGTCGGCCAGGAGACGATGAAGCGTGCACTCCTTCTCAACGCCGTCAACCCGGGCATCGGCGGCGTACTCATCCGTGGCGAGAAAGGGACCGCAAAGTCCACTGCTGTCAGGGCGCTTGCCGATGTGCTCCCCGAGATCGATGTGGTCCGGGGCTGCCCATACAGTTGTGATCCCGCCGGCGATGGAGGCCTATGTACGGCCTGTGCTGAGAAGATGGCTGCCGGTAAGATCCTGGAGATAGATCGGCGCCGGGTCCGTGTCGTCGACCTCCCGCTCGGAGCGACCGAAGATCGGGTGGTGGGAACCGTCGACGTGGAGCGGGCGATCCGCGAAGGAACAGTAACCATCGATCCGGGTATCCTCGCGGCAGTCAACCGCGGCATCCTCTACATCGACGAGGTCAACCTGCTGGATGACCATGTGGCCGACGTCCTCCTCGATGCTGCCGCCATGGGCGTCAACGTGGTGGAGCGGGAGGGTATCTCGTTCTCCCATCCAGCCCGGTTCATCCTGGTCGGTACCATGAACCCGGAGGAGGGGGAACTGCGGCCGCAGCTGCTGGACCGATTCGGGCTGCAGGTGACTGTGGAGGGGATCGAGGATCCCGCCGAGCGTGTGGCGATCATCAGGGCCGCCGAGGCGTTCGAGCGCGATCCCGGGGGTTTCAGGCAGGCGTACGGTGCAGCGCAGGAAGAACTGCGTGAAAGGATCGTCGATGCCCGGGCACTGCTGCCCGCGGTCAGGGTCAATGAGGCTCTCCTGAACGCGGTGGCAGAAGTATGCATCCAGCTCGGGATCCGGACTCACCGTGCCGATATCACCGTCGTCCGCACGGCAAAGACGATCGCCGCTCTTGACGGACGGACTGAGGTCATCCGTGACGACGTCAGGGAAGCCATGGCACTTGCGCTCCCGCACCGGATGCGCCGGCAACCTTTTGAAGAGCCGAAGATCGACCAGAACCAGATCGAAGAAGCGCTGGATGAAGCAGAGAGCAGGCACGACCACCCTCCAGGGGATGATGGCGGCGGAGAAGACGGGACTGGTGATGAAGGCTCCGGTGGCCAGGGCGGCGAACCCCCTCCATCAGGCGGGAGCGCCGCACGCGAGACCGTCTTCTCCATCGGAGACCCGATCGATCTAAGAAAGATGAGCATACCAGAGCAGCGGGACGCAAGGGAAAGAAAGAAGGTTTCAGGCAGGCGGCTCGAGACCCTCTCAGCAAGGGAGCGGGGCAGGTACGTCTCAGCCAGGTACCCGACCGGGACCCGGGATCTCGCGCTCGATGCCACGCTCAGGGCCGCCGCCCCGCACCAGGCGACACGTAACCGCAATGGGATGGCGATCGCTATACAGAAAGAGGATCTCCGTGAACGGGTCCGGGTTGGGAAGATCTCCGTCGCGTGCGTCTTTGTTGTCGATGCCAGCGGTTCGATGGGAGCAACCCGGCGGATGGAGTCTGCCAAAGGCGCGGTCTTCTCGATGCTGCTGGACTCCTACCGGCAGCGTGACCGTGTCGGGCTCGTGGCGTTCCGGGAGAACGACGCCGAGGTCCTCCTCCCGCTCTGCTCGAGCGTCGACCTCGCGCAGAAACGGCTGGAGGAGATCCCCACCGGCGGAAAGACGCCGCTTGCTGCCGGGCTGGTGAAAGGCATGGAGGTTCTCCTGCAGGAACGGCGGAAGAATGGCGAGGTGATCCCGATGATGGTTGTCATCTCTGACGGCCGTGCAAATGTTCCTCTATCAGGAGATGTACGCCATGAAGTCCTTGGTCTCGCAGAGGAGATCCGGTCACACGGCATCCGTACGGTGGTAATCGATACCGAGGAGACCGGGGACTCTTTCATCGAGTTCCGGCTTGGCTACTGCAGAACGATTGCGGAGCATGCCGGCGGTGGTTACTACCCGATCGCCGATCTCTCCGCCGGGCTCCTGCACGATATCGCGGCGGCCGAGCGGGATGCAATGCTACACCCCAGCGCCCATGACCCCTTTACCAGCAGTGAACGAAAACCCTGATTCACACGGATGTCGCATCAGCGCCTTGCAGGGTGAAGCAAGTGCAGCCGGTGAATCGATCGATTAGTATTATTTATTATATAAATTAAGGCAGATCGTAATACTGGTGCAGGTACGTCAGGATGTATGAAAGATAACGGTCGGGAAAAGATAAGGCCATGCCGATGATCTCCTACGCGGTGAGGGCCGTCCTGCTGGTAACCCTGGGCATCGTCGTCGCGAACATCCTCGCCGAGACCGGGATCTTTTCCCGGCTTTCATCGTTCACCCGGCCGTTCTGCAAGATCTCCGGCCTCTCAGACGCATGCATCCTCTCGATCATCGCGATGGGGGTCAACGCAACTGCAGGAAAATCGATGCTTGCCGGGTATTACCACAAGGGGGAGGTGAAAGAGCAGGAGGTGATCCCGGTCCTCATCATGGGCGCCTTCCCGGTGGTCGTCGGGGAGTCACTCTTCCGGGTCCAGCTGCCGGCGGCCCTGGTCCTCCTCGGCCCGGTCGTCGGTGGGATCTACACCGGGTTGAACCTCTTCTCAAGCGGCATCCAGGCGTTCTTCGCTCTCCTCTACAGCCGCCGGTTTCTCGCAGACTCAGGGCGCGCGCCGGTCCCGGTCCCTGCAGCCGATGCAGTACCCCTGGCCCCTTTTGCGCTCAATCTGGAGGTTGTCATCGCCGGGTGCAGGAAGGCGGCCCCGACACTCAGGCGGGTTGTCCCTGTAACCCTGGCCGCGCTGATCGTATTCTCCCTCCTCTCTGCAACCGGGGCCATGGACCTGATCGCCGCTGCGTTTGACCCGCTCCTCAGGGCCGTCGACCTCCCGGGTGAGAGTGCCGCGGCGCTCGTGGCCCAGTTTGTCCACTTCTCGGCGGGTTACGCGATCGTTGCCTCGTTGCTCGACGGGGGCGTCCTCACAACCGGAACTGCGCTCGTTACGCTCGTCCTCGGGAGCATGGTGGTCATCACCCTGATCTACATCAAGTACTCGGTGCCGCTCTACCTCTCGCTCTTCGGCCGGTTCGGTGTCAGGGTGGCGCTGGTCACCTACGCGGTGAGCATGGCCGCGAAGGTGGTCACGGTTGCGCTGGTGCTGGTTCTCTTCTAGAAGGACGGTGGGAGCAGGGAAAATTGGTGGGGTTTGAAACTAGTGGTTCGATTCCCAATAACCGATACAGCAAATTGGGGGGTGTCGATCGCCACGTACTGTCCCCGGCCCCCCGGGTGGGAGGCGACGCTCTGGTAGGAACGACTGTCCGGAGGATGGGATAACTCAAAGGACCGGAATTTAAGAAGACCGGAGGTCTTTGAGTGGGAAAAAGAGCCCTGCCTTGTACGGGGGGGAGACCTCCTCAAGGCCTGATGGCTTCTCGTGCTCAGCTCCTTCGGAGCATCACACTCCCCGTCAGCCCCTCCCCCACGGCGATAGCCACCATGGTCCACTGTCGGGGGTGAACCCGGAGGACGGATTTCCACCGGATATCACCACGCACTGCCCCGCCCCCCCTGGGGGCGGAGGAGGAGCGCGAAGCGCGGGCGGGGTAGGGAATGGATGGGAGCGCTCCGTGTGGGATGGGACAAAGGCCGGATATGGTCTGTTAATTTGGAATCGATGCACTCGTTGAAAGTGTTTGTAAGATTGATACCAGTGGTTTGGTAGAGCACTACCAAGCAGTCGGCGCAAAAAAGGATAGAGGGTAGGTTTTAGCCCGGTTACCTCTTTATATAGAGGTACCATCCCGCCAGGCCCCCGGCGACGACCAGGACTCCGGCCGCGATGATGAGCGTCCACGGGGTTTCATCCCCCGGGGTCTGCTGTGGTCCGGACGGGGTTTCGCTGTCCGTGGGCGCAGTGCCGACCGGGCCGGTGGTTGCCTCCGCCGGGGACGCGGTGGCCCACGTCAGGGCATAGATGCTGAAGTGCGAGACCGGCGCCGTCACGGTTCGGGTTGCCGCGTTGACGGTCGTGGTGACCTCCTGCCACTCACCGGTTCCGGGGTTGTACCACATCACTCGCAGGGAGGCGAGATCGCCGATCCTCCCCCACTCCTCCTCGGAGAGGGTGTAGGTGAGGGCGGCCGGCGGGTCGAAGGTGGCGCCGGCCGGCCCACATTCGAGGGCAAACCCGGTCACCGTCCCCGTGGGGGTCGGGGGCAGCCCGGCAGCGTCGGCGCGCGCTATGGTCACTTCGTCGAGCAAATTGCCGTTTTTGTCGCGGGCAAGCGTCCCCTCGCCGATGGTCAGGGAACCGACGCCGTCGCTGGTCCTGACCGTCACCGGTGCGCTGACCTCTCCGGTCCCCGAGAGAGGGAGGGACACCCGTCCGACGCCCGTCACCGGTGCGGAAGTCTCGACAGGGATCGAGGAGGACCCCTGCGACCCCCCACCTCCGTTACCTCCGTTACCTCCGTTGCCGGGTGTGCTCTCCTCGGCAACGCTCAGGTCCAGGCGGTTCGTGCTGTCCGGTGTGAAGGTTGCCGTCTCCCGTGCAGTCCGTCCGTTGACCAGGAAGGTGATCGTCTCCCCGGCCTGACCATCGGTCCCACTGACCACCAGGCGGCCCCCTTCATGTCGGCTGGAACTGCCGTACTCCCCGATTTTTGTCGTCTTGATCGAACCGTATGCCGTATCCCCGATCAGTGCGGTGATCTCGGTCCCGGCGGGTGCCGGAGAGCCGTCGATTGTCACGCCGCCCCAGAAATCGTGGGGGAACGTGGGAGGGGCGTCCCCTCCCGCCGCCGAGACCCCTACCATGAGAGCCAGGAGGAGCAGAGTCATTCCATACTGGAATTTCATCGTCATGCCCCGATGGCAGTGAGCGTATCCGCATCGTTCATGTAGATCCAGTAGCCCTGGAAGGGAGAGAGTTCCCGCGTCTCGCCATGCCTGCCGGTCGCGCCGCGGATGATCGAGACGTCATAGGTCTGCTCATCCGTCTTCCAGCCCCAGAGGTTCGCCCAGGTTGTCTCGACCGACCGGAGTGTGGTGACCGCCGGTTCGGGAACGGTGTCCGTGAACCCGATCGTGTTCCAGCCCGCATCGAGGTATTTTGTGGGCGGCGGGGAGTTCGAAGCGGCGGCGAAGGCCAGCGGGATCTCATAGGTGCCGTTCGCGTAGATCCAGATCCCGTCAAGCGGCCGGAACGCATCCTCTCGGCTCAGGTCTTCCCACTGGCAAGTCCCGTTGTAATACAGCACCGGGCGCCCGTCGGTCTCCACGCTGTCGAAGATCGCGATGGTGTCCTGCCCGCCGGCAAGCCGCTTCGGGGTCGAGACGAAGTTCCAGCCTGGCCGGAGGGTGATCGACGCCCTGGCAAGGTCGAAGTGAACGGCGGCGATCTTTCCCGAGGCGGCGGTCACGGTCTCCTCTGTGTCGAGGTAGCCGTCCCGTTCCACCCGGACGGTGTGCTCACCGACCGGGACGTTCGTTAGCGTGGCGTTGGTCACTTCGCCGGTATCGGTGCCGTCGAGGAAGATCCGGGCACCGTCGGGCGCCGAGGTGACAACGATGCTCCCGGCCGGCTCGGTCAGGAGGAAGTGGACCGTGGCGGTCTCGTTATCGGCGACCGTCACGGTCTTCGAAGCGTCGGCATAGCCGGCGAGTTTGAGGGTGATGACGTGGTCGCCGGCCGGGACGTTCTCCAGGAGGGCGTTCGTCAGTTTACCGGTCTCGATGCCGTCGAGGAAGATTGCTGCACCCGTGGGCGTCGAGGCGACGGCGATGCTGCCGTGGGCCTCGATCAGGTCCTGGTGCAGGGTGGCGGTCTCGTTGTAGACGATGGTGACCACGGCGACAGCATCGGCGTAGCCGTCCTTCCGGAGGGTGACGGTATGCTCACCGACGGCGATCCCGTCGAGAGTAGTGTTCGTGACCTCGCCGGTGTCTGCGCCGTCGATGAAGATCGCGGCGCCGTCGGGCGTCGAGGTCACCGTGAGGTCGCCGGTAAGGGTGGTCAGTTCAAATATAACCTCTGCTGTCTCGCCGCTGACGACCGTGACCGGCGCTGAGGCGGCGGCGTAGCCGTCGAGCTTCAGGGTGACGACATGGTCACCGACCGGAACGTTCTCAAGCGTGATGGGGGTGACTTTGCCGGTGTCTTCACCGTCGAGCCAGACCGCGGCGCCGGCGGGCGTCGAGGTGACGGCGATGCTGCCGGGCTCGGGGGCATGCTCGACGATCAGGAAGGCCGCGGCGGCCTCCATCCAGTCGGCGTTGCTCCGGAAGCCGGCCAGATTCTCGACGGCGAGGAGCTCCGTCACGTCGCGCTCGTCGACCCCGATCTGGGTTGTTCCCGTGTAGTTCCAGACGCGGGTCCACTCCTCATCGTTGAAGAGGAGGTCGCCCTCGGTCGGTCCGGCGCCGGGGGCAACAGTGACCAGGCGGGCGCTTGCAGCGTTCACGGGGTCAAGGGTGAACGGGGCGTAAGCCGTCGCCTGTTTGGGGGTGGTTCCCTGGGCCGCGCCGCCGTAGAGGAGGTCGAAGCCCTCGTTCATGAGGATGGTGTGCGGCGTGGTGACCCCGTCGTCGTAGACGACTGCAAGCAGCATCCCGCGGACCGAGACGTTCCCGCCGCCGGGGAGGGTGTTCGCGAGGAGGGCGGTGTTGCCGGAAGCGCTGAAGGCGTCGGTGATGTTGTAGACGGTCATGCCGTAGGGGTAGGAGGAGCCCCATCCTTTCTCGTCTTCGTAGAAGGCGTCCTGTTCGACCATCACATCGTTGAAGGTCAGGGAGACGTTATACGGGAAGACCGGGCCTTTATCCCAGGTGTAGGGGACGTAGAGCCGGGCGCCTTTGATCATCGCGTTCGCCGGGACCGCAAGGTCATCTGCCGTCCATTGTACCGTGTACTCGGTCCAGCCGGTGCCGGCGGAGAGGTAACTGCTGTCTCCTGCCGACCAGAGGAGGTCGCCGTGGACGTCGTAGGTGGCGGCGGTCTTGATGTCCTCGCCGTCGGTCCAGCGCATGCCGCGGTAGCCGTTGTGGACGACGGTCTTCTCGACTGCAAGGAGGTTGTTCTCTTCGTTCGACTCGGCGATGAGACCGTCGGGGTCGGCGATGGCGGTGACCGTCGCGGGGTCGCCGGCGGTCCGCACGGTCTCGTCGGTCCAGGTGACGGTGGTGTTCGCGCCGGCGGCGAGGCCGTCGGCGACGGCGACCGTGCCGGTCGTGCCGCTGACGTTAAACTCAACGGAGAATGCACCGGCGTCGGCGGTGCCGATGTTGGTGATCGTTGCCGTGTAGGTGTTCCCGGAGGCGGAGAAGACCTCGCCGTTGTTCGGGGAGAGGGTCGAGACCACGAGATCAGGAACTTCACCGCCGGAGGGGACGGTGACCGTGATGTAGTCGGTCTTTATCTCGGTGTCGCTGCCGTGGTCGTTGCTGACCGTGAGATTGATCGAGTAGGTTCCGGCCTCCGTGAAGGTGTGGACCGGGTTCTGCTGGTCGCTGGTTGCGTTGTCCCCAAAATCCCAGGCCCACGTGGTTGGAGTGTTCGTGGATTCGTCTGTAAACTGGACCGCGAGCGGTGCGTCGCCGGACGTGGTGTTCGCGGAGAACTGGGCGAGCGGGGCTGCCGGGCCGGTTCCCTTGTACCTGACGCTCAGGAGGGCGAGCGGGAGTTTATAATAATCGTCATTGCTCTTCTTGTCGTAGCCGAGCGCGCTGTCCTGCCCGGCTGCAAGAAGGCCGCTCACGTCCCACACGTTGGTGCCGAAGTAACTGCCCGACGGCGTTCCGGACGTAAGTACCGTACCTCCGAGGGTGTATGCGCCGTCCTTGCTGGCGAGGTAGAACACAGAGAGGTTCGCAGAACTCCAGCCGCCGGTAAGCGGGGCGGTGGCGAAGGTTGTGGACCCGGTGTAGGAATCATCCATGGGGTTGACTGTGTCATGTCCCTGGTTCACCCAGTAGTGCACCTGGTCGGTACCTCCGTCGTCGTAAGCGACGACGAGAACCATGGCCTTGATCCGGCCATCGAACGAAGAGTCGATCTTCTGGGTCACGGCCTGCACGTTCACCTGCTGCCCTTCAATCGCTTCGGTGAGGTCGTACCACATCAGGTAGTCGCTCGTGACCCGGTTCATGTGGTCGTTCAACCAGACCGGGCCGGAACCGCCCTCACCAGGGAACGAATACGTTGTGTTGAAGGTCTCGTACTTCTGGGTCTCGTAGGTACCATCGCCGTTGGCGTCGATCCCGATCGTCACGTTGCCGCGGTAGTTGTTCTGCATGTGGCCGCAGTAGACGTCGACGTAGAGCCGGGCCCACTGGATCCGCGTATGGTCGGGCAGGGTGAAGGTCTTCTCTGCAGAGGTGGCGAAGCCCGGATATACATCGGACCAGATCCCACCGGAGACTGTCCCGTTCTGTACGGTGGTCAGGGGGATCCCGCCGTTATAGTTGTCCGATGTAAGGGGCTGGCCGGCGGTGATAAAGTTCTCCTTTGTTTCGGTATTCGAGCCGCCCGGTCCGGTGGCGGTAAGGCTGACGGTGTAACTCCCTGGGGTCACGTAGGTGTGGAATGGACTCTGCTCGGTCGAGGTTGCGCCATCGCCGAAGTCCCAGGACCATGCGGTCACGTTGCCGGGGGTGGCGTCGGTGAAGTGGACGGTGAACGGGACCTGCCCCGAGACCGCATCGGCTGTAAAGTCAGTGGCAGGGATCTCCGGCACGGATTCGGCATATTCAACCACCAGGAAGGTCTGTGCCGCGACCATACACGGCGAGTTCCAGGTATTGTCTCCCTGGACCGCTGCCTCGTTCCCGGTCGCGTTCAGGTACGCCGTCACCTCGCGCTCGTCCACGCCCACCTGTGGGCTCGTGGAGGCGCCGACTGCCCGTGGGCCGTAGTTCCATACTCCTGTTCCGATCTGCTCTCCGTTGAAGAAGAGGTTGCCTTCGCCGTCGTTGCCCCACGGGACGAACGTCGTCAGGTTCGCGCGGGCGACGCTCCCCGTATCGATGATCGCGCCGGAGAGCGGGACATATGCCGTCGCCTCAGCCATGCTCGTGCCATAGTTACCTTGGTCGGCGCCGAGAATATCGAACTCCTCATTGATGAATATCTGCTTCCTGGTGGCGGATACGTCCTCGTAGACCACGGCGAGGGTGAACCCGGCAGGTGAGATTTTGGCACCCGTCCCCTCCCGCGTGAAGAGCGCCGTGTTGTTGTTGACGCTGTCGTAGAGGTCTGTCACGTTGTAGGTCATCAGGCCGTAGATGTGGTCCTTGTATGCTCCGAAGTTCGAGACATCGTGATACCAGTTCACGTAGGGGACCCGGACGCCGTTGAAGTCGATCGAAACGTTGTCGGGCGCCGAGTTGGTGTTGTCCCAGCAGTAGGGCACGTAGAGCCAGGCGTCGTGAACCGCCGCGCCTTCGGGGAGTGGTAGGTCGCCCGCCGTCCAGGTCACGGTGTAGTTCGTCCAGCCCTCGCTGCCGGACATGTACTGGCTGTCGCCGAAGGAGTGGATGATGTCGCCGCGGAGGTCGTAGGTCCGCACCGTCGTAACGTTGCTGCCGCCCTCCCAGTACATCTTGCCCTTATAGCCGTTGTAGAGGACCTTCTTATCGGCGAAACCGACCTTTACGTTGTTGGTCTCGTCGGTCTCGGCGATGAGGTTATCGGGGTCGACGATGGCGGTGTATCTCACGGTGCCGCCTTCGAGGTTCCGGATCGTCGGGTCGATGATATCGATGGTGACCTGGGCGCCACTTGCGAGCGCGTCGATGGTCGTGGTGTTGACCGGGACGGTCGTGCTGACGTCGCTTGCGTAGAGAGCGACCGGGATGTTGGTGGCCACCCCGGGCCCGGTGTTTTTGATGTTCCTGATCTTGACGGGGTTTGGCTCCTTTGCGAAGACGGCGCTCGCGGGCACCGGATTCACCATGCCCGCGACGGTGAGGTCGGGGAGGAGGGCCGGTTCACTGGCCGTGATGTAGCCGGGCTTCGTCGCGGTGCTGCTCCCGGCCGCGTTCGTGGCGGTGAGGCTGACCGAGTAGGTGCCGGCCGCGGTGTATGTGTGGACCGGGTGCTGCTGGTCGCTGGTCGCGTTGTCCCCGAAGTCCCAGAGCCAGGTGGTCGGGGTGTTCGTGGACATATCGGCAAACTGGACAGCCAGCGGGGCGGTGCCACTCGTCATGTTTGCCATGAAGTTCGCGACCGGGGGGTCGCCGGCGGGAGGCGCGGTCACGGTCACCGTTGCGGTGCCGGTCACGCTCCCCGCGGACGCCGTGACCATGGTGCTCCCGGCGGCGAGGGCGGTGAAGAGGCCGTTGCCGTCGATCGTGCCGACGGTCTCATTGCCGCTCGTCCAGGTAAAGGAGATGCCGCTCATCGGTGTGCCCAGTCCATCTCTCCCCGTCCCCGCGAACTGTTGCGTCCCGCCGACCGTCAGGTCGGCCGCCCCGGGGGAGACCGTGATGGTGCTGAGCGTACCCCCGCCGAAGTAATTGCCGAACGGCGCCATCAGCGGGGCGGTGTCGTTGCCGAGCCCCTCCGGGAGGGCATACGGTGCGTCGCCGATCCCGTCGCCGTCGGCGTCGGTGCCGGTGTAGTTGCTGCCCCAGTAGTTGCCCATGACGGCCGAGTACGATGTGCCGTTGTAGGTGTAGGGGATCGTCTCAGGGGAGACCCAGGATAGCGTGGTCGGCGGGGTTGTGCCCGTCGTGGTTGCCGGGGCGCCGTTGCCAGTGACAGTGTTCAGGTAGATCCTATTGTTTTCGGGATTAAATCCGTCGCTGTAAACTTCAATGCCCGCATAAGCATTGTTGGTGAAAGAATTTTTTGTGATCGTATTATTCTCGCCATAGATTGTCAATCCGGCCGAAGAACCATCCCTGATACTGTTGTTCTCGAAAATGTTGGAGTTACCCGATAAGGAAACACCTGAGTAATCACCTGTTGCGCCGGATATCACATTGTCACGAATAGTATTATATTCGGAATATATTCCCAGACCTCCCTCATCATACGTCGGATTGAGGAAAACATCATTGGCAATGACATTGGACGAAGATCCCGTATCTACATGCACTCGCATGCAGCTTGTGAACGTAATGTTCTCAAGGCGTGTTCTATGCGCACCGGATCTGAGAATGAAACAACCTTCATCACCGCTTTCGATGATAACCGAATCGCGATCTTCTCCTATGATGGTGAGATCCGGTTTATTGACCTCAATTAGCGCTGATGATAACGTATACGTCCCGCTCCTGATCAGGACGGTGTCCCCCGGTGAAGCCGCATCGATTGCATCCGTGACCGACGAATAGTCATCGGGTACGGTGATGGTCGCGGCCATCGCTGGCGCGGCGAGCGTGGTCATGCACAGCAGTGCAACGATACCAGCAAGCAGGATGAAACGCATCCTGCCGGTTAAAGCATCTTTTCGTGTGGCAATCATCTTTAAACCTCTTATATAGGTCTGCTTCAGCAAACCCGGTAATGTATGCCAGTTCTATGGAACCATCGTACCCTGTTGGCCGGAACCCCTGCAGCCTTCATAGCGCGCAGCCCCTTGGGTGTGCTTTTCCCGGGATCTGATACCCTTTGGATATCCGAATTGGTTTTCCCGTGTGCATCACTGGTATCTGCCACTGAAACAAAGAGCATACATTTCGATGATTAAGTTACATTTAGTAATATATATCAATGATCTTTTGTTACTTGTCGTTATGAAATCACATTTTTTAATTAAAATGCCGCATGGCACTATTGGCGCATATGATGAGGAAGAAACCTGGTCGGAAAAAAGGGTGGGTGTGGTTGATCAGGTCTTGCGCACCACCTCCAGTTTGATGTAGTCGGTCTCGAGGGTCGATCCTCCGTTCTTATTCTGGACGACGAGCAGGATCACCTTTCCGTTGCCGTCGATGTAGTTGCTCAGTCCGGTTGTCTTCGTGCCGGAAAGGGTCGTTTTGACATCGCTGGTGGTGTTACCAAGCTCTTCGTATGCAGTACTGTCCCAGATGTACAGTCTCTCTCCGTTAGACCTTGTACCACTGCCCTTGCCAACCCACGTCGCCGTGATCTTCTCCACATCGCCAGCGGACTGGTTGATCGTGAACTCGAAGCGGTGGGCCGCATAACCCAAACTTTCCGTCGTCGATTCGTAGACGTCATTGTCCGTTGCGATGTTCGAGTAGGACGTGATTTCCGTCGTGGGCACATTGGTCGCCGCCGGAGGCTGCGCGCTGACGTTGCCCTTGTACGCCTTGAGCGTGGTGCCTGCCGTCCCGTAGGTGTTGGAGTTGTTGAAGTCGTAGGTGAACTTCCGGTT
>LDZU01000165.1_pt1 | contig 12694 bp, 8 predicted proteins | sample 615531 | NCBI WGS metagenome assembly LDZU01 (sample SAMN03408293, study PRJNA278302) | terrestrial metagenome | isolation source: oil reservoir sample SB2 | place: USA: Alaska, North Slope, Schrader Bluff formation | collected 2011-09 | reverse complement strand
TTTAGGGTATATATAAAGAACATTCCGGTGTGGCGCAATGGTAGCGCGGATGCCTGTTAAGCATTAGGTTGTAGGTTCGAATCCTACCACCGGAGCCAAATTGTATGTTCGGCGTTTGTTGCCTCGGCGCAAAGCGCCTCGGCACGCGCCCTGCGGGCGCTAAAAGCTGATTTTAAAAGGATTTGCCACGCTCCGCGTGGCTCAAAAACCAATTCCCGTTCCCGCAAAATTCGGTTCGAGCCAATCTTTTTTAGAAAATCTTTTTTTTCAAAAAGATTTTCCTGCAAAGCGATAATTTCGGCTTGTTTACTGGCTAAAATGAATTTTTTGGTAGGTTCGAGCCAATGATTGCCGTTTTGCTCAAAATCTCTTAATTTTTCGAAAATCTCAATCTTATGGTTGAGGATTTTTTGTTTTTTAGACACATATTCATCCTTAGAGATAGCGTCATCTAGATGAGCGTCTAATAGCTTATCCAATTTATCTTCACATTCCTTAATTTGTGATTTAAGATTTTGAGCAAAAACGGCTCCGTCTTTGGCTTCTTGCTCTTTGTCTTTTTCCAGTTCCGCAATCATCTTGTCAGCCCAAGACGGAGGCAAAGAAACTTTTTGAATTTGCTTGTTTATCTGATCCGCCAAAACTTCCTCGCGAATATAGCCTTGCGAACACTTGCCCCGCTTTTTTGTGCAACGATAATAATTGTGTCCTTTTTGAGTTTCGGAAGTTATAGAGCAACCGCACTCTCCACAAGTAAGCAGTCCGCGAAAAGCAAATTCTTTAATTTTTCGTTTTTGCGGACAGGAGCGGTCAGATAAAACTTGCTGGCATTTATCAAAAAGTTTCTTTGCAATCATTGGCTCGTGCTTTCCTTGCCATAATTCGCCGTTATATCTAAACATTCCGTAATAAAAAGGATTTTTTAAAATACTTTGTACCATTGAAACGGAAAGCATTTTTTCATTTCTGGTCAACAAGCCGATGTCAAAAATTTTGTCTCTTAAACTTTGAAGAGAATAATTTCCAGTTGAATATAGCTCAAAAATTTTCCGAACGAGGCGAAATCTTTCCGGGTCTTTTATCATTATATGATTTTTCAAATCATTCAAATATCCAAGCGGGGCGTAGCCGGGCATTTCGCCTCGTCTTAATTTTTGCCTTAAACCTCTTTTGGTATTCTCTGAAAGATTATCAACAAAATATTTTGACTGCCCAAAAGCGATATTGAGCATAAATTTTCCCTGCGGTGTGGCTTCAAACCAAAATGTAGGAAACTTCAAAAACCTGATTTTCTCGCTGTCTATTAAAAAAATAATTTTTCCGCCGTCAACAGAATTGCGGGCGAGCCGATCAGGGTGCCAAGCTAAAATTCCGCTTGCTTCGCCTTTTTCTATTCTATCCAGCATATTATTGAAAATCGGACGGCCCGGCTCTTTGGCGGTTTGTGATTCGCGAAAAGTATCAACTATCGTCAGATTTTCCTTTTCCGCCAATTCCCGCAATTCTGTTTCTTGCGCTTCCAAACTCAAAACTTGCCTGTCATCTTCGTCGGTTGATTTTCTAATATAGAGAAAGTATTTGTTCATAATTTTGAAAAATTATTTTTTTAATAATATCGCTTTTGGGCAATTCCGCTTCACGGAATTTTATCGCTTTGCAACTCGCCCTTAGGGGCGAGAAAAAAAATTGGCTATTCCGCCGTTGGCGGAATTCTGTTGCTTCGCAACAGCGAACCGAATTTTGCGGGAACGGGAATTGGTTTTTGAGCCACGCGGAGCGTGGCAAATCCTTTTAAAATCAGCCTTGCCCGCCTCTGGCGGGCGTGCCGAGGCGCTTAGCGCTGTGGCGCCTGTCCGCCGTATTGGCGGATGTTTCTCTTAATCAGAGAAAAGCGGAAACGCTCTATTTCTAATCGCAAAAGGGCAAAAATTCCTTCCCCCCAACCCCCTTCCTTTTTGCCCTTTTGCTTTTCGGGCTTCGCCCGATTTGAGGCCTTTTTTTCGCCAGTTTTGTTTTTTGTGCCAACATCGTTGGCGCGCCACTTTCAATTGTTATATTAGCTCAAATGAGAAAAATTGTCGAAAATTATCCCTCAAACTCTCTTTTCCTGATTTCAATGTCCTCATCGGCTCTCTTTTTTTCGTAATCAATCCGCTTAGATAAATAATTTTCGTACTCTTGAGCAAATTTTTTGATGACTTTGCTTTTATCCTTTTTCCACTCTTGTATTTCTTGCTTCTTTCTTTTATAGCTCTCGACAAAACCATATTCACCCGAAACAACGCCCATTTGAGAGAGAATAATAAATAGCTCCTGTTTGTACTTTTTACTCTTGGGATATTGCTTAATAAATTCTTTACAGACCTTATGTAAAAAAGTTTCACCTTTATACGAACGCAAGATATACAAAACTATTTTTGCCTTATTTTTATTTTTTGACCTAAGTAATTTTATCAATTGATCTTCTAATTCTTGATGAAAGGCGGGGAAGATTGCCTCCAAGAAATGGCCACCTTCCCAATAGGATAGCCAATCTTCTTTCTTAAACCATTTCAAAATTTCTTCAATTACATCCTTTGCGTTTTGGCTAAGTGGCTCGTTTAATTTATGTAAGTCAAAAGGAATTGCATCATATCTTTCCTCTCGTTTCTTTTTTGCCTGTATTTTCATTCTTTCATAGAAAAAACTCACTAACTCTTTTGGTGAATTTTGAGCAACTACTGAAAGTATTTCTTCCAAATGGTAATCAATGTTTGGCGCAATGAGCAGACTTTCTAAAACTGTTTTCCAGTCATTTTTATTAAGTGCTCCTAAAATCGAATTGCCTCTAAACCAAACATGATTTACCCACCAATAATTTTTGTGTTTCGTTAGCTCCTTTATAGCGTCTACGAATAAATCTTTTCCAACCTTGGTCTGCTCAAAGTTGCTTACAATAGAACGAATTATATTTGTCAGGGCATTTAAGTCATTTTGTTCTGTTGCCTTTTTATAAATTTTGTTTAATAAAGGCTCATTAATTTCCTTTACATATTCAAATATGTAGGCACAAGCCGACAAATGTTTCTCCTTTTTAGTCCAATCTTCTAGTATTTTATGAGCTTCTCTTTTTTCTTTGCTTTGCCATATTCCAGCTACTAAGTGTAGAAGAAAGGGCTCAAGCTCTTTTTCATTTTCTAGAAGCAGTTTCTGGGCAATTTTAGGTTTCTGTTTGCCTAGCTCATTCAGAAAAATATTGAAATATTGAAATTGCCCACGATCCTCAAGCTGTCCATAGTTTTTAATGGTAGATAAAATCTTTTGCTGCCATTGCAAAAAGTTCTTATTAGTTATTTGTTTTATGTATTCATCTATTTTTTGTTTTCGCTCTTTTTCAGCTTCGTGGTAATCTAGATCATCAGAAAAACGATAATCCCAACCCACGAATACCTTATACATGTCATATTCTTCATTTTTTTCAATAAGCGATTTCAATATTTTTACGTTTTTTAATCCCTTTTGGAATCGCTTTACAAACCAATGCAATTGCTCCTCAATGATTTTTATAATTTCATTATCAGCTTCTTTAACAAGAGAAGAATAGTAAGAAATTAGACTATTCGTATTCTCTAAAACGATCTTTTCAAACTCCGGCGTGTAATCTCCTGTATGTGGTGTGTGTGTTGCTTGCCCCAATGCTTGTAATACCAGTTGTTTTTCAGACATTGTCTCTGATAGTGCATAGAGTTTTTTAAGAATACTGATTGTTCTTTCCCGAATTTTTTTAACAGTTTCTCCAGCAGGTAGTGCTCCTTGGTGTATGGTGAAAGTTTTATGATCGCTCCACGATGTACCCTCAAAAGACGGGGAAAGCAACTCCTCGGATACTTTAACAAGTAAACTTAAATAAGTTAGTAAGTTTTTATCATCCAGTTTTTCAATTTCATCAAGAATAAAAAGTTGAGGGTGATAGTAAATTTTTTTCTCTTTGGGCCAAAAAGTATACTTGGCCATTTTTGTAGCGACATCCAATGCTTTCTTTTTGACTTTTTCGCTTTCACCAATAGAAAGACGGCTCAAAGTTTCAAAAACTTCTTTTGGATAAGCAAATCTTAGGTGCTCTAAAATATCCAGACAAATTTTAGCAATATCTACATAATCGTGTCCTGAAAGATCGCCAAATGCAGTTTTTATAGGTTCTTTTTTTAGTTTCTTTGATTTCTCAAGGGTGCTGTTAACTATTTCAATGATTTTTAATTCTTTCGGTGTTTTATCTCCAAATTCCTCAATATATTTCAACAGAATTTTTAAATTTTCGTATATTTCATTATTTGCCTTTGAATCAACAATGGATTTAAGAAAGGCAACATCAAATACCTGCTTTCCTTGTTTTATTTTCTCAATTTCCTTGAAAATAAAATCAAAACTGTATTGCGCTTGTTTGATATGATTTTTCATCACATCGGAAAATCGTCCTTTTATCGAATCAAAAGCTCGTTTATCAAACTCCGAAAGGGATTTTTCCGGCTTGTAGATAACATCATGGGCTAATTCTGACCAAGAATGATACAAAACTGTGGTAAGCTGTATTTCGCATTTAAGCCCTCTAAACCTTTCGTATTCGCTTAGCTTTAACCTGTCTTTATTCAGCTTAACTATAAGATGAAGCGCATTATAGCTATCATCGGAATATTTTAAGTTTTGTTTAACAACTACAAATTCATTCTGTAAATATTGAATTACTCTTTGAACATCGTTATCAAGATAAAAAATTATTCTGCAACCTGCCAAGTCATCAATATCTTTTACCGATTTAATTTTCTTTACGATTTCCAGTTTATCTTTTAATGATTTTTCATCTTTTTCTCTGTATGTTATCGCCTGATACTTAAAGCTATTTTTGCGTAGCAGATTTTCTAAAATGAATTTTGTTGTATAAGAAAAATCCCTATATAATTCTTTAATGGGCTTATATTCTTTCAGGTATTCATCGGTTTTTGATTTCTTAAGTTTTGCCATAGCACGAGATTTTAAGAACTCCACTCATCCGCAAAAAGCTCGGCTTGTTTCAAGATATTTTCCGTCGCCAGCTTCTGCTTGTCGGGCGGATAACCGTATTGGCGCAAAATTCTTTTTACAATGACGCGCAGTTTCGCTTGCACGCTTTCTTTGATCGTCCAGTCAATGGCAGTGTTCGCTTTTACTTTTTGGACCAAAATACGGGCGAGTTCCCGCAAGGTGTCATCGCCCAACACTTCTTTTGCGCTTCCATTTATCGCCAATGCATCATAAAAAGCAATTTCATCTTCCGTCAATCCCAAATCTTCGCCTCGCTCGTCAGAGGCTTTGATTTCTTTTGCGATATTGATCAACTCTTCAATAACTTGTGCCGCCGTCAGCAGATTATTTTGATATTTTTTAATCGCGGCATCAAGCATATCTGACAGTTTTTTGCTTTGAATAAAATTCTTTTTGGTTCGGGTTTTGATTTCGTCATCTAATATTTTTTTCAGAAGCTCCAAAGCCAGATTCTTGCGTTTCATGTCTCGAATTTCTTCTAAAAAGTCATCGGATAAAATAGAAATATCAGGCTTTTTAATTCCAGCCGCGTCAAAAATATCAATAACGCCGTCCACAACAACAGCCCTATCAACTATTTGCCGTATAGCCGTTTCAATTTCAGTATCGCTCTTACCGCTTCCAGTCGGTTCAAATTTAGTGAGGCGAGCTTTTACGGCTTGGAAAAATCCCAATTCGTCTTTTATGTCCATAGCAGGAAGCGAAGGGACGGAAAGAGCAAAAGTCTTTGAGAGCAACCCAACCTGTTTCGTAAATCTATTTTTGCCGTCTTCCAAACTTAAAATATGTTCTTGTGCTTCCAGAATAATCGTCATTTTTTCTTTGGTATCAGCAGAAAAATAACGCTTATAATCAAATCCATTAAACATCTGCACAACAATTTCGTATTTTTCCATCATCGCCGCGATTGCTTCGGATTGATCGAGTGTAGGCGCACCTTGCCCGCCGCTTTCCGTATAAGTCGCAAGAGCTTGCTTTAAGTCTGAGGCAATGCCGATATAATCAACAATCAATCCGCCCGGCTTATCCTTGTAAACCCTGTTTACACGGGCGATTGCCTGCATGAGATTATGACCTCGCATTGGCTTATCTACATACATTGTATGCAAACACGGTGCGTCAAAACCTGTTAGCCACATATCACGCACAATAACAAGTTGTAGGGGGTCGCTTGGGTCTTTTAATCTTTCGCCAAGTTCTTTTCGTTCCTGTTTGGTGGTGTTGTGCAGTTGCCAGCTTTCGGGATCGCTTGAGCTGGAAGTCATAATAACTTTTATAGCGCCCTTCTTTTTGTCTGTGTCATGCCAATCGGGGCGAATTTTTACTATTTCTTCATAAAGCTCAACTGCAATGCGTCGGCTCATGGCAACAATCATGCCCTTACCCTCAAACGCTTCTTGCCTAATTGTAAAATGTTTTACAACATCCTCGGCAACGACTTTCAATCGTTCTCTGTGACCAACAATTGCCTCTAGTTGCGTCCATTTTGCCTTGGCTTTTTCTTTAGCGGTTGATTCTTCGTTTTCAGTAATTTGTTCTACTTCCGCGTCCAGTTTTTCTTTTTCCTCCGCTTTCAAATGCACCTTTGCGAGCCGTGATTCATAATAAATGCGAACGGTTGCGCCGTCTTCCACGGCTTGTTCAATATCGTAAACATCAATGTAGTTTCCAAAAACTGCGGGCGTTGAAGCGTCTTCTTTTTCAATCGGTGTTCCTGTAAACCCAACAAAAGAAGCGTTTGGCAAAGCGTCTCTCAAATATTTTGCAAAGCCGTATTTTGTAAATGCTTCGCCGTTTTTGATTAAAGTTTTTGCTCCAAAGCCATATTGTGAACGATGAGCTTCATCAGCAATAACAACGATATTTTTTCTCTCTGAAAGTAAATCAAAATTTTCACTGATTTCTTCAGGAGAAAATTTTTGAATGGTGGTAAAAATAATTCCTCCACCTGCGGTTTTCAAAAGTTTTTTTAAATGCGCGCGGTTGTTTGCCTGTATCGGTTCTTGTCGCAGCAGTTGTTTACTGCCTGCAAATGTATCAAATAACTGGTCGTCAAGATCATTGCGATCCGTAATAACAACAATTGTCGGATTATCCAACTCCAAAACAATTTTTCCGGCGTAAAAAACCATTGAAAGCGACTTTCCGCTTCCTTGTGTATGCCAAACAACACCAGCTTTTCTACTTCCGTCTTCTCGGCTTGCTTCTTTTGTTGATACCACTGCTTTTTTAACGGCGTGATATTGATGATAGGCAGCAATTTTCTTGGCAATATCAACTTGAGTAATGCCAGTTTTCTGGTCTTCTGTTTTTGTCTTTTCAAAAACAGTAAATTGTTTCACAAGATCAAGAAGCACATCGGGGCGAAGCATACCGTTTATAAGAGTTTCTATTTGCGGAACAGTGTTTTTTTCTTCTTTTGCTCTATCAACGGTTTTCCAAGCCATAAAACGTGACCAACCAGCAGTAAGCGAACCCATTTTAGCATCCAAGCCGTCGGAGGCAACCAAAACACCGTTATAGTAGAACAAACTTGAAATAGCTTTTTTGTAGTTTTGTAATTGAGTAAATGCTTTTTGGACTGTGGCATTTTCGTCTGCAGGATTTTTGAGTTCAATTACCACAAGAGGCAAACCATTTACCAGTAAGACAACATCGGGGCGTTTTGTTTTTTCGTTTTCAATAACCGTAAATTGATTGCAGACAAGCAGATCATTATTCAAAGGATTCTCGAAATCGATCAGCCAAACCTTATCGCCGACAGTATCGCCATTTTTTTGGTATTCCACGCCTACGCCGTCAGTCAGCATTTGGTGAAATGCCTCGTTATTTTCAATCAGGTTTTGGCTGGGTAAGTTCAAAACTTCTCGGAGTGCCTGTCCTCTTGCTTCTTCGGGGATATTGGGATTAAGTTTGTCTATGGCGGATTTCAAACGACCACGCAAAACAACATCTGAAAGATTTTGCCGTTCGGTTTCTTGTTCTTCGGGGGAAAGATAAACATAGCCCTGCTTTTCAAGCAATTCTATGGCGAAGTTTTCAATGTCTGATTCAAAAATATTACTCATAGTTATTCATTATAATAAGTTACAAATTGACTTATCTCATCATCTGTAAATAATTCGCGATTATCAAAAATAATTGGCTTGCAAAAACTTTCAACATCATGGTCGGTTGCTATCCAATGGACTTGGTTGTTTTGCATAAAAGCTTCCCAAATTCGTTTTATTTGCGGATCTGAAAAGTTTTGTCCCGCAGATAACTTGGCGATTATCTGATGAGTAGAAGCAAAGTTCGGGCTTATTCTCAATTCTTCAATCAAGCTATCCTTTTCTTGATAATCTAATAAATAGGCTTTGTATGCCTCTTCGTCATTATCAAATAAAACTCTACTTGGCGACAATTCAACATCTCGCACACTTACGGCTGGTTCATTTTCATCAAACCAATCATTAAATTCGGCATTGTCTTCGTATACAAGTTTTTTCAGTTTTTCCGCAAAAGCCGGGTAGAGATTTTTATAATAACTTAATAGAAAAAAGGCGATATTGTCTGTGGTAGCAAGTAGAAAATTGATTTCGTCTTCAAATAGCGCACTTCTATTGTCTTCTAGTGTGTAAATATCTTTGCCGTGAGAAGTTTCGCCCAAACTATTTCGAAATTGAGCTATCGCACTTGAAAAACTGCCGATTATTTGAGCATAGCCCCTTTCCTCTAATTGTAGAATTTTGCGGACTTGTTTATTTAAATTGCCAATATCATCATCTTTTAAGTCGTCTGCTGTTTTTCTTTCAACTTCAACAATAATCGTTTTAAAAATTGATTCTATGAGTGACTTGCAATTTTCAATAACAAGACCGGGGCTAGTATCTGAATAGCTTTCAATACGCAAAATATAGGCTTCTAAAGCCTGCCATTTTGAATCTTGTTGTATAAAAACGCTGGTCTTTTTCATAATTAAAAGCTAATTAAACCTCACTTTTATCGCCCCACTTATCAGTCTTGGTAGTAATGTATCACGTAAGTTTTCAAGTGTGTTGATTTGAGATTGGTTGGCGTCTATTTTTGTATAAAATTCATTAAATTTTTCTAATTTCTCATCAAAATTTATTTTAGGGATTGAAAATTGAAAATCCGTAATCATACCTTTTGTAATAAAACTAATCACGCTACCTTGGGCACCTCCAGTAATACTGTCGAGATGATATTTTATAAGTGTGTAAAGAAATCCAAAGTATTTTTCTTCATGAGGAATTAAGACATAAGTTCTTTGATATGCTTCGAACTTTCCAATATATCGCTTTACATTAAAATCCCCATTACCTGCCAATAAAATTGCCGATCCTTCAAAACTGTAATCCGGAGCTTTTAATATACCTTGGGCACAAGTAAAAAATGGATACTGTCCATCTACGGATGAATAATTTGCATCTTTTTTGCCCGTAACAACTGGAAAATAATCCCCAAGCTTTACCTCTTCCCAATCTTCTTTTGCTTCTTCTACAAACCACTTGCGAAACAACGCCTGCGCCATGTCTTCCAAAGTTTTATTTTGGCGGTGAAGCAAGTCTATTTTTTCATCAAGACTGGAAAGCATCTCGGCAATGGCTTTTTGTTCAGGGAGAGGGGGAAGAAGAAATTTATACTGCTTTATAGTTGTTGGAGAGGTGTGCCTTATAGATGTTCCACTAGCTGAACCAACGATTGACCAGTGGTAATCTCTTGTTCTCATCAACCAATAAATAAAATTTTTATCTGCATCTTCTGACTCAAAGTGCAATAAGCCTATTCGTTGATTGTGTAAATATTTTTCACCAGCTTTGCTTTTGGGGACTTTTGCAGAATAGCCGAGAGTATCACCCTCTTTACTCAAATCTGTCATTGTTACGATAATATCGTCCTCTTTCAAAACATAATCTTGTGGTATCTCACCAGTAAAATATTTAAATTTAGACGATTTAAATCCACCTCCTATATAAAAATTTCCAGGAGTAACTAAGATATTATTATTTACTTCATCTGTAATATATTGCCCTTTAAAAGCATATCCGTGTTTTACATCGGCAAAATCACCAATTTTAACTTCTTGCCACCCGTTTTGTCGTGTTTTTGTCATAATATTATTATCAAGAAAATAATTCCAAATGTTGCCACCATAATTAGAAGATAAGCACTAAAAAGAAAATAGTTTGCGGTATTGCTAGATATTATTTGTTTTTCAGGAAGTTCTAGCTCTTCTGGCATTTTATCTGCTACTTTTATCCCTTTATTAAGATATTTAGTAATAGCAAGATTAGAAATACGCTCAAATGTTCTAGCACTTTTTAACATGTGTTTATATTGCATAACACTTCCTGTTATAAATGTTACAAAAGCTAACAATAAAATAATTATTAACGCTTTTATTCCACAGGCATACACCAAACCGTCTATCAATAACAGCGTTCCAAGAAAAGACATCTCAGCTAAGCCCAAAACAAGTAACCAGTTTTGAGATGACTTTATGGCTTCATTTGCTAATTTTGCATTTTCAACAGATGCAGAAAAAGCATATTCCTGTCTTTTTCCAAGATCAAATTTTGGTTTTCTATGTTCATTCATAATCAATCTTGCTTAAATTTTCAGAAATCCGCTTGTTGAGCTTTTCTTCTTCTTTCAATTGCTCCTCAAATTCCGCTTTCAAACTGGTAAACCTTTCAGCAAAATCAAAATCATCTTCTTCCTCCGGTAGTCCCACATATCGCCCGGGCGAAAGTACATAATCAAGCTCTTTCACTTTTTCAATCGGCGTGGAAGCACAAAAAGCGGGGGTATCTTTATATTGTCCGTCTTTTTTTCGCCATTCGTGGTAAGTGCTGGAAATTTTGCTTATATCTTCATCAGTAAATTCTTTGGTCCTGCGGTTGATCAAATGCCCTAAATTGCGCGCGTCAATAAACAATATCTCACCGGCTCGGTTTCTGTCGCCATTAAAGCCGTGTCGCTTGTTGGATAAAAACCACAAGCAAGCGGGAATTTGAGTATTTAAGAAAAGTTTTGCGGGCAAATTGACAATACAATCCACCAACCCTTCTTCAATCAAGTTTTTGCGGATTACATCTTCGCCGGATGATTTGGAAGTGAGCGACCCTTTGGCAAGAACAAAACCCGCCACGCCCTTTGGCGCGAGATGATAGAGAAAGTGTTGAACCCAGGCAAAATTGGCGTTGCTTGCGGGCGGTGTGCCATATTTCCAACGACCGTCATTTTGTAAAAGCTCACCGCTCCAGTCGCTATCATTAAAAGGCGGATTGGCAAGAATATAATCCGCTTTCAAGTCCGGATGTGCGTCTTTAAGAAAAGAACCCTCGTTGTTCCATTTCACTTGACTGCCGTCAATTCCGCGAATGGCAAGATTCATGCGGGCAAGGCGATAGGTTGTTTGATTGCTTTCTTGACCATAAATAGAAATATCGTCAATTCGTCCTTGATGTTCCTGCACAAATTTTTCACTCATCACAAACATTCCGCCGCTACCGCAACAAGGGTCATAAACTCGTCCTTTATACGGCTCAATCATTTCAACAAGCAATTTTACGATTGATTTTGGCGTGTAGAATTGTCCGCCTTTTTTGCCTTCCGCCAAAGCAAACTCGCCTAAAAAGTATTCATATACTTTGCCAAGAATATCTTTTGATTTTGCCGCTTCATCGCCAAGTGCAATGTTGCCGATAAGGTCAATCAGCCCACCAAGCGCGGATTTATCAAGATTTGGTTTGGCAAAAACTTTTGGCAAAATACCTTTCAATGTTGGATTTTCTTTTTCAATAAGCTCCATTGCGTCGTCCAAGTCTTTCCCAATAGTAGGGAGCTTGGCGCGTGAGTGAAGATACGACCAACGAGCGTTTTTCGGAACCCAAAAGACATTTTCTGCCTTGTATTCGTCTTGATCTTCGGGGTCTGCACCTTCAAATTTTCCTTTACCCTCTTTTAGCTTAGTGTAAAGCTCCTCAAAAGAATCTGAAATGTATTTAAGAAATATCAAACCAAGCACAATGTGCTTGTATTCAGCCGCGTCAATATTTTTGCGTAGCTTGTCGGCAGCTTTGAAAAGCTGGGCTTCAATTTTTTCCGGTTTTGTAGAATTATTTTTTGCCATAGTTATTTCATTAAATCATCAAGCGACACGCCCAAAGCGTCCGCAATCTTTTTAACAGTTTCTATACGAGGATCGGGCGTTGAGCCGGCTTCAATTTTGGCGATAGTATGAAAAGCAAGATTTGCTCTCTTTGAAAGCACATCTTGAGAAATACCGAGCTTGTTTCGGTATTTCTTTATATTATCCCCAATTGTGGATTTTTGTTTTGACATTATCGTATAGTTTTACTATTATAAAGATATTGTTATATTACATCTCATTATGTATAGTTAGTATATGAATTATTTACGATTTAGTCAACCAAAATTAGGGAGCTTTCCCGTTGTGTGCGCACGGGAGGGCGGGGCAAACACAACTCCTTTTCAAGTGGCGCATTTCGCTTTGCGAAATACAAAAAACAAAACTGGCGAAAAAAAGGCCTCAAATCGGGCGAAGCCCGAAAAGCAAAAGGGCAAAAAGGAAGGGGGTCTGGGGGAAGGAATTTTTGCCCTTTTGCGA
>LDZU01006204.1_pt1 | contig 12712 bp, 12 predicted proteins | sample 615531 | NCBI WGS metagenome assembly LDZU01 (sample SAMN03408293, study PRJNA278302) | terrestrial metagenome | isolation source: oil reservoir sample SB2 | place: USA: Alaska, North Slope, Schrader Bluff formation | collected 2011-09 | reverse complement strand
AAGAAACCCTGGTATCACCCAACCACTGGCTGGGTGAGCAGGGCAACTGTTCTTGACCTGCTTGAGGAAGCAACAGAGGTCGCAAAGGACAGCATTGATCATTCTCTTCAACATGATGTCCATCCGGAAATGCCTGATCTGTCTTTCATGAACAACCTGCCATGCGTGGATTACTGAGGTGATCTTATGAAAGTGCTTGGCCTAGTACTTGCATGGGAAAGAGGAAAGGATCTGGCGAATCTCACAAAGATTCGAGCCAGTTCAGCCCTACCGGTCTTCGGAAAGTACAGGGTGATAGATTTCGCCCTCACAAACATGGTAAACGCTGGGATTTCAAAAATCGGCATAATAACTCAGTATAATCCCAGAAGCCTGATGGATCATCTCGGTTCTGGAAAAGAGTGGGATCTCGACAGGAAAACTGGCGGCCTATTCATTCTTCAACCGTACTTCTCGCTCGAGAACCGCAGTATGGGCTATGCCGGAACGGCAGACTCCGTCTTCCAGAACATGACATTGTTCAGACGCGGAAACGAGGACCATGTGCTCATTGGTTCTGGTGACCACGTTTTCCGAACAGACTATAACGACCTGTTCAGGAGTCACCTTGAATCAGGGGCAGACATGACAATGATGACAGCTGAAGTAGAGCCTTCAGAGCTGACAGATGGAGACTGGATGCTCAGCTCAACAAGTTCAGGTAGGGTTACCGGATGGAAAGAATACGCTTCCCAAGAGAAAGACTCGGTTGCTGCAGATTCTCGCAAGATTGTTCCACTGGGCGTTTACTTCATCAACAAGTATCTCCTCAAAGAACTACTATATGCCAATGTTCCGGAGGGGAAGAACGATCTTGTCAAAGATATCTTTGTTCCGTGCTCGAGCAGCATAACGGTCCATGAATATAGATTCAGGGGTTACTGGAGAAACCTTAGAGCTGGCATAGATACTTACTACAAAACCAATATGGATGCACTGAAAGACGAGATTCGCCATGAGCTTTTCTACGAAAAAGGAACGGTTTACACAAAGCTTAAAGACCTGCCTCCCCCGAAAATAGCCAATACAGCGCAGATAAGAAATTCAATAATCGCTGATGGTTCAATAATATCGGGAAAAGTTGAGAACTCTGTGTTATTCAGAAATACACGTGTCTTTGCGGGAGCTGTTGTCAGAAACTCGGTGATTCTCGAGTCGACCGTTATTGAAGAAGGGGCGCTCGTGGAAAACGCCGTGCTCGACAAAAACGCGATTGTGAGATCTGGTAGAAGTCTGCAAGGAAGACCCAACAAACCAGCCAGTATCGAGAAACACGGCGTAGTGTGAGGTGGTAACATGCGAAGACAACCGGTTGCTCTAGTTCTAGCAGGTGGCCAGGGTAGACGCCTGGGGCTATTGACAGACGAAGTCGCCAAACCAGCCATTCCTTTCGGTGGAAAGTACCGGATCATTGATTTTTCCCTGAGTAATTGTGTGAACTCCGGGATACATAACGTGGGTGTTCTTACACAGTATCGTCCTCATCTTCTGAGCAGGCACATCGGAATCGGACGACCGTGGGATCTGGATAGAAAAGGCGGTGGAGTGACTATTCTACCCCCTTACACAGGGATGCAAGCATCTGACTGGTATACCGGAACAGCAAACGCTGTTTTCCAGAACGCAGAGTTCATTGATAGTTTTAATCCCGAGATCGTTGTAATACTCTCCGGAGACCATGTATATGGGATGGATTACAACGAGATGATCGACTATCATCTTTCAAAAGGTGCAAGCGGAACAATTGCCTGCATGAGAGTTCCATTATCTGAATCAAAGAGATTCGGAATGGTTGTAACTGATTTTGAAAACAGGGTCGTTGATTTCCAGGAGAAGCCAGAGAAACCACGTTCTGATCTAGCATCTCTTGGCATATACGTGTTCAACTGGCCGTTCCTCAAAGAACGCCTGATAATGGATGAAGAGGATCCAAACAGCGAAAACGACTTTGGCAAAAACGTCCTGCCAAAGATTGTCGAAGAAGGCGCGGGTGATCTGTTCAGCTTTGTGTTTGATGGTTACTGGAGGGATGTCGGGACTCTTCTGTCATATTGGAAAGCAAACCTGGAGCTGGTTAGACCAATTCCTCCTTTGAATCTTCATGACCCTTCATGGAAATACTACACTCAGACACAGGAGTATCCTCCTGCTTTTGTCGGCACAGATTCCTCAGTGAGGAGTTCACTGATAAATGAAGGTTCAGAAATATGCGCTACCGTTGAGAATTCTGTTATTTTTCAAGGAGTGAAGATCAGAAAAGGGGCTGTTATTAGGGACTCTGTCATCATGTCAGATACTGTTGTCGAACAGGGCGCATACATGGAAAAAGCGATAATCGGTGAACGAACGGTCATCGGAGCAGAAGTGAAGATAGGCGTCGGGGAGCCGAAGTCGAACAGAGTAGCCTCTGATGTATATAGTTACGGCCTCGCTGTTATCGGATCAGATGTTGCGATCCCCCCAGGAATTTCGATCGGTAAAAACGTTGCAATTGGAAATCACTGTAAAGAAGAAGATTTTGAAGGGAATGTTGAGAGCGGTGAAACGATCGTCAGGCAGTAATTCAGGTGTAACTTCAATCTTCGTTATCCTGAGCTTACTCATGTTAAATGCGACGATCGGAGTCTTTCTCATCCCGTCTTCACTAATGCTGAGAAGTGTGGGCAGTGCCCAGTCCTTTCTCAGGCTTTCTTTGACCGTCAGGAGTATACAGTGGTCCAGACACTTGATAGCCGATTACCCTGATTACTTTCCCGTCACTGAAGACTATTTTTACATTAGAAGACCTTCTGTAGAGATCGTGTGTCTGAACTACTCTTTCCCGGGTCACGTGAAAGATATTAGTGTAGGTGTTATACAAAACTTCATACATGTGATTCCGGAAGCTCAGGAATTCAGTAACGATTCAGACTGTCAAGATAGTTAGGTCTTCGGATTGTCGTCTGAGAGTTTAAGGTAATACCTAAAGAAGAACTCAGTCTCTGAATCCAAAGATTGTAGTGGCAAAAATCTTCGTTTCTGAAAATACTTTTGCTTTTACAGATAATTACAGAAGACAAAGTGACAAACTCAAGAGAATACAATCCTGTAAAGAACAGCTTCATGACAGACGGCGGGGATGGTTAAACCAAGTTGCTCGGAATTGATAACTACGGCACCTGTTACGTGATGGCAGACGTTGTCTTGCCGCCAATCTCTGATAAGTCCAATAACAGATTATGATGATTCCTTGAGAGTAATCAAGCCTGAATAACCGCAAAAGACGCAAGGTGTGGTTTGTAATATAATAGGGGCGAAATGCCCCTATTATTCTTGGAGTGGTAGCTTTGTTTGTAAGAGTCTCTGCAGGAACTCAGAATTTGCTTGGCCTGAAGAGCATAAAGGTCGACGCACCAATGCATATGGCCTACCTCATGATATCGAGAGGTCAATGTGATTATGATTGCAGTTACTGCGCACAAGCACGCGCCGCACAGAGTAAGAGAGATCGCCTTTCCCGAGTAGTGTGGCCAGAGTACGACTTCTCAGAGGTGCTGGACGCCCTCGAAAACTCTCACGATCAGGTTAAGAGACTGTGCCTGCAAGTTACTTCAAACAAACAAAGCAAAGAAGATGCTCTGCGTGTTGTCAAAGCACTCGGAAGTGCCCATTTTCCAGTGTCCATTTCGGTACGGCCAGAATCCCTCAAAGAAGTTGAAGAGTTCATGCATAGTGGAGCTGAAAGAGTTGGAATCGCTGTGGATGCCGTAGAAGAAGACCTCTTTCTAAGAATCCGTGGCGGATCTCTTAAGAGACACCTTGATCTACTCTGTGAAGCTGCTTCGCAGTTTCCAGGGAAGATTACAACTCATGCAATTGTCGGGATTGGGGAGACTGATCGCAGTCTAGTCGATTTCTTTGTAGACTGCTATTTCTGGGGAATAAAGGTCGGCCTGTTCTCTTTCACACCTGTAAGAGGTACCGGAATGTCAGATCATCTTCAACCTTCATTGGAGCGCTACAGAAGGGTACAACTTGCGAGATTTCTTATTGAAGAAGATGTTGGCAATACTGAATTGCTTGAGTTTGATACTTCGGAGAACCTTGTCGGTACGGAATCACTCTTTTCTGACAATAGCACTCTCAGCAAAGCACTCTTGACATCCGGTTGCCCTGACTGTACCAGGCCATTCTATAATGAGCGACCCGGACATGTTATGTTCAATGTATTCACATAAGAAGTTGATTCCAACGAATTCTGAGAGGTGGCACTGAATGAGATCACTAACTTTTAGGGGGGGAATCCATCCTCCGGAGAGGAAAGAGCTTGCAAAGGACTCTGCCATAAGGCGATTCAGCAATCCAGCGAAGGTCTTTCTCTTTCTTTCGAACCACGCAGGAGTTCCAGCAAAACCTCTGGTAGAACCGGGAGATCTTGTGAAGACCGGTCAGAAGATTGCAGAAGCTGCAGGATATGTGTCTGCAAATCTTCACTCATCGATAACGGGAAAGGTTGTCTCTATTGAAAAAGCCTATCATCCTGCTCTCCAGAAACCTGATCAGGCAATAGTGATAGAGCGAACAGGAGAAGACGACTGGGAGCTCCTTGACCCTGCCAGGCCCTTTTCTGACTTCTCAAAAGAACAGCTTCTCGAAAGAATCAGGGACGCTGGAATCGTAGGTCTGGGAGGTGCAATGTTTCCCGCACACGTCAAGCTGTCTCCTCCTTCGGATCGAAAAATCGATACCCTGGTAATCAACGGCGCTGAGTGTGAACCATACCTGACCATCGACGATCGAATGATGATTGAACACGCCGATGAGATAATCAGGGGAACCCTTGCCATTATGAGGACCCTTGGCGTGAGTAAAGCTGTAGTGGGTATTGAAGACAATAAACCAGACGCCGTAGCTGCCATGAAGAAGGCCGCAAAGGATTCCCAGATCCGTGTGACTGCTGTCAAAACCAAATATCCACAAGGAGCTGAGAAACAACTCATAGATTCTCTCTTGAAGCGTGTAGTTCCCTCAGGTGGGCTCCCAATGGATGTCGGGGTAGTCGTGCACAATGTATCCACCGCTTTCGCAGTCTATGAAGCGATCGAACTTGGTAAACCTCTTATAGAAAGAGGCTTGACGGTAACGGGTGATTGTACAAACAGCCCGACGAATGTCTTCGTGAGAATTGGAACACTGGCTTCGGAAATCATAGACCAAGTTGGAGGATTACGTGAGGATGACCTTGATCGAATAGTCTTTGGCGGACCAATGATGGGAATTGCTGTTCCAAAGCTCGACGTTCCTGTTGTGAAAGGCTCTTCAGGGTTAACGTTATTGTCGAAGGTATCCGCGGCGTCGAAAGAGCTCTTTTCGTGTATTCGCTGTTCACGATGCGTTGTTGCCTGCCCGATTCTTCTTGAACCTTATCTTCTAAACCTTTACGCAACAAAAAAACGATACGATCCAGCTGTTGAGCTGGGGTTACTCGACTGTATAGAATGCGGGGCCTGTTCATTTGCATGTCCCGCAGGCATAGATCTTGTCAAGAGTTTTGTGCTGGCAAAGAAAGTCTACAGATCTCTGAAGAAGGGGGCGAAGAAATGAAGTTGACAACAACAGCTGCCCCACATTTGAGAACAAACGACGATGTAAGGAAGATCATGATCGATGTGTTCATTGCCTTGACACCTGCGTCCGTCTTCGCCGTGTATTTGTTTGGCATGAAAGCTCTTGCTCTTCTTGTTGCTTGTGTGGTTACCGCTGAAGCCCTCGAATTCTTCATCATGAGGGTTATGAGAGGAAAAAAAGACTTCATTCCAGACGGTAGCGCATCTGTCACGGGGCTCTTACTGGGTTTGAATCTCTCAATAGCTGTTGAGTGGTGGCAGGCAATTTTGGGTGTCATTGTAGCAGTAGGTATAGCCAAACATGTTTTTGGAGGTCTTGGGAAGAACTTCTGGAATCCTGCTCTTATTGGGAGAGTATTTCTTGTCACGTCCTTCCCGGTGCATATGACGACCTGGCTCACTCCTTTTGATCTGCAAACAACCGCAACTCCTCTTATGGAACTGAAGCAGGCCATGAGGAGCGAAATCATCCTGACAGGGGCAACAGGAAGTGGATCCTTCTCTCTTTCGGAGATGTTCTTGGGGACTATTCCCGGATCGATGGGTGAGGTCAGCGCTTTGTTATTGTTAATTGGCTTTGCCTATCTTGTTATAAGAAAAAGAATCAAAATACCTGTACCAGTTGCTTTTGCCGGATCGGTACTTCTGATTTCCTGGATTTTCTACATCATAAATCCAATCTATGGACATCCGCTGTATCACCTTCTAGGCGGTGGTCTCCTGCTAGGTGCTCTCTTCATGGCCACAGACATGGTTACCAGTCCGATGACTCTCAAAGGACAGCTGATCTTTGGCTGTGGCTGTGGCGGTATCACAATGCTGATCCGCTATTTCGGAGGATTCCCAGAAGGTGTGTCATTTGCGATTCTCATAATGAACGCCCTTGTACCTCTTATTGACATCTTCTCCAGAAGAAAAATCTTTGGGGCGGTGAAATCAAATGCTTGAATATCTCAAGACAGGACTTGTTCTAATGGCTATCACTCTTGTGGCTGGATTCGCATTATCTCTGATCTACGAGCTTGTCAAGGAACCCATTGCCGAAGCCGAACTCCAGGAGAAGCTTCAGGCAATACGAACAGTTCTGAAGGACTACGCAACATCTGAACCAATCATGAACGAAGATAAGATCCCGTCAGACAGTGAGAGTCTTGATCGTTTCACCTGGGATCCCGAAGGCTTCGTGGCCGAAGCCGGGGTTATATACACTTCTCCATCAATTCGTGGTGCCGTATATAGCCCTGTGTATAGATTCGAGCTGCCGGACAATGGTCAGGTCTTCGTTCTGGTCGGAGAATCTCAAGGATACGGCGGCCCTGTTTCGATAGTCTCGTCCTTCATCGTGAGAGATGGTGAAGTGATTTTAAACGGGATTGAGGTAATAGAATACGCTCAGGAAACACCTGGATTGGGTGCAAACATCTCTTACGACGAGGTCAAGGAAAGGTTTTACCCGGTCGAACGATCAGGATTACAGGCAGGCCTCAAAGTTGACAAGGACGCGGGTGTTTCTCCAACGACAGACACTGAACTCATGAATAGAAGAAGAAGGGAAGAAGGCATCATTCAAACAAGTGATGTAATGACAGGTGCAACCATAACGGCCAATGCTGTTATAAACGCTTTGAATCTGATGTATGAGTTCCTCTCGGAGGCAGGTGTTCTGCAGTGACTGATAAGCGGAGAATGATAATCAGGCAAGGCTTGTTCGAGCAAAATCCCGTTTTCATGCAGGCTCTGGGGATGTGCCCCGCTCTTGCTACGACAACTAGCGCGGTTAACGCCATAGGGATGGGAGTTGCGACCACGTGTGTTCTGGTAATGTCAAACGTGGTGATTTCGATAATCAAGAAGCTAATCCCGGAGAAGGTCCGAATACCTGCATACATAGTCGTAATTGCCTCATTTGTCACCATGATAGACATGCTCATGCATGGTTTCATCTACGAGCTATGGAAGACACTGGGACTTTTTATTCCTCTGATAGTCGTGAACTGCCTGATCCTGGGCAGGGCAGAGTCTTTCGCTTCAAAAAACTCGACCGGTCTCGCTTTCCTTGATGGTCTCTTTATGGGAATGGGTTTTACAGGAGCCCTCTTCATTCTTGGATCGGTAAGAGAAATACTTGGAAACGGTAGTTTCTTCGGAATGCAGTTTTCTGAAGTGAAGCTCTTTGCATTTGTGCTGCCTCCAGGGGCGTACCTGGCTCTGGGACTTTTGGCAGCCTTTTTCACTTTCGTGTCCGGTAAACTATCGAAGAGCTCAAAAAAGAAGGACTAGGGGTTGATCTCTGATGGAAATGAGCCGTCTATTTGTGATATTCCTTTCAGCAATGCTTGTCAACAATTTTGTTCTATCAAGATTCCTGGGCATATGTCCCTTTCTTGGGGTCTCCAGGAAGCTGGATACAGCTACAGGGATGAGCCTTGCCGTGATATTCGTGATGACAGTTGCTTCTGTAATAACCTGGTTTCTTAATCAGCTGCTACTGCTCATGGATATTCCCTTTATGAGAACCATAGTGTTCATTCTGGTGATTGCCACGCTTGTTCAGTTCATAGAGATCTTACTGAAGAAGGTTAGCCCCAGCCTCTATGAGGCTCTGGGAATCTACCTGCCTCTGATTACCACAAACTGCGCTATTCTTGGCCTGGCAATCCTTAACGTTCAGCAGGAGTACACTCTCATGGAGACGATATTTCATTCTATCGGTGCGGGCGCGGGCTTTGCGATCGCTTTGATAATCTTCGCAACGATACGAGAAAGAATGGACTTATACGAGATGCCCGAGTCTTTCAAGGGCCTGGCAGGCGCACTTGTCACTGCCGGTCTGCTTTCGATGTCTTTTATGGGCTTCCAGGGATTGGTACGGTTATGAGGAGTGATGGGCGATGACGATGGTCTATTCGATAGCATTACTTGGCCTGCTGGGACTTGCCGCAGGAACCTTTCTGGCATTTGCGGCTGAAAAGTTTGCAGTAAAGGCTGATCCAAGAGAGAAGATAATCGAAGCATGTCTGCCTGGAATTAACTGCGGCGCTTGCGGGTTTCCTGGATGCTCGGGACTGGCAAAATCCATTGCAAAAGGTGATGTTGATTTTGAACTCTGTTTGCCAGGGAAGCGTTCTGGTGCTCCCGAAAAAGTGAAGCTAATAGTCAATATGGATCAGTCCAGAATAGATGATGCTTGGGAGAAGAGCGGAGAGAATCCAGAAAGAGCCATGGAAATACTTCTAGAATCTTCAGGATCTCCAAAAGCCCAACCAAAGAAACCATCAAAACCAACAAGAGATGAAGTCTTGCATTACGAAGGAGAACTAAAAACCGACGATAGAGCAAGGCTCATCTTCAACATTCTTCCCAAAATAGATTGTGGGGTGTGCGGTTCGCCGGGATGTGCGGCATTTGCCCTCGAAGTTGCTTCCAAGAACAAGACAGCAGATAAGTGTGTCCCTGGAAAACGAAAGGATGTAGAGAAGCTGACTTCCAAAATCCTGGAAATGAGTGAAACTGACATCAAGAAGGTTTTTGCCGAAGCCAACAATGACACTGAGAACATTCGCGAAATCATAGACAGAAGGTTCTGAGGATTTGAAGTCCCTTGTTGTACTTGGTTCCACTGGTTCTATTGGCAGACAAACCCTTGAGGTTGTTGGCTCACAGAAGTGTCTGAAGCTGGTAGGAATCTCTTTTGGCCATAACACAAGAATTGCTGAACGGCAGATCAGTTACCTAAAACCTCGTTATGTTGCCTCTCTGAAAAGAGAGGACTCCTTGAAGAGAGAATTCCCTGACATAAAGTTCTTCTGTGGAGCTGAAGGAATTGAGGAGATGCTCAGAACGGCAGATCCCGATTATGTTATGGTGGGTGTTCCTGGAATTGCTGGTCTGCGGTACAGCCTGGTTGCCACAGAGATAGCAAGTAGAATATGCCTTGCCAATAAGGAAACACTGGTTTGTGGCGGACAGATATTTCTTGAGTCAGTCAAGAAGAATCGGGTCGAACTGCTACCTGTTGATAGCGAACACAGTGCCGTTTTTCAGTTGCTTGAGCAATGGAATAAACCTCGCAGAATACTCATAACCGCCTCCGGAGGATCCGTAAGGGACATGGATGTTGAGGCACTGCAGCACGTAAGTCCGGCTCAGGTCCTTAAGCATCCTGTGTGGAGCATGGGAAAGAGAGTAACAATCGACAGTGCCACCATGGTAAACAAAGGGCTGGAAGTAATCGAAGCCTACCACCTCTTTGGCATACCGCAGGATAGAATCCTGACCCTCATTTGCAGGAACAGCATCATTCACGGGGGAGTCATATATGACGATGGTGTTGTAAAGTTGCATGTAGGTTGGCCTGATATGAGGATACCGATATCATACGCACTGAACTATCCCGTTCGTCAAGTCGTAAACAAAGAATTCGATATGAACTCAGTCTCGCTGTCTTTAGAGCCTTTGGATGAAAAGAAGTATCCCGCCCTATCACTAGCGAGAGAGATTGTCGGACAGCTCTCGTTTCAGATAGCTTACAATTCTGCCGACGAGGTAGCTATTGAGGCCTTTCTCTCAAGAAAGATTAAGTTCACCGATATATTCAAGGTGATTCAAAGCGCCGTGAAGAGGGTCGACCCGTGTGATCCATCAGGCTATAATGAAGTAATGGAAATTGACAGGGTATCAAGAATTCTCGCTATGGAAGAGGTGTCGAAATGTTCCTCTCAATAATTTCATTTCTCCTCATTCTGAGCTTGCTTGTCCTGATCCACGAGCTGGGACACTATCTCTTTGCGCGGATTTTTGGCGTTCGCGTACTCGAGTTCGGAATTGGGTTTGGCCCGCGAATAGTATCAAAGAAGACGAAAAAGACAGAGTTCAGAATCAACAGTATTCCTATCGGCGGTTATGTGAAAATGGCAGGCGACGATCTTGAAACAGTCCCTGAAGAAATACCAAAGAGTGAATTGTTCAACAGCAAGCCTGCCTGGCAGAGGTTTCTCATCACTTTTTCAGGGCCACTCTTTTCGATAATCGCTGGTTTTCTTGTCTTTGCCCTTGCTGGAGCGATCTGGGGATTTCCAGAAATCAGAGTTGAAAGAGTTAGCCCTGATAGCCCTGCATACTACGCTGGTATTCGAGAAAACGACAGGATTATCTCTGTGAACGGCAAAACCCTGATACAGAACCAGTCACTTACGGAGGCCATAAGAAGGGGAGAACCTATTGAAATTACCGTAGCCAGAAACGGTTCAGAACAGACTTTGAAGGCTGATCCGGCATTGTTTCCTCAGGAAGCTCTGCTTGTTATCAAAGATTTCAGGGGTGACATTGGAGTGGAGCTCTCAATGATAAACGGAGCCCCGGTCAGACAGGAGTTAGGTGCCTACGCAGATGTGCTCAAAAGCGGAATGCCCGCAAGGTTGGATTTCGCATCTGGTGAAACACTTCGGGGGACTGTCGAAGGATTCTCGTTATCAGAAGAGCGGTACGCGCTCGGCTTCTACTTCTCCACCTTCAAACCGATTGTGAACAAAGACTTCGGAGATCTGAGGAAGGGAGACACCCTTGTGCGTGTAGCTCATATGCCTATCGAAGATGGTGTTGATCTCTCACTACTTGCACAGGCCATTAGCATTGATGAAAACATGGTCTATCTGCATTTCTCAGGAAAGACGCTTGAATGGTACAGCCAGGGTCTTCCTGACTTTTTCGACGTCGAGATATTGAGAAACGGAACACGAGTGATTCTGGAGATGCCCAAGCAGGAGTTTGTGAAGGCCATGACTGAACCGAACTTCTTTGAACAGGGATTTGATTACTGGTATCCCGAGAATTCCTTTCAAGCTCTAGGTGTTGGGGTTCGTTGGGCACAGGAAATGCTGGTGGCAATGGTAAGGGTGTTATCGCAGTTGTTCAGTGGAGGCGCAAGTCTTCAAGAATTTACAGGTCCCGTAGGCCTTGTTTCAATAGTTGGACAAGCCACAAGAGCGGGTCTAAGAACTGTCTTCATCCTGGTAGGTATTATAACCCTCAATCTGGGGGTAATAAACTTGTTGCCGTTACCAGCCCTGGACGGGGGCAGAATGGTTCTCGCTCTTATTGAGATGATCGTGAGAAAACGAATACCGCCAAGAATAGAAGCGTATATTCATGCTATTGGATTCTTCTTGTTGATGGGTCTGATCATCTACATAACCATAATAGATATCGGTCGTTTTCTATGATAAGACCGATCAAGATAGGAAATGTTCTACTGGGCACCGCAAACACTATTGTCATTCAGTCGATGACGGACACAAGAACAACTGACATCGAAGCAACCATTGCTCAGATTAACACATTGCAGATTGCCGGATGTGAGCTTGTGAGGGTTGCTGTACCTGACTTTGAGAGTGCTCACGCCATAAGAGAAATAGCATCGAGAACTTCTGTACCACTTATCGCAGATATTCACTTTGACTATCGTCTTGCTCTTGAAGCCATGAAGTGTGGAGCTTCAAAGATCAGGATCAACCCGGGGAATATCGGTCCTGAAGACAAGGTTGCAGAAATTGTCAAAGTAGCTCGCGAAAGATCTATTCCAATAAGAGTGGGAAGCAACACAGGTTCAATAAAATCAGCGTATCTGAATAAATACGACAGAGCCACTGCTCTTGCCGAGAGCGCTCTTGATCAAGTGCGGCTTCTTGAAAGGCTGGGTTTTGAACAGATCGTCATCTCCGCCAAATCATCGTCTGTCGTCGAGAACTACGAGAGCAACGTCTATATTCGTAAAAAGACAGAGTATCCGATTCACCTGGGTATTACCGAGGCTGGTATTGGAGACGCGGCAACTGTAAAGTCCTCCGTTGGCATAGGTGCTCTTTTAATGCAGGGAATAGGTGAGACAATCAGAGTATCGATTACTGGTGACCCTTTGCGCGAAGTACACATAGCAAGAACCCTCCTGTCCGCTATTGGAAAAAGATCCGAGCCCCAGTTGATATCGTGTCCAACATGTGCAAGAACCGAAATAGATGTGGAAGTCCTCGCCAGAGACGTGGAGAGATGGCTCAGTGAAAGTCGCATTA
>LDZU01000132.1_pt1 | contig 12720 bp, 14 predicted proteins | sample 615531 | NCBI WGS metagenome assembly LDZU01 (sample SAMN03408293, study PRJNA278302) | terrestrial metagenome | isolation source: oil reservoir sample SB2 | place: USA: Alaska, North Slope, Schrader Bluff formation | collected 2011-09 | reverse complement strand
AAACGGAGCCGTGGTTGCGGGAACATGCGCCGAAGATCGAATGGATGGTGGATGCAGATTGTGGGGAGACCCCTGTTGAGCATGAGTTCGTGCAAATGGGCATAGAAGAAATACAGAAGATTGGGCGAGCTGTTGTGGTTGAGGGAGTCTGTGCCCATACTGATATTGGATGGTTCCAAATATTGGGAATTCCAACGTTCATCCTGGGCCCCGGAGAGCCGCGCAAAGCTCACCAGGATAACGAATTCGTAGAAATAGAAGACCTTATTGATCTGACAAAGATTACTGCGTTAATAATTACAGATTGGTGTGGAGTGGAATGATCTATGAAAAATACACAGAATAACGGAAAAATATTGAAAACCTTCATTCCGAAAATACAAAGACGGGAAATTTTCACAATTATCCTTCTAGCTCTTGAATTATTTGTCTTTTCGATTGTCTCAAATAATTTCCTTACGGTCAGCAACCTGGAATCGATTCTGCGAAATTCCACCGATCTGGCTGTGGTGAGCATTGGAATGACCATGGTGATGATACTAGGAGGAATTGATATTTCGATTGGTTCATCCCTGGGAGTTGTGAGCATTATCGTTGGATGGATGCTTCAATCGGAGATAAATCCAATTCTGATCGGCTTGACCGCAATCGTGATCGGTATGGGGATAGGGTACTTGAATGGCTTTCTAATTACAAAAACCAGGATTCCACCAATTATTGCAACCTTGGGAACATCCAATATTCTACGTGCATTGATCTTTGGAATGCTGGGTGGAAGCTGGTTAACCGGGCTACCGAAGATATTCACTCCCTTCACGCGTGGCTATCTGGCAGGAATACCAATTCCAATCTTCATTATTCTGATCTTCTATATCCTTTTTTGGTTATTCTTGACATATACTCCTGCCGGGAGATATATCTACGCAGTCGGAAATAGTGCTGAAGCATCGCAATTATCAGGGATTAATTCAGACCGCGTGAAAAAACTAGCTTTTTCTCTATTAGGTGCTCTGGTGGGTTTCTCGTCATTAATTTATGTCGGACGCTTGGCCAGTGTGGAAATAACAGTCGGGAATGACCTGGCAATGTCATCCATTGCAGCGGTCGTATTGGGCGGAACATCCGTATTAGGTGGGAAAGGTTCGGTGGTGGGAACCCTGGCTGGAGTTCTATTCATGGCAGTGATGAAAAATGGGATTGTATTGTTGGGTATTCCTTCCCTATGGGAAAAAGCAGTGGTGGGATTTTTGATTATTGTATCGGTTGTGATTGATATCCTGATTAGCAAGAGAACTGAAAAGACACAGCGCGAACAGATCTCAAAGAATCGCACACTTGCAAAGATCGATAGTAAATAAGAAGAGACGACTATGAAAAAATTCATCTTAAAATTTCTTAGCAACCGTGTTGCCTTTCTGATGGCGCTTCTAATCGTCGTCGTGGTGGTTATGTCGAATATCAGTCCATACTTCTTCGTTTGGGATAATTTGATGACAATGACTCGCTTTGGAGCTGCATTGGCATTAGTAGGTCTTGGTCAATCACTGGTCATCTTGGCAGGTGGAGCAGGAATTGACCTTTCGGTCGGAGGAATGATCAGCCTGGCAGGTGTATTCTTTGGGCTAATGGTTGGAGCTGGTATTAATGTATGGGTAGCAGCAGTACTAGCGGTATTAAGTGGTGGAATTTTGGGAGCCGTAAACGGTTTAACCATCGCTATATTAGGGCTACCACCATTGATTGGGACTTTAGGAACGACCTATATTTATAGTGCTCTGGCTTTGGTGATCACAAAAGGAATACCAATTTCGGGAATACCAAAAGAATTTAGTTTTATCGCGAATGGTGAAGTTTTGGGTCTGCCGACTCAGATCATTCTGATCGTCCTGCCGGTCTATATCTTATTCCTTTTTCTTTCGCAAAAAACCCAATTTGGGCGCAGGATTTATCTGGTAGGAGTGAATAGTGTGGCTGCGCAATTCTCTGGTATTCAGGTTAAAAAAGTCCGATTCAGCCTGTATGTAATTAGTGGCTTACTGGCTGGTCTGGCTTCGATCATCCTGGCTTCATGGTTCATGGCAGCGAGACCGGATGTCGGCGATGGGATGGATATGCAAGCAATCACGGTGGCAGTACTTGGCGGAATTGATATAACCGGTGGAGTGGGAAACGTGGTAGGTACATTGCTGGCGGTTTGTATTGTGACAATGATCAATTCTGGATTGCAATTAGCAAATATCAACACAATCTGGCAATTGGCGATCCTGGGAATTATCCTGCTTTCTGCAATTGCCATTAATCAAGCAATCGAAAAACAGTTAAAAGGAAAAAATTAATACACAGAGAGGATTAATATTAATATGGCTTCAATAAAAATACTGCTTGCAGGTGAATCTTGGGTTTCCAATTCTACCCATTATAAGGGATGGGATTTTTTTTCGAGCACGGTCTATGAAACAGGCGAGGGCTATATTCGAAACGCTTTTGAAAGAGCGGGCATTGATTTTACTCACTTACCCGGGCATTTAGCTGCGGAAAAATTCCCTCTAAATCTAGAAGATCTCCGAAAATACGATGTTGTTATCTTGAGTGATCTGGGTGCGAATACCTTGCTGCTGCATCCCGATACATGGCTGCATGGCAAGTCTGTTCCAAACCGCTTGCGCTTATTGGCAGATTGGGTGTCGGATGGCGGGGCATTAATCATGTGTGGTGGGTATTATTCATTTGCGGGTATCTATGGTGCTGCAAAATATTACCGCTCTCCAATCGAAGAGATTTTACCAGTAAGAATCCACACTTTTGATGATCGTGTGGAATGCCCCGAAGGGCTGATGGCTGAAGTTCTTATTCCTTCCCATCCATTGGTGAAGGGTATGGATGGGAAATGGCCTCTGCTGCTGGGGTTAAATGAATTGGAAATAAAAGACGGAGCTGATTTGATTGCGAAAGCCGGGAAATATCCTCTCATTGCAGCTTGGGATTACGGAAAAGGTCGTACCATGGTCTGGGCTTCGGATATCGGACCGCACTGGTGTACGGTTGAATTTGCCGAGTGGGAAGGCTATACAAACTTCTGGTCTAACGCTGCGCACTGGCTGAGTAAAAAATAAATGAACCGGTAAGAAAACCAAACCGCCTCTTGTTTTATACAAAGGCGGTTGAATTTTTAAGTTGTGATGATCTTTGGCGGGACCTGGTTTGCGCAGGTCGTTGATCTGCACCTGGCAGCCGGTGGACATTTGGATTATGCTGTTTTTTGGACGCCGGTATTTCTGCTGTTGAAAATCCTGGCGCATTTCTAAGAAATCTTTTTTCCAGTTGATGATTGGGGGTTGAGTTCATCCAACCAGGAACGAATTCGACTGTCGATCAGATCGCGAATCTCACGGAATTTTGCGATTTGTTGTTGTTCTGTACCGACAAACCTGGCAGGATCCTCAAAGGACCAATGCAATCTTGTTCCTGATCCGGGAAAAATCGGGCAGCGTTCTCGGGCGTCATCACATACGGTGATTATATAATCGAAGGGGGGAGCATTTATATATTTTGTTACTGATTTGGAAAACTGCTCGCTGGAATCAATTCCAATTTCATCCAACACACGGACCGTGTAAGGATGGATTATAGACGGTTCGAGGCCAGCACTAAAAACGGCGAACCGATCACCGGCATGACTTCTCAGTAAAGCTTCTGCCATCTGGCTGCGACAGGAATTTCCGACACAAAGAAAAAGGACCCGTTTTTGGGATGAAGTGGTTGTTAACATAAAATTATCTTACCTCACCAGTATTAAACAGTGATTGGAAGATGATTAATAGATCGTTAAAGAAAGGATTGCGGAAATAGATTTCCAGGATCCTTTAAAAGAAATTTCATCCCTGTGCAATGATTAAAATGGCTCGATTTAAATAATCCCGTTTAAACAGTGATGACGTTTACTCCCATTTGACGAATCAATTCAAGGTCCTCTTTGGGTGCGTCTACATCTGTTATGATCACGGAAGCAATAGAAACCGGGCCAACCTGGATGGATCCCATGCTGGAAAACTTGGTATGATCTGCAAGAATGATCAAGTCTTGAACTATCCCGATCATTTTACGATCAGTTCTTACTTGAACAACATCGCTGGCGGTCAGACCCTGTTTGGGATGAATGCCTTTAACTCCTCTAAAGAATTTTGTTGCCACCAAACCAGAGAGGGAGTCTTCTGTAATATGCCCGATCAGATCAAATTCACTGTGGCGCAATAAGCCACCCAGCACGATGGTGGAAATATTTTCAAACCTGGTCAGCTGGTATGCCACATTGAGAGCATTCGTAATAATCGTAAGTCCGACTTTTTCGGAAAGGAAGGGAATCATCGCTTCGGTAGTTGAGCCCGTGGAGACGATGATCGTATCATTATCCTGCACCAGGTTGGCGGCAGCTTTACCGATACGCTTTTTGATATCTGCCTGTATCAGAGAACGGGGAAGAACAAAGGGATCGATTTTCTCATTTTTTCTCAATGCCCCTCCGCGAACCCGGATGAGATCGCCGGTTGATTCAAGATAATCCAGATCGCGCCGAATCGTCGCTTCGCTTACATCAATATATTTGCTGAGTTCATCAATGCTCGCGGATTGATTGGAAATTAGATAATCTAGAATTCTTTGATGTCTGGTTTCTCGCATATCAACCTCTCACTGTATGGGTGTAATTATATTTATTTTATACTGTCCTTTGCCATAAAGACAAAAGAAATCAAAATCAAAAAATAATTCCAACTAATTCGCTAATAATATTACAACATATTGCAAAATTAAACAATTTATTGACTTAAAATAAAAAGTATTGTAATATTATGACATAATTACAGTTCGTTTAACAATAGATTTCGAATGAGGAGATTTTTATGGCATTGAAGATTCGCACGGTCACTGGGGATATCAGCCCGGAAAAATTGGGACCGACCAACATGCACGAACACCTCATCCGCGATGCGGGAACGGTAGAAGTACTGCATGATAAAGATTTCTTAATGGATGATGCCGATAAAGCAGCTATCGAATTAGCTGATTTCCGCGATCATGGTGGTGGCGGATTATTGGATGCGCAGCCGATTGGCTGTGGCAGAAATATCAATAAATATTTGTACATTGCCGAAAAAGTACCTGAAGTGCCCATTATTGCGACAACGGGATTTCATAAGAGTGAATTTTATTTACCCACGCACTGGGTCTATGATTATTCTATCGATGAAATGATCCCCCTGCTTTTAGCGGATGTTTATGAAGGGATAGAAATCAATGACTACAATGGCCCTCTGATAAAACGAAGCCATGCCAAAGCAGGTGTGCTGAAATGTGCAACAAGCTACCAGAATGTAACCCCAACAGAAGAAAAGATGTGCCGGGCGGCAGCTCGCGCACAAAAAGAAACCGGCCTGGCTTTGATTACCCATACCCAGCAGGGAACCATGGGACAGGCACAGGTTGATATTTTCAAGTCAGAAGGTCTTGATCTTTCAAAGGTTGTGATCGGTCATATTGATCGGAACCCCGATCCATTCATGCTGCTGGAGCTGGCAAAACAGGGTGTGAACCTTGAATTCGACACCCCGGGACGCACCAAGTATCAAAGCGAATCAGTCACGGTAAATTGTTTGCGTGCATTAGTGGATGCCGGATTTGCCGATCAGATTGTTCTCGCGGGAGATAGTGGCCGGCGGTCATACTTGAAAAGTTATGGAGGGGGACCTGGATATGCTTATATCATGGAATTCTTCATCCCGCGTTTACGCCGGGAAGGTTTCTCTGAAGAAGTGATCCAGAAGATCCTGATTGAAAATCCACGACGTATCCTATCATTTGAAGCTTAGTGAATAATTTTTGATGATCAACAATCAGTTTTGCGAAGAGTTTTTACAGATTGCTCGCGAATTTGAACGGAGCCCGCTTTCAGGGTTCGGACCCGGAAAGGGTTCTTTATCGGCACGCGATTATTCTGATTCCGGATTGGTCGTGATCACACCCAGCGGGATGCAGTTCTCAACATTAGTGCCGAAAGATCTGGTGGTGTTGGATCTGAAAGGAAACATTGTGGAGGGGAAGCGCAAACCTTCACTGGACCGAATTTTTCATCTGGCGGTCTATAATGCCCGGCCGGATGTGTTTGGCATTATCCATACACACAGCCCCTATGCGACCGCTTTTGCATCCCTGGCAAAACCTATCTTGCCGTTGATTATGAGCCTGGTGATTTCAGCAGGTGGATCGGTGGATGTGGCACCATTTGCCTTCCCCGGTTCAGAGGAACTGGGGCAGAGAGTGGTGGAAGGTCTGGGAAAGAAAAATGCTGTTCTAATGGAACAACATGGTGTTCTGGCAGTTGGAAAAAACCTTTCCAAAGCGCTGGCGGTGGCCGGAACAGTGGAAAATGTGGCTCAAATCCAAGCAATTTCTGAGACTCTGGGAGGAGCTCGCTCCCTTGATCAAAAAACCATCGCTGAAGGCTTTCTTTTTGAAAAAGAATATGGTCAGACTGTGAATAAGGAATAAACCATGCTCGAAAAATATTTAACCGCAGATCATATCAGGTTGAAATTAAAAGCTGTCGATTGGAGAGATGCAATCAAATTAGCTGCTTTTCCACTGCTTTCATCGGGAAACATCGAGCCAGAATATGTTTCTGCCATGCAGGATGCCGTTCTGGATTTTGGGCCTTATATGGTACTTGCGGAAGGCTTTGCTTTAGCACATGCAAAACCGGGCGATTTGGTTCACGCAGTCTGTATCTCGCTAATCACGCTGGATCCCCCAGTTAATTTTGGAAACAAGGAATTCGATCCGGTTGATATTCTCATCGCCTTTGGTACACCGGATTCTGAATCCCATATCGAGATGCTGCGTGAATTAGCCGGTCTGTTGAACAAACCTGAAACATTCACGTTGATCAGGAATGCCAAAACTGAGCAAGAGATCATTTCACTGTTTTCGACATCCCAAACGAATCTATGAAAGGAGGCATCGTTAAGACTATTTAGAAACTACAATGTACTTTATAAATTATTGGAGGCATAAAAATGATTAATGCAAAAGGGTTAAAAATAATCATCGTCTGTACTTTCGGGGCTGGAAGCAGCCAATTATTAAAGGTAAATGTTGATTCCGCGATAGAAGAATTGGGAGTCGAGAATGTAAATATATCGGTATGTGACAGCGGCAGTTATCGTGGAGAAAGGTGCGACGGTATTATTACAACCACTGCTCATGAAGAAATGGTAAAAGGACACCCTTACGCTAAAGCATATGTGGCTGTTACTGGTATATTCAATCAAGCCGATATCAAGAAAAAAGTAAGACAAATCTTGGTAGCTTTAGGAGTGGAACTTCCTGAATAAATACATTGACATGAACATGCATACATAAAGCCTCCAAGCCTTATTGGAAAAAATTAAATGGAGGATTACTGATGAAAGTATTAGATTTTATTGTTAATCAAGTTCTGCGAGAACCCTCAATTTTCTTGAGCATCGTTGTTCTTTTGGGTATGCTTTTTCTCAAGAAAAAAAGCACCGCTGTTATTGTCTCTACCTTAAAGACCATCGTGGGTGTTCGTGTTCTACAAATTGGTACTGGGTTGCTGGTTTCGGCTTCAAAACCTATGTTGAGCATGCTGGTCGCACGCTTTGGTTTGGAAGGGCGTGTTGCAGATCCATGGACCGGTGTTGGCGAAGGCCTTGAGCGCATGGCGGATGTTCCTTTGGCTGGCCAGATTGGCATGATCCTGCTGCTGGCATGGCTGCTGCATCTGCTGCTTTCTCGCATCACTCCTTTGAAAGTCGTATACTTGACCGGTCACGTGGCTTTCAGTGATACAGTACTGGTAACCTTCTTTGTTTTTGCCATAACCGGATGGAGTGACTGGCGCGCAATCGCTTTTGCAGCTATCCTACTGGCGATCTACTGGTGGCTGTTCCCTGCCCTGATGGCAAAACCCCTGAAAAAGCTGGTGGGCGATGACAACATCACCATCGGACATAATATGGCTGCATTTGGCTGGGTTGCCATGTTGATCGCAAAATGGACTGGGGATCCTAAGAACGACACAGAAAAACTGGAGTTTCCTGGTTGGCTGAGCATTATGAAAGACTCGGTTATTTCCTACAGTGTCGTCATGGCTTTCCTGTATACGTTAATTGGTGTCCTTTCAGGTCCCACAGCAGCAGCCGATTATACCGGCGGAATGAATTACATCTTGTTCTCATTCATGCAGGGTATTAATATCGCTGTTGGCGTCACCATCCTCTTGCTGGGTGTGCGCATGTTCCTGGCTGAACTGCTGCCTGCCTTCCAGGGCTTTGCGAAAGTTGTTGTTCCTGGAGCTATCCCGGCTGTTGACAATCCAGTTTTCTGGACTTACGCACCACAGGCGACCTTGCTTGGATTGATCTTCACCGTCTTCGGTATGACAGTCGGTATTCTTCTTCAGGTGTTGCTTGGATCAACTTTCATCACCATCCCGAGCGTCATCCCGATTTTCTTCGGTGGTTGTACCCTGGGTGCTTTCGCCAGCAAATACGGTGGCATTCGTGGAACGATCATTGCAACATTTGTACTGGGTATCGTGCAGGTATTCGGCGCTGTCTGGTTTTCCCAGGTGGTTGGGTTCCAGGTTGCCGCGGGGGCTCACATCGACTACTGCACATTCTGGCCGGCTCTCTTTAGCGCTCTAAAATTCATTTTCTAATTCCGGCATAAAGTTGTAAAAATATGGAGAAGGGTAGGAAATATTTCTGCCCTTCTCCCGTGTTAAATCATTGGTATAGGAAAGGAAAGAACGATGGCAGTATTTCGAACAATTCTAGGCGATGTGGACGTAAAAGAAATTGGTTTTACCTTAGCGCATGAACATCTCATCACCAGACCCCCAAATTCGATCATCAAGGGTGATCCTGATTTATTGGTAGATGATGTTACCAAACCAGTACAGGAATTGACATTGTACAAGAATGCCGGCGGAAAAACATTTCTGGAAATGTCACCTCGCCACTATGGAAGGAATATTCCCGTGATGGTGGATGCCAGTAAAAAAACAGGAATTCATATTGTAGCCACCACCGGTTATCTAAAGGGAGATTATTTTCCCAAAGAAGTACAGGAATGGACTGTTACCCAAATCGCTGATTACATGATTTCCGAAGTCATGGAAGGGATGGATGGATCACAACATAAGGCGGGTGTGATCAAAGGGGGAAGCAGCTATAATTTTATTTCCGATTTGGAGAAAAAAGTATTCAAAGCTGCTGTGATAGCCTCAAAAGAAACCGGTGCGCCTGTTTCAACTCATACCGAGCAAGGGACGATGGGAGTGGAGCAGGTTGAATATGTCATAGCACAGGGTCTCGATCCATCGCGCATGATCGTAGCCCACGTGGATATCAATCCTGATTATTATTTACACCGCAAAATTCTGAACCTTGGTGCATATATTATTCATGACGGTCCAAGTAAGGTAAAATATGGTACAGATGCTCATATTATTGAAATTATGTCAGGACAGGTGAAGGATGGATTTGCCAACCGCATCATGCTTTCTTGTGATATGGGGCGTCGAAAATATTGGACCAGCTACGGTGGTGGCCCCGGTTTTACCTATATTCCGGAAAAATTTATCCCTCGTTTAATTGATGAAGGATTTGACCCGGAAATTGTGGAAATGTTCACAACGAAAAATCCGGCAGAAGCTTTTGCAATAAGAAAATAAATCAATGCTGGCTGCTGCAGACGCGAGGAACACAATGGATAGTTATGAGATCATGAAACGGAATATAACTTTTGACTACCCGGAGCGAGTTGGTCTGCGCTTTAATAGCCTGGGTGTCAGTGATGTATTTCGCATCTTTGTCCAACCTCCTGTCAACTGTCGCCCAGCAACCATTCAATCTGTTCGGATGGATAAAAAAATACGGACTGCTCCAGGGCAAGCGGATGAATGGGGTTGCACCTGGGAATCGCTGGAGGAAGAGGGCAGCGGGGATATGGGTCAGGTATTGAATCCCCCTTTGAAAGATCTTGATGATGTAGCAACATATCCTTTTCCTGATCCTTACGATCGTCACCACTTTGACGGATTAGAAGAAGCATTAGCCATTTCCGGTGGGAAGTTTGTGCAGTTGAACAGCCCTTTTTGCTTATTTGAACGGCTGCATTTCTTGTATGGATTCAGCGAAACCCTGCGCGATCTGGCGCTCGATCAGCAAAAAATGGAAAAGCTTATTGACAAAGTGATTGCCTATCAGATCGGGATTGTGGAAATGGCCGGTAAGCTGGGGAAAGGACGTATCCACTGCTTTGATACAACCGACGATTGGGGTACACAAACAAATATGTTTATCAGCCCCAAGATGTGGAGAAATATCTTCAAACCTCGCTATAAAAGGTTGATCGATACAATCCACGCCAATGAAATGGTCATACGCTTCCATACCGATGGTCGCATCAATGCGATCTTCCCGGATCTGATCGAATTAGGGATAGATATTCTAAATATTCACCAACCGTTATTGCTCGGTATTGATGATGTTGCGGAAAAACTATCCGGCAAAATATGTCTTGAAGTATCTGCTGATGTTCAGCTTACATTACCATCCTGTAATGAGCAAAAGATCCAGAACGAAATTAAAGAAATCATCCAAAAATGGAGCACTCCCAAAGGGGGACTGATCGGGGTCGAATACAGATATGGAAAAATGTTGGGGATTTCTGAACAAGCATTGCGTTGGGAATTGGAAGCATTTCAGCGATACGGAGAATTTTAGAAACGAGGTGCTATATATGATTAACGGTATGGAAGTTCTTGAAAAAGAGGGACCACAATATGAACGTCGCTACAAACGGTTCCAGAGCTGGTATGAGAGTGTTTTTCAATGGCATGATAATTTCGTTTTTACTCCGAATAAAAATATTAATTGGGCCGAAACGAAAAAGCCGATGTCAGAATGGAAAGTTGGGCTTGTTTCATCTTGCGGAGTACATCTGCGTTCGCAAAAGCCATTTGAAACCGATGCTACTGAAGGTGATTGGTCTTATAGGGAAATACCAGCCGATACTGATCCAAAAGATTTGATGATCACTGATTCACACTATGATCACAGTGATGCGGATTCTGATATCAACTGCATGTATCCAATTGTGAGTTTACGTGAGTTGAAAAAGGAAGGTGTGATTGGTTCGCTGGCAAATACCCTGTATGGTTTCATGGGCTTTGTCCCGATCCCTAAATATCTCATTGCTGATACTGCTCCCCAAGTAGCCAAAAAGCTTGTGGATGAAAAAGTAGATGTGGTACTGCTAACTCCGGGATGCGCAGTTTGCCACCAGACCCTTGGAATTATTCAAAACATGATCGAGGGAATGGGAATTCCCACGATTACGACGACACTGAAACCAGAATTGACAGAACAAATACATGTGCCACGAGCCGCATATTTAAAGTTTCCCTATGGCTACGCGGCTGGTCCTGCCAATCAACTAGATGAACAGAAAACGATCGTCAAAGAGATACTCTCTCTGATCCCTGAGATTCAAGAACCGGGCACCATTGTAAAACTACCCTATCGTTGGCAAGGAAGAGTCGAGTAGAGAAAAGGAGACTAACATGGCTGTCGATAAACGAACCGATCAATTAATGGCGCATCTTGAATCCATGATACAAATCCTGGAAGATATGGACCAGGATATGCAGTCCAGGATAGATGATGAAAATGGATGTGAAAATCCAAATAAACAACGAATAATCTTCTACGAATCTCAGAAAAAACGACTTGTCAATTTACACGAGATCTTAGAGGATGATGTATTAACAGTATTGATAGGAATTCGCAACCTCAGCGGACCAATTGAGTATTTTGAAAAATAAAAATCTGATGATGCACTGTTCTGCGAGTGATAGAAACGATGCGAGAGAGTTGACTAATCACACCAATAGCAAACGAAAACAAAATGCGAGAGGTAACACAATCATGTATCTAATACGGTTACTAAGCCAAACAAAGCGGAAACATTTCATCGTTTTCAGATGAAATGATTAGAAAACTAGTAGAAATTCTTAAACAGTTTAATATTAACAATTAATGAAGAAAAGGTTTTTACCAAACCAATTGATTATTTTGAAGATACAGCAACTATGGAAAAAATGAATATTTTTGTAAGCAATCCAGATGACGTAACACGATTAATTTTAGTACGACATGGACGTACAAGCGCAAATAAAGACGCAAAAATTGGAGCGTTGAAAGATTATCCGCTTGATGAGGTTGGCAGTGAACAGGCTGCAAGGGTGGCAAAGCGTTTAAAAGAATTCAATATTTCGGCTATTTATTCCAGCCCAATCTTACGCACACGGCAGACTGCACAGGCGATCGCAGATGTTTTAGGATTGAATATCGAGTTTCGCACTGAGTTGCAGGAGTATTATTTCGGGACGATTGCTGACCACACCATGGAAGAAATCAAACAAGAGGATGAAGCAACCTATAACAAATTGATCTCCTGGATGAATATGGGACAGGAACAAACCATGCAGCGGCCTGTTATTCCCGGTGCTGAACCACTGCAGGATTTTGAAGCACGGATCAGGCGGTTCACAAATGAAATTCTGGATATCCATCCGGGGCAGGTGGTATGTGCGGTATCCCATATGGGATTAATCAAAGGTTTTTTAGCAATCTACTT
>LDZU01007011.1_pt1 | contig 12759 bp, 11 predicted proteins | sample 615531 | NCBI WGS metagenome assembly LDZU01 (sample SAMN03408293, study PRJNA278302) | terrestrial metagenome | isolation source: oil reservoir sample SB2 | place: USA: Alaska, North Slope, Schrader Bluff formation | collected 2011-09 | reverse complement strand
CCAACGCCCCCGCACACATGGCACAAGGCTCAATGGTTACGTATATAGCGGCTTCGTTTAAACGCCAGTCCCCTTTGTGGCGGGCGGCTTCCCTCAGGGCCAGGATTTCAGCGTGCGCGCTGGCGTCGCTTAAAACTTCACGCAAATTGTGGCCCCGGCCAATAATCAGGTTATTTAATACTACTACTGACCCTACCGGCACTTCATTAAGTGCGTAAGCTTTCCTTGCCTCGACCAGAGCCTCCCGCATATAAAAGCAGTGATCCACAAACCTGCTCCTTCTAAACCAAACCACCCAAGCAAAAATATCTTAACATGATTTATTTCCTGCGTCAAGTTGACATCTATTAAATAGAATATAGAACTAGGTAGTTTGCTTATCCGATATTCTCTTCAACCACTGTTCGTAAATTAATTTTTCTTTTCCCTGCTGGGAAGGCCGGTAAAACAACTGTCCCTTTAAAGACGGGGGTAAATATTCTTGGGCGACCCAGTGTCCGGGATAATCATGGGGATACTTATATCCCTTCCCGTGACCAAGCATGGCTGCTCCTTTATAACTGGCATCACGTAGGGGCGGGGGTACTTCCCCGGCCCTTTCCTTTTTAACCGCCTCATAAGCCGCATCTATCCCCCGGTAGACCGAGTTGCTTTTGGGAGCCAGGGCAATATATAAAACCGCTTCAGCCAAAATAAGCCTGGCCTCAGGATAACCCACCCGTTCCACCGCCTGGGCGGCGGCTGTGGTTAAAATAAGCGCCTGTGGGTCAGCCAGGCCCACATCCTCGGCCGCGTGAATCATCAGCCGGCGGCAAATAAATTCCGGTGTTTCACCGGCGTAAATCAAGCGGGCTAACCAGTATAGGGCGGCCTGGGGATCGGAGCCGCGCATACTCTTTATCCAGGCAGATACTACATCATAGTGCTCCTCTTCCTTGCTGTACTGCAAAACCCGCTGCTGGATTGCCTGCTCGGCCGTTGACAAGTTTATCCCGCGCCTGCCGTCCTGGTCCGGTTTTATCAGCAGCACCGCTAACTCCAAAGCATTCAGGGCCATCCGGGCATCCCCGTTGGCTACTGCGGCCAGGTGGTTAAGGGCCTGGTCCTCTACTTCCGGCCGGTACTTAGCCAAACCACGCGCTGAATCTTTAAGGGCCCTTTCTAAAATACGTTTTATAGCTTCTTTGGATAAAGGTTCTAAACGATAAACCCGCAGCCTGGAAAGCAGGGGCCGGCTAACGTAAAACATAGGGTTTTCCGTAGTGGAGCCAATTAAAATAACTAACCCCTTTTCCACAAACGGCAATAAAGCTTCTTGCTGGACTTTATTAAAGCGGTGAATTTCATCAATAAAAAGAACTGTCCTTGTACCCGCCAAGGTTTGTCTTTCCTTTGCCTTTTCAATTATTCGTCTAATTTCCGCCAGGCCAGCCGTAACGGCGTTAATTACCTCAAAGTGAGCCCCGGTCATCTTAGCAATGATGTTAGCCAGCGCGGTTTTTCCCGAGCCAGGCGGTCCAAAAAAAAGCATTGACTTAAGCAAGTCCGCTTCAATTGCCCGCCTTAGTAAGGTGCCCTGACCAATTATTGCCGTCTGCTCTTCAAATTCAGCTAAACTTGCCGGGCGCATACGGTAAGCTAAAGGGGCCATTTCCAATGGTTGTTCTTTTACATAATCAAAATCAAAAAACCCGTCCACGTCTTTTTCCTTTCTTATCCCAATAATCCCTGCGGAAGCTGGTTTATTGGCGGATTAGGCAAGATGATTGACCTCATCTTCTCCATTTTCTATTTCTATCAAATCGGCAGACATAAGAAGCTTTTCTCCGGGTGTTTCTTCCACGTTTTTCAGGCTTTTTTGAATAACGCGGGTTCTTCTCTGAGCCTCCGTTACCGTATTGGTAACGGTCTTAAGCTGTTTATCTATTTTGTCCAGGACACTGCTGTATTTATTAAATTCAGTTTTAACGCTGCCTAGAAGGGTCCATACTTCGCTTGAATGCTTTTGAATCGCCAGGGTTTTAAAACCTACGGCCAAACTGTTGAGAAATGCGGCCAGAGTGGAGGGACCAGTTACATTGACCTTGTATTCTCTCTGCAGATGCTCCACTAAACCTGTCCGGCGTAAAACTTCCGCATAGAGGCTTTCGGTAGGAAGAAACATGATGCCAAAATCGGTAGTCTCGGGAACTGAAATATACTTAGCGCAAATGTCTTTAGCCTGGGACTTAATCCTGCTTTCCAAACCTTTACCTGCCTGCTCAATTAATTCTACCTTACCTGTCTCATAAGCGTCCAACAAACGCAAATAGTCTTCCTGGGAAAATTTAGCGTCAATAGGCAAAAGCACCGGCCCAGCATCATCCGGACCCGGCAGCTTTACGGCATACTCCACTATTTCACTGCTGTTCTTTTTAGTAGGTACGTTTTTAAGATACTGTTCAGGCGTAAGTATTTCTTCCAGAATGTTTCCCAACTGAATTTCGCCAAAGATACCCCGGGCCTTAACGTTAGTGAGTACTTTTTTGAGGTCACCCACGCCGACGGCCAACGTCTGCATTTCACCCAGGCCCTTATATACTTGTTCTAAACGTTCACTGACCAGCTTAAACGATTCACCCAATCTTTGCTCCAGCGTATGGTGCAATTTTTCGTCCACCGTAGCCCGCATTTCTTCCAGTTTCTTAGTGTTGTTTTCCTGAAGGTAGCGAAGATTTCCCTCAACGGTAGATCTCACTGCTTCTAATTTTTGTTCGTTTGATTGGGTCAGGGCATTGATCTGTTTTAGCACTCCATCCAATTGGTTTTGTTGAAGGTTTGCCATTTCGGCTATCCGGGCTGATATAGACCCGCCAAAAAGATTTAAAGAACCCGTAATTTCTTCCCTGTTTTTCCCTATCTCTTCGCGCAGAGAATGTTCGATTTTTTCCTGAGTTTTGCCTAAGACGTTCAAACCAAAATTTAACTGTTGAAAGGAGCTATTTAAGTTAACAAAATTGTCGTTAACATAACGTATTAAGGGGTTTAATTCCTGTAATTTTGACCGGAGAATAATTTGAAGCACAATTACCCCTAAAATCAACAAAAATAAAAGCCCTAAGACAATAATGTCAGGCATCTTGTTTCCTCCTTTCTTCCGGGTAGGGGCGTTAAATTTAACGCCCCTACCCGTCTGTCAGGCTGTCAGGTTTTGTTACATAAGACAGGTTGTCTTCCTAACAGTCTGACGGGCAGGCCTACTGCTGCTGCCACGCAATTGGTATCCGTCGCCCCATACCAAAGGCCTTGGTGGTTACTTTAAGGCCGAGGGCCGCCTGACGCCGTTTATATTCTGCCCGGTCAATTTTTTGGATAATTTCCCGTACCAGCGCGGCGTTATAGCCGGCCGCGATGATTTCGGCCGCCGGTTTATTTTCTTCAATATACAGGTGCAAGATAGCAGGTTAATATACCTGGCCAAAACGTAAACCATTGTTTTAGGGACGTCAGAAATAACGGCCAGCCCGCCGCACATATCTCCGTAAAGGGTACAGTACCCCACCGCCAGCTCCGATTTATTTCCCGTGCTTAAGGTAAGGTAACCCTCCCGGTTAGAAATGAACATTAAAATATTACCGCGAATGCGGGCCTGAATGTTTTCTTCGGCCAAATCAACCAGAGGAGAGCCTTCTTTGTTTAAAGTGGTTAAACATTCATCAAAGATACCTTGGATAGGTATTTCCCGGTACGCTATGCCCAGGTTTAAAGCCAACTGACGTGCATCAGCCAGGCTGCCTGGAGAAGAGTATTTTGAGGGCATAGCCACCCCTAAAAAGTTTTCCTTGCCGCAGGCAGCCGCGGACAGTGCGGCAACAACAGAAGAATCAATGCCCCCACTTAATCCCACCAGGACCCGTTTAAAGCCGGTTTTACGCAAGTAATCTTTGATTCCCAGCACCAGAGCATGATAAAGACAACCTATATCCTCCGGCGAGGACGCGTAGTAAATTTTTCCGGGAAAAAATTCCTCTTTTTCCTTCCCGACTGTCTGGCAAGTTATTAGGTTTTTCTTCCTCTGATAGATTATCTGCCTGCTAGCCTGACGGGCAGGTACCCAATTTTCCAGATACTTAGTAGGGGCGTTAAATTTAACGCCCCTACTAAGGCTGAAGAAAAGCATATCTTCACCAAAGCTTCCGGCCCGGCCTATTATTTCCCCTTTAGAATTAACGGCCAAACTGGATCCGTCAAAAATAAGTTCATCATTACCACCCACCTGGTTAGCGTAGATAAAAATTTTTTGATACTTAGCGGCCATTTTTTGCAGCATGTCAGAGCGCAGGTCAATCTTACCGTAATGATAAGGGGAGGCGGAAATATTAACGATTAAATCTGCCCCTTGGGCAATTAATTCTTCCACGGGATCAAGCGGGTAATGGCGCCTGTTCCAATAATCCTTATCGTTCCAAATATCTTCGCAAACGGTCAAGCCGAACTTTACTCCTTTAAATAGAAGCGGTTCCCGTTTTTGGGCCGGCTTAAAATACCGGTTTTCCTCAAAGACGTCATAATCCGGCAGCAACGTTTTATCCTGGCGGCCCAATAGCCTGCCTTCGTAAAAAAGCAAGGCCGCATTGTAAAGATTTCCGGTATCAACTACCGGAGCACCAATTAATACTCCCAATTTTTGGCTTTTAGGCGCAATATCTTTCTTTAAAGCTGTTTCCACCTGCTCTAAAATATCCTGGCGCCACAAAAGATCGCGCGGCGGGTAACCCATTATCGCCAATTCAGGAAAGATAACCAAATCGGCCTTTAACCGGCCGGCAAAATCTATAGCCCGTAAAATCTTAGCCGTATTATGCTTAATGTTGGCAATTATAGGGTTGAATTGTACCAGGGCAATTCTCATCTTAACCTCACCTGTGAGAAGTGGGAGGTGGGAGGTGGGAGGTGGGACTTTAAAGTGGAGATTCAGCTTCGCCGAATCTCTTCTTATTCTCATCTCTCACCTCTCACCTCTCATTTGTCGCTACTGTTACGCTCGTAAATAATTTGTAATCCTTTTAAGGTAAGCAGGGGATCAACCTCGTTAATCGTGCTTGATTCTTTGGCAATTAGCTCAGCCAGCCCTCCCGTAGCCAGGACAAAGGGATTTTCCCCTAGTTCTTTTCTGATTCGGCGAACAATTTCATCAACCTGACCCACAAAACCGTAAAGAATACCTGACTGCATGCTGTTAACCGTATTTTTGCCGATAACGGTGGGGGGTTTTACCAGTTCAACGCGGGGGAGTTTGGCCGCGCGGGTAAACAAGGCTTCGGTCGAAATATTAATCCCTGGAGCTATAGCCCCTCCCAAATATTCCCCGTGTGCGGAAATAATGCAAAAGGTTGTGGCGGTGCCAAAATCTACGATGATAAGCGGGCTACCGTATAAAGCGTGTCCGGCAATGGCATTGACAATACGGTCAGCCCCAATTTCACGCGGATTTTCATATTTTATAGGCATGCCCGTTTTTATGCCCGGCCCAACAATCAAAGGACTCAGATTAAAGTAATTCTTCGCCATTTGTTCTAAAGCCAGCATAAGAGGAGGAACAACCGAGGAAATAATTAAGGCTTTAATATCTTGAAAAGCGATACCGGCGTGACCAAAAAGATCCATTAACAACATCCCGTACTCATCAGCCGTACGGTAAGGGAAAGTAGACAGACGCCAGTGTTTCAGCAATTCTTTATGCTGATATACCCCTAAGACAATATTAGTGTTGCCCACATCAAACCCTAAAAGCATATATTTTAAGTCACCTCCCGTGGCACAGGCTTCCAGCCTGTGGTTAAAGAAATTTCCCCCGTGATAAAACGACGTATCTCCCCGGTGGATAAGCGCAATAATAAGGCCCCACTTAAATCAACATCTTCCGTCCACCCTTCCCAGCTTTCTTTTAAGCTGTCCAGGCGTACTAAACCAGGCAGGTGCACACATAACTTTTTCCATTGGATTAGAATCGGAGCAAATCCTTCTTTTAGCCAAACAAAATATAACTTTTCCAGTTCCTTTAAAATCACCTGCAAAAGACGCAACCGGCTTACAGGCCGAGCGCTTTCAATTTTTAAAGAAGTGGCTACTTCTTTTATAGGGGAGGGAAAATCTTCCGCCTCAATATTTACATTAAGGCCTATTCCTAAAACCAGATACTTTACCTGCTCCATTTCGGCCCCCATTTCCGTGAGAATGCCACATACCTTTTTCCCCTTAAGGTATATATCATTAGGCCACTTAATGCCGGCTCTGACCCCAACTACCTCCTTTATTGCCCGGGCTATAGCCACTGAAGCTAACATGGTTATTGGCGGTACCTCAATTGGATTAATTTTTGGGTAAAGGATAACCGAACACCATATTCCTTTGCCGTAAGGGGAAAACCATCCTCGTGACAGGCGACCGTGACCCGCTCTTTGCGCCTCGGCAACCACCAGGCTGCCATTGGCCGCCCCTTGCCTGGCTAAATCTTTAGCTATTTGATTTGTTGAATCTGCCTCCTTATAATAATAAACCGTGCGACCTAAAAAATCAGTATTCAAGTTATAGGTAACTTCTTCCGGGTATAAAAAATCAGGAACACTCACCAGGCGGTAACCAACGTTGGGCTGGGCCGCTATTTCATAACCATCCCTACGCAGCGCCTGGATATGTTTCCATACGGAGGTCCGGGAAACACCCAGAGCTTTACATATACTTTCTCCTGAAACAGCCTGCGGATAATCATTTTTCAATAAATATAAAATTCGTTTTTTCATTTTTCCGTTATTGTGTAACTACTCAGGTTCAAAGGCACAAAGTTTTTTTGCCAGACCTGCAGATCACTATATGTTTTCATCTGAAAATCCCTGGATTTTCATTCTCCTTTGTAGGGGCGTATTGCAATACGCCCCTACAGCATGGTTGTTTCATTTCCCTTTGTGCCTCTGTGCCTTTGCTCCTCTGTGCCTACCTGAAAGGTTTTAGCCAGCATATCCAGGACAATTTTATCCGTGGGAAAAGCAAGCGGGGGCGGGTCAGTTAAATTACAATAAGCCAGTTGGTCTAAATCATCTCCTGCCCGTAATTCTCCCCCCGTCACGATAGCCATAAACCATATTCCTACGGTATGCAATTCAGGATTGTGAAAATTAGACTGTACCGTAAAAACCCCCTCTAAGACAATGTCCAAATTGGTTTCCTCTTTAAATTCCCGGATCACCGCCTGGTAAACATCTTCATCGTATTCTACGTAACCACAGGGAATACACCAAAGCCTTTTATGTATGCTCGCCGGTTGTTCGTCGCCGGTCGCCGGCATGGTTAAAGAATTAGTTTGTTTTTTTCTTCTAACGTCTAACGTCTGATAACTAACATCCGCCAATGTGGTACCGCGCCTTCCCAGCAATATCTGCCTGTCTTCGTTTAAAACGATAGCGGCTACCCCTACGGCCGGGTTTTCATAAAAGACATAACTGCACCTAACGCAAACCAAACGGGGACGCTCCCGGTACCGTTTATATTTTAAATTTCCGCCGCATTTAGGACAGTAAAAAAAGCGCTGCTTCACCCTTATTTTTTCCCTTCCACCTGCCTGCCAGCAGGCACGGCGCTTAAGCTAATGTCTAAGGCCCTGACTGAATGTGTAATTGCCCCTACCGAAATGAAATCAACCCCCGATTTTGCCACCTCTAAAATATTTGCTTCATTAACTTTCCCTGAAGCTTCTGTACGGGCCCGTCCGTCAATTATCTTTACGGCCTGACGCATAACTTCCGGGGCCATATTATCCAGCATAATAATATCTACCCCTGCCGCCAGCGCTTCCTCTACCCCGGCTAAATCTTCCACTTCTACCTCAATCTTTATCATCGGAGATATATTTTTACGCGCCTTTTGGACGGCACGGGTAACCCCTCCGGCAATTTTAAGATGGTTGTTTTTAATCAGTATGCCGTCAAATAAACCAAAACGGTGGTTATATCCCCCGCCCACGCGCACGGCGTACTTTTCCAAAACCCGCAATCCCGGAATTGTTTTGCGGGTATCAATAATATTTACCGGAAAATCTTTAATTATTTCTTTAAGGGTGGCTGTATAGGTGGCAATACCCGACAGGCGCTGTAAAAAGTTTAAGGCAAGGCGCTCCCCGCTCAATATAGACTGTAACCTGCCTTCTACCACCGCCACTATTTGCGCGGCGCTAGCGTAAGTTCCCTCACTAACCTGGGGGGTAAATAATATTTCCTGGTCCAAACGCTGAAAAACGGCGGCCGCTACGGGTAGTCCCGCAATTACACCCTTTTCTTTGGTCCGGATGTAGCCTCTGCCGGTTAAGTCAGGATCAATTACGCTTAAAGTAGTTATATCTCCAGGGCCAATATCCTCATGCAGGGCACGGTCAACTATTCTCCTTAAAATATTATAACTTAAAGTCACTTTTAAACTCACCCCCGATTGAAAGTTGGAAGTTAGAAGTTGGAAGTTGGAATCAAAAAGTTCCAACCACCAACTTCCGACCTCCAAAAGCGCCCCTATAAACGTAAAATTATATGTTTAACCCACCTCTCACTTGCGGCAGGATAATCTTCCCGGTAATGCGCCCCCCGGCTTTCCGTCCTCATTAAAGCTGCCTCACAAATTAGTTGACCAACCAGGAGCATATTACGTAACTCCATTTCGGCGATATTTTTTGCTTCACTCAAGAACAAATCAGCCTGGTTTTCAAAAAAACTTAAAGCTCCCGTTAATCCTTGGCATGAGCGAACAGGACCGGCACATTTATTCATTACCGCCCGTAACTCATGCGTTAGGCCATTTATTTTTATTTCCTTAGGCGGTTTTAAATAATTACAAACGAATTCAACTGACGAAGGAACGTAACTGGTTAAAAAACGCATACTTTGTTTTACAATCCGAAAACCAAAAACCAGGCCATCCAGTAAAGAATTGCTGGCCAGGCGATTAGCCCCGTGGACCCCTTGGCAGGCTACCTCGCCGCAAGCGTAAAGCCCCTTGATGTTGGTTTCACCGTGCAGGTTAGTTTTTACCCCTCCCATCATATAATGGGCCGCCGGAGCAACCGGAATAGGGTCTTTAGTAATATCCAGGCCGTATGTAGCACAAGTACGGGTGATATTAGGAAAACGTTGCTGGATTACCTCTGCCGGCAGGGGAGACAGGTCTAAAAAAACGTTTTTTGAACCTGTCCGGACCATTTCTTTAAGCGTACTCTGGACTACTATGTCACGGGGGGCTAACTCTGCCAATTGATGGTAACGGGGCATAAACTGCTCGCCGTAACAATTCCGCAACCGGGCCCCTTCACCACGTACGGCTTCAGAAATTAAAAAAAAGGGCGCCCCGGGTAAACAAAGCACGGTGGGATGAAACTGGATAAATTCCAGGTCCATAACTTCCGCCCCGGCCCGGTAAGCCATAGCAATACCGTCACCCGTGGCTATTTCAGGATTAGTATTATGTTCATATACCTGACCCGTACCACCGGTAGCCAGAATAACCACCCGGCCGTAAAACACCTTAAAACACTGGTTAACATTATCACAGGCCAGAACTCCGTAACAAATGTCGTCGGCTACCAGTAAATCTACTACAAAATAGTTTTCGTATATTTTAAGGCTAGGAATTTGATTAGCTTGGTAGGCAAGAGCGCGTTGAATTTCTGCTCCGGTAGCGTCACCGGCCGCGTGCAAAATGCGGCGCTGACTGTGCGCTCCTTCCCTGGTTAACGCCAACTCACCTTCGTAGTAGTCAAACTGAGCCCCCCACTCAATCAATTCTTTAACGCGGTTTACCCCTTCATTAACCAATATTTCTACCGCTTTAGAGTCGCATAACCCTGCCCCGGCAAAAATAGTATCTTTAAAGTGCAGTTCCGGTGAATCCGATTGACCTAAAGCAGCCGCTATCCCCACTTGGGCCTTATCGGTGCTGGTATCTTCCAGGGTATGCTTGGTAAGGACCAAAACCTGCCCCCCCTCCCGGGCCACCTTACAAGCCGTATATAACCCGGCAATACCCCCGCCAATAATAACGTATTCGTACGTTTCCGCCGGTAACTGCCGGGTATCAAAATTTACTAAATAGGGTTTGAACAAATATATTTCCTCCTTTAGTAGGAGCGTTAAATTTAACGCTCCTACGGACAAGACAAAGGAGACGATTACTTTGTCTTACTTCCTCTCTTTGTTTTATATCCGGTCAACATCTTCCTTGTTTAGAACCGGCCTACTTCCGTAATTTGATTTTGTTCGTTTACCATCACGATGGTAGGCTTAATAGCTTGCGCTTCTTCCAAAGTTACCAGCATATAAGAAATAATAATGATAATATCGCCGGGTTGCACCAATCTAGCAGCGGCCCCATTTAAACAAACAACCCCTGAATCTGGTGGACCGGTAATTACATACGTCTCAAAGCGCGCGCCGTTATTAATGTTGACTACCTGTACTTTCTCGTGAGGCAAGATACTGCTTGCTTCAAGCAAAGTCTGGTCAATAGTAATACTGCCGGTATAATTCAAATTTGCGTCTGTTACCGTGGCCCGGTGAATTTTAGATTTCAGCATGGTTAAAAACAATTAAATCACCTCTTATGGGATGATTGACCGTTATCTGGTACTTTTAAAACCAGGTTATCAATTAGCCTGGTATTGCCAATTTTAGCGGCTATAGCTAAAAGAACCTCTCCTTGCAAAAGACTTATTTCCTCTAAATAAGGCAAGGAATAAATTTCTACATAATCTATTTCTACTAAAGGTTCGGCGGTTAGCCTATTACAAACGGCCATTTTTACTTTAGCCGGGTCCCTTTCGCCATTTTCTACTGCTTGGGCCGCCAAAGCCAGGCTACGGGGGATGCTTAAGGCCGCCTGCCTTTGAGCACCTTTAAGGTAAATATTTCGTGAACTTAACGCCAGGCCATCCTTATCCCGCACGGTAGGCACAAGCACTATTTTTACCTTAAGGTTAAGGTCTTCCGCCATTCGCTGGATAGTAGCCGCCTGCTGAAAATCCTTTTGTCCAAAAAAAGCCATATCAGGCTGGATAATATTAAAAAGTTTGGTTACCACCGTAGTTACCCCCTGAAAATGACCGGGCCGCGACTTTCCACACAAACAACCGGTTATTTTTTTTGTCTCCACAAAGGTAGAAAAACGGGGGGGGTACATTTCTTCCGCCGAGGGAATAAATATAGCATTTACCCCAACTTCTTCAGCTAATCGGCTGTCCCGGTCAATATCCCGGGGGTAGCAGGCAAAATCTTCTTGCGGACCAAACTGGAGCTGGTTTACAAAAATACTGCATACCACTACGCCACAGGTTTTTTTCGCTTCCCTCATTAAAGCTAAATGGCCGGCGTGGAAATAACCCATAGTGGGAACAAAACCGATTGTTTTTCCTAAAGACGCGGCTTGACGGGTAAAAGATTTTATTTCGTCAATTGTATGGCAAACTAACACTTATTACGCTCCACTTATTGTTTTTGTCAACCGGGACGGTTGACCTGCCATTGCATAATTATCTTTTAAAGAAATTCTTCTGTTACTATCTTATCGATCACTTCTTTAGCCATAGTGTAACTTTGTTCCGGACCGGGAAAAGTTCTATTTTGTACTTCTGCCCGGTAAGTTTGAATAGCCTGAACAATCTCTTCCCTTAGTTTAGCGTATTGTTTCACAAACTTGGGGGCTTGTCCCTCAAGCAAACCAAGTAAATCATGAATTACCAAAATCTGCCCATCGCAGTCCGCTCCTGCCCCAATTCCAATGGTAGGAATAGCTAATTTTTCAGTCAAATAGCGGGCCAACGCAGCCGGGATACATTCTAAAACCAAAGCAAAAACCCCGGCCTCTTGAAGAGCACGGGCATCATAAACGAGCTTCCTGGCGGCAGCTTCTTCTTTGCCCTGGACTTTATAGCCGCCTAACTGGTAAATTGACTGGGGGGTAAGGCCCAAATGACCCATAACCGGAATCCCAGCCGCCGTAAGCACCCGAATCACCGGTACAACTTCTTGTCCTCCTTCTAACTTAACGGCCTGGGCCCCGCCTTCTTGCAAGACACGACCGGCATTTTTTATGCTTTGCTCAAGAGAGCAGTGATAAGAAAGAAAGGGCAAGTCACCAATTACCATGGCCCTGTTTACCCCCCGGCATACCGCTTTAAGGTGATGAATCATATCATCCATAGTTACCGGAATAGTAGAATTGTAACCCAGCATTACATTACCCAAGGAATCGCCAACTAAAATAGCATCTATTCCGGCGGCGTCTGTAAGTCTGGCCATTGCGTAATCATAGGCCGTAAGCATAGTAATTGGTTGGCCTTCTTTTTTAGCCTGCCTAAAATAGGCCGTAGTTACTTGCCTATTCAAAAATACATCCCCCTTTTTTTTAAGACGACCATTGTAGGGGCGTTAAATTTAACGCCCCTACTTGTTTTTTAATCTTTCTAAAACACGCGGCTGAATTCTTCCGGTGGTAAAAATTGTCTTTAATCTTGCCGCCTGCTCAGCGCTAAGACTCCCCTTTTCCCGGGCAACAGAAATGATGTATAGCCCTAGAGCACAGTAAAGACCCACTTCCTCCTGGGTTACTTTTTGTGTTAAAGCATTTAAATGACTTTCAATAGTTTTTTCGTCGCCTCTATCTACCGGCCCGGTAAGAGCTAAGATGGGACCATTTTGTTTAATGTTATCAAGCGTACCCTGAATAAGGGGCAACAAGGCTTGAAAA
>LDZU01010052.1_pt1 | contig 12767 bp, 4 predicted proteins | sample 615531 | NCBI WGS metagenome assembly LDZU01 (sample SAMN03408293, study PRJNA278302) | terrestrial metagenome | isolation source: oil reservoir sample SB2 | place: USA: Alaska, North Slope, Schrader Bluff formation | collected 2011-09 | reverse complement strand
CCAAATGTCAGTCCGCTTTCATTATCTTTTTGTGCAAAATCTTTATAGCCTCCACGGACATAGAATCTTTCAAGGAAAGAGAATTCAGCCCCCAGATTCAGACTGGGAGTATTGTCATTAGGATATAGAGCATCTGCGGCAATCCGGACTTTAAAGGGGTCTTTATCCAGTGCTGTCATGGATACACCAGCCCTGAAAAAAACAGGCAGATTGAATTTATCCGTTAAAAGGACTGCGTTGACTTCCGGGTTTGAATCATAGCTATCGTCAATATCGTGATTGACATAGAGTCCTTTACCGTCCATTTGCATTTTTGTACCGAAATTAGAAAAACTCATCCCAATTTGAGTTTCCCTGAAATCCAGTTTATAGAGGGTTCCCAGGTCAAATGCAATACCGGATGCCTGCTGGATGTCGATTTTCTGGGTAATATATTTCACTGTTCCGCCAATGGAAAATTTGTCACTCATCTGCATGGCGTAATGGAGGTTTATCACAAAATCATAGGATTCGAACCAGGTTCCGTCACCTTCCTGATTTTCAATGGTTGTCCGCTCCATGGAACCGTAGTTCAGGTATGTGGAACTGAGTCCGAATGTCCCTGTATACCCCAGCTTATAGGTAAAAGCAAAGTATTGATATGAAATATCAGCAAACCAGTTCGTATGGCTGAACAGGAGTCCATTTTTTTCCAGATTTGCCACACCGGCCACATTCCAGTAAAGGGCTGACGGATCATCGGCTACGGCACTGAAAGCCCCGCCGGTAGCCAAAGCTCTCGCCCCCTGACCGATACCCAGAAACTGGGCAGCCGTCGTTGCTACTTTCGACTGTTCCGACCTCAGGGGGCTGCCTGCCAAAAGAATGACTGTAAGAAAGACCGTTAATGATTTTTTCATGATCATATCCTCTGTTCACGTTATCGTATAATTGCAAATTTACCGGTTTTTGTCCCATGCTCACCGGCGTCCAGGTAATAGAGATACACACCGTAAGCAATTTTCCGGCCGTCTTTATTCTTCAAATCCCAGAAAACGGTTCCGTCTTCGAGGGATCCTTCATGGATCAATTCTTTTACAAAAGCACCATTGATGGAATAGATTCTGATTTTGCTTCCCAAAGGAACATGGGTAAACCGAATGCCATCTTCGTGTCCGCCGTATTCATCCCGGAATGTATATAGGGATGCGATTCCAAAGGGATTGGGAACCACTTTCACATGGTCCAGACTGTGTTTAACAGAATCTTCATTGACATAAGCCTGTTCCAGACTGAATTCAAAGATATCTTCTTTGCGGAAAGGTTTTTTGGTGCGGATGATCAGTTTATCCATAGGGGCTATTGGATAGTATTCCAGGATGGAGATATAGGAGATTTTCAGCGTAGTACTATCAATAGTTTCAGGGTACCAGACCAAAGCCAGGGAATCTTCTTCCATCAGGATCAATGAATCGATATGGACTTCCTGCCAGCCTGCATCCTGAGTAACAGTAAAGGGCTTCACCAAATTCCCCGATTTTGATTCAAAGGCCATATTCACATCCCCCTCATCAGCCTGTATGAGAAAATAGGCTCTGTAATACCCGGATTCGAGGTGATACCGGCGCCAGTAGTAAAGCGGATCGTTGTTATACTTGACAATATGGGTCATGTTAATGGCACGGTTGCCCATAATAGTTGGCGGCCGGCCCGCTATACGGACTTCGGTTTGGACTGCCGTTGTATCACCGGTCCAATACCCCCGTCCGCCAATCTGTTCATTCTGAAGGGAAATGACATTCTTACTTTGAGATTCCATTTTTACGGACCATGTCGGCCTGTAAATATTGGATCCGCTGTAATTCACTGAGTCTTCATAAAAGAAATAAATAATAAAATTATTGTAAGTATTTGCAATCCGTGAAAAACCGGTTTCGACTTTCCGCCCTGTTACCAGATCTTCAACCAAATAGGTTATGGGATGAACGTCCAGCTTATCGAAAGTGGATGCGAATTCAATACTGCTATCTACAGTGTCGGCATAAAAAGTAATTTTATAATCTGTGGGATACGGGCGGCCGGAAAAGTTGGGTGTCGTTGAAAAAACCAATTTGGGACGTTTGAAAGCATCGCCGGATATCCATTCTGTACTGTCTTCCCAGATTGTCACGGTCGATTCATTCTTTACATTCAGGCGGAAACCTTCCACAACAGGTGTAATCCGGTTGAACTGAGTGGAATTTTCAATCAGGGTATCGCCAGTTGTGGTATTGAGGAGAGAAAAATCCCAGGTATAGGGAATAACCCGTTTATATGGAGACGCGGTAATGGACGGATCGATGATGCTGGTATCACGGGTATCCCTGAACACCAGGCGGTACAGGTGATTATCCGTGATTTTCAACGGATCCATAATTTCAAGAGAAATGACACTCGTTCCCGGACCTTCAACATGGAGTAGAGTATTTCCTCCCCCTTTCATTTTAGCCGGCTCATAAGCTGCAGCCTTGGAATTAGGTACAACGGTGACCACATTCTTTGACATTTCCAGAGTTCCCTTGATGGGATCAAAATCAGTTGTAAAGTGTGATTCGGCAGGAAAAATATTGTATAGGGTATCACCGGAATCGAATGAGGTAATTGCGTAAAAATAACGCTTCCCATTAACCACATCATGATCCTCCCAGGAATATTTTAAACCGCTGTTTTCACCCAGATAATAGGAAATTCCGCCATCTCCGTAAATACTGGGAATATACTCCCCTTTGATCAAGTCAATGACCGTCCCGGAAGGAGATTCCAGAAAAATATCCAGCATATATACCCAGTCATGGGTCATGTCCAGGGTGAGATTTATCGAAGAAACAGTCCCCGCCAATCCGATATTCAGGGTATCCCGCACGGTTGAGACATACTCGTCACCAAAGTAGCGGTTTCCCCGGATCACTACATTATCCACATAGACCGATACGGTATCATTAGATATCACACGGATAAAAAATTCTCCGAAAAGGTAATCCGGATGAAGTGTAATGGTTTGAGTGTATTTGAAGCGATTCCCATCGGGATTTGAAGTTGAAAATTTTTTAGGATTCATTTCTTGTGATGTGGACTGAGACAAGCCTGATGCGACGGCGTAATATTGCCTGAAACCCACTTCAGCCGTGGCATTGCTATCCAGATAGATATCGGCAGATAGGGTATACTGAGAATTTTTAACCATATGGGGAATGCGCTGATAAATTTCGATGGAATCGAGTTTTGAAGTCTTCCATTTATTCCGGAGCAGCACCTGAGCCGCATATTCACCTTCAGTGACATAGAGGGAGGAATCGGTTTTGATATAAAAGGCATTCGTATCAACAGCCTGCCAATAGGTTGGATTAAAAACATCCCAGTTTTCAAAGGAACCGTTGGATTGGAGGGTTAGATGGTCAACAGAACCGGTCCGTTTGACTCCGTTCAGGGTTAGATCCCATTTTTTCAGGACACCCATTTTAGTATCGGCATAATTATCCCGGATTGTCAGAATCCAGTCACCGTTTAAAGACTCTCCATTGAGGGTAGAGAAAGGCTGATAGGGGCGGACATCAGGAAAAAAGGGTGGCAGTGACTCGGACATGGGATTGTCACTCTCATCTGTCAGAACCAGTGGCATTTTAATCCCGAAATTTCCTGTAAAAAGGTCTTCATGTGAGTTTATTTTATCAAAAACAGCCACCGGTCTGTAAAAGACAGGATTCCCATGGACATCTGTAATGGTATGAGCATCCTTAAAATCGTGATGTTCACTTTTATAAATCCGGTATCCTTCGAAGTCGTTCCATTTTTCAGGAGACGCGGGATAAAGCATCTGGCGAATGGTATCGATATAATTTTCCGCTTCCGTTCCCCAATAAAGGGTTACCATTCCGTCTCCCGGAACGGCATTCAGGGCGGGAGAATCGGGTGGTACAGGGTAGATTGTCTGAGCCCATAGGGCGGCATGCAGAGTTATGATAAAAATGATTGGTGCTATTGTAAAACGCTTCATCTTCATTCCTTATTTTATCACAGCAAATTTGCCGGTATATGTTTTATCAGAGAAAGGAACCGAAACCTGAAAAATATAGACACCATAGGCAATTTCAATTTCATCTTTGGATCGTAAATCCCAGAATATGCGATCTGAAATGCCACCATCATGTTTCAGCACCTGAACCAGATCACCCCGGACAGTATATATCCGGATGGAGGCATTTTGTGGCACATTGATGAAAGCAATTCTCCTGTCTCCCCTTCCAACCAGGGAACTGGCAGCTGCAGCAGAACCACGGAATTCCCAGCTGGCTGCAGCGTAATAGGGATTGGGAACCACCTTCACACGGTTGATGGATTCTTCGGCCTGTTCTTCATGCACAACGGGCCCCTGAACCGAAAAATGGAGGATATCGTCTTTTGTAAAGGGGTGTTTGAAATTGAATGTATACTCATCATTTGAAACTGCAGAAATATCTCCGGAAAAACTGATTACCCAGGTAGGATACTCAATGCCATTATCGAGCTGCCGAAGAATGATGATTTTATCATCTTCAGAGAGTCCTGCAGGAGCCTGATCGTCATAAGCAAATTTCAGGGGATAGGGTGATCCTGCATTCAACAGGCTGACATTAAAATCTGTTGCAGACGCAGGATAAACATCATAAGCAACTGCCTGACCGCTGACACCGGTCATGAAGACAAAAGCATCTCCATTCCGATACCCATGGCCATTCCAATTTCCGGTAACAGGGATTGAGGCAGCATCACCTGTTCCTGCAAAGGGACCAGTGTATCAGGAACGGAAGTTGTGACATCAATCAAATACCATCCGGTGGTAATCCGGGTAAGAGCTTCTGCAGGATCCAGGGCATTAAAGTCTGGTTCTCCGTTATCAGGATATTGATTACCATTGACATCATCGGCCGAGTCCGCCGGTGTTTCAAACCAGTTTCCATTATTGTCATACAGATCGTTCGACGTATCCACAAAACGGATTTCAAGTTCCCGGGTCTCTCCGTTCCAGGATTCCGGCAGCAAGGCAGAATTAATCACATTCACCCGGACACTGCCAGAAGCGGTGCCCTGGGAATGTGTCACTTCCCCGCTGACATGACCCGGTTCATAGCCGGATACATAGCCTCCGGGACGGATGACAACCACATTGGTCCCCAGATTCCAGGAACTTCCGGAGTAAACGGCCCGTTTGGAGCATTCCGCCGGTGGAATTCCCAGATGACTTCCACCGCGGTCATAAGAGACAACGGCGTACACGTACATTTTTCCGTTTTCAACGGTAGTATCGGTCCAGCTGTGGGTAATGCCCTCGTCTCCCTCCAGACCGTTATCATCATCTCCCAGATAAAAGGAAATACCACCGGAGATATTCAGATCACCCACGTAATTTCCCTTGATATTATTCACCAGGTCAAACTGAACCAAGGGTTTATAAAACTGTTTGTTCCCGTAGGCATTGGTAATGGTATTGATATCGTTGAAACCTTCTACCGTTGACCTGTAAATCCGGTATCCTTCAAAGTCGTATCCCAGCCAGGGATCCAGGGAATATTCAGCCAGGTCATCCCAGTAAAGGGTCACTCGTTTATCTCCGGGCACCACTTTTACCGTGGGTGTTTCAGGAGGACGGGTGAAGTTGTAGTTTTCGTCATATATTTGCTGGGCAACCTGTTTGTTTTTGTACATTTCCGCTTCATCATTTCCATAGACAAGTCCCAGTGAGAATCGTTCTGTTTGTCCTTTCCGGATGGGAAAATATCCTGCTCCGTAAATAAAATCACCGTCCACCGGTTCCAGACTGATTTCGTCGTAATTACCCGGCTGCATGCGGTTCCACAAACCACCCGGACTGCTGATATCCCAATTATAGTCATCATTCATCCGGACCTTTCCTGGAGGTGTAAAATAGTTAAAGGAGGTCAGACCGATCTGATCGGATTCATCAATATCTGTTGCATCCAGATTAGGTTCACCTGGTGTGGGTAACCCGTCGCCTTCTCCCTCATCCCGGGTTCCAGGTTTGCCGTCTGCTCCCACATCATCTGTTGCCGGATCCCAGTCCCCGTCATTATCAATACCGTCATCCCGGGTTTCATCAATCATCAGGTTATCTACCCCTTCTCCAGTTATAAAATTTTTATAACGCAGAGGGGGCTTGGGCGTGACTTCAGCTCTCAGGGGCTTAATACGGTACAAATAATGGGCATTATAGTTCTCGTCGATCAATCCGTCAAAATCATCATCTATCAGGTTACCGGTGACCTCTTTGTAACTGACACCCGCACGGATAGTAACTTCTCTCCCCTGGGTTACAACAGTCATGGGGAGCTGATCGATTGTCACGACTTCCCGTTCATATGTTTCTCCGTCAATCAAAACAATCTGATCTCCAATGTCGAAGGTGACCGGATTAAAATCCTCTTCGGTAAACTGGGGAGCCGGTGCCGGATGTTTGTAATAATCTCCGTCGTTATCGATCCCGTCATAAGGATTTCCCGGGGATTCAAGGTAGGCATAGCCTACATATCCTACGGGACCGTCGAAACAGGGGGAATAGGCCGGAGGAGCATCCCAGCTGTAGCACATATTCTCTTCCATATCGAAATAAGAAAGATCATCCTGGGCATCGATATGGTCGTTACAACGTCCGCCGCTCAGGGTTCCCACAACCATACCAAAACTGGCTTTATTGTAATCCCAGTCCGAAAAATTTTCAATTTCATACAACCAAAAAATCATATCCTGCGCCATAAAGTGAGCCCATTGCATGGCACGGACTTTCACCCGTAATCCTAAACCAAATCGGGATGTGTTCGTACTATCGGGGAGAAAAACCAGCTTCCCTGAACCGTTTTTCTCGTAATTAAATTCATAATCGTTGGCGTCATCCATATAGAAAAATGTCTCTTCATCGGCACTGGAAATACCCCGTCCGAAATAGCCGTTCCACTCGGGAATTCCGTTTGCATCCACCCAGTCCGGATGATCCGGCCAGAACCAAGGCCAGGTATCCGGTTTACCGTCCCCGTCCAGGTCCAGATCCGTGGCAAGGGGGACATAATCCTGATTGGGGTCGACAAATCCGGGAAGGGGTTCAAAGGTCCAGGACATATTGGAAGCGCCACCGGGACCGTCTGTCGCACCGCGGGGACCATCATTAGTGCCTACATAATACACCGTATCCTGATACATTAAGTGCATGACAGAGTCGGGATAAATATTCAATGATTTACAACTGTAAAAATACCGGCTCACATTATAATCAATCCCTTTGATTCTCAGGATGTTCGGTGCAATCAGTTTTACCGTATCCCTGTTGGCATTTATATAGGTTTGTGCATCGATAATCTCATATTCCACGCCGTCCAGGACCGCTATGGAATTCTCATCAATATCAGCTTTTTTCTCCCATTTTCGGGGAAGCTCAACACCAACCAATATTGAGACATCGCCAATATAGCTGTTGCCGCTGCCGATTGGCCACTCCCCTTCCGGTGAACTTCCGGTAATATCGCCCCCCACAACACCATAATTGTAGAAGAGGGTCCGGACCTTGTTTCCGGCGATAATTCCTGATTTCCGGGCAGTCCGGTCTCCCAAAAGATGGTCCAGGGAATTCTCTCCCGCCACAAGGACTGTTGACAATCCCAAAAGAACCCAAAAAAGAAAAAAGCGCATTTTACATGAATATTTCATAGTATTCTCACAAATCAAATTGAACACCAGCAACGACACGTCTCGGATGACTGAAATTCGTGGGCTGTATCAGATACTCCCGGAGACCGTTAATCATTTTACTGGCTTGTGTTTCACTGTATTTATTTTCCAGGGTCGTATACGTGGCACGTCCCGTATCATCAAACACATTATATTCGTTCATCGTATCAAACAAATTGCTGACTCTGAGATAGAGATTAAAATGGATGCCTGCAAAATTCAGAGTTTTGTCAAAACGTATATCCACATTGGTTTTGGCAGGTTTTACACCTGTATTGGCAATTTGTGTCAGCCGTACCAGTTCAAGATTTCCAATAGTATATGGCATACCGGTAGACCATTTGGCTATGATTCCCACATTCCAGTTTCCCGGGACTCCGATATTGGTGGTGACATTCAACGTGTGTCGCTGATCATGTCCCAGAGGAATCAGTTGTTTCTCCGGTGTCATGTTATTATTGATGGCGTTATATGCGGCATTCCGGTCCACTGATACTCCTTCAGCCACCTGATACGTATAATCCACGAAGGCACTGAAGTAATTTGAATACCTTTTTTCCAGAGATATTGTTATTCCTTTGATTTCCGCATAATCATTATTGCTGTAAATAGAATACATGGTTCCCTGCTGATAGGTCTCAATAATTTTATCACCGCTCTGGAGATTCCGGATATCCCGGTAAAAAATGTCCAGCTGCAGTTTGATATCATTGGAAACCTGCTGCTGGAGCCCAATCTCATACTGATTGGTCCGTTCCGGTTTCAGATCGGCATTCCCCATTTCTCCCTGGAGTCCTGTACCCGTTCCCATCTGATAAAGGGGATTCTTATACAGTTTATCCATCAAAGGCATTTGGAGAAATTGTCCGAAAGACACGTGGATAGATCCCCGGTCCGATATGGGATATCCGAATCCGATTCGTGGAGAAATCTGATATTTTCCTTTCACATCCCTGTACCAGAAATCAGCTCTTTCTTCTATTGTATACTCATTGTCTGCCGTCATCTCGCCAGCCTGTATCACGCCATCGCCATTTGTATCTTTATAACGGTTTTTCGGGGCGATGGGGGTAAATATATTGGGATCCCTGGGATCCGAGAGGACATGAAAATTCGGATCAAAATAATCGAGCCGGATGCCAGCATTGACAACAATCGTATTGTATTCGATTTTATCCTGAATGTAGGCAGATAATTGCCACGGCTTTACAGGGTTCTCATGGACATAATCAGAAAAATCCTTTAAAACATTGTTTGCCTGTTCAGTAGTTTCAAATGAAGCAAACAGATAGTCCTGCAGAATGGAAAATTCTCCATTTACCAGCATGTCAAAATTGAAATTTCCAGACTGTCCATCCAAGTTGAATCTGAATTCAGATAAACGGGTTTGTTTAAATTCCACCCCGGTTTTGATTTCATGATGAAGGGTGATTTGATTGACATAATCCGCTTTCAAACTTGTCATATTTAAGCGGCGTTCATAATACTCATTTTCCATGCCGCCAACATTAAAGGTATTGAGGGGTTTCCCGGAATTGTTGGTCGCCGTGTTAATAATATCCACATTGATGATCTCATCGGGACCGAAGGGATAGTGATGATAATTGGTAGAATACCTTGACAATCCGAAGGTCAGGTAAGACCTGGATGAAATACCCCGATGAATATTGATATTGTGAGTGAGAGCCCGGCTGTATTTATTATTGAGCCCCTCTGGAGTGTATCGCCAGTCATGACTGTAATCGGTCCATGAAATATAATCGCCAAAGAGATTGGGAAGGTTATTACTGATAAAATTGTAGGAGATTCGAAGGGTAGGATTGATCCGCCAGGTGAGTTTGGACTGAAAATTCAGTTCCTCCGACGTATTCATGGGAATCCATGCATTATCTCCCGTTTTATATAAAATTGTCAGGGTATCATTGGCTGGATCTCCGCCATAGTTGGGATTTATGGACATCATGTGGGACATAAATGTTTGGTAATCATCAGTCACAACCACTGAATCCGGTGATTCAAGATGATAGAAAAAGTTGTCAGGGTCAAAGCGCCGTTGTCCCCATAAGTGTCCCTCGTGTGTGTAATATCTCATATTTGTATAGAAAAAAAGCTTATCTTTTACGAGGGGACCTTCAAAGGATAGTTGCAGATTTTTAATACTGAGTGGATTGATATCATCGATATGGGGAAAATAGTCTGTTTCGTCTGAGATATAATCACCGAAATAGGTGTGGATATTACCGCTGAATGTATTGGATCCATCCTTTGTGACGATATTGACCACACCGGACATGGCATTGCCGTATTCTGCGTTGAAAGATCCGGTGATCACCTGAAGCTCTGCTACGGCTCCGGCATCCACTACCACACCCTGGTTTCCGGTAAAAGGATCGGTGACAGGGACACCATCCACCATGTACATAGTCTCCCCTTTACGGCCACCGCGGAAATGCCCATCCACAATACCCGCCTTGGTTCCGATCACTTCGCTTACCGTTTCAATGGGCATATTGGCAATATCATCTGCGCTCACGTGAGAAGCCGAGGATGTCCTGTCCCGGACAATCATAGGTCGATCGGCCACAACCGTCACTACTTCACCTTCCACTGCTTCCACACGCATTTCAATGTCAAGGTTCGTGGTACGGTCTACAGAAACAGAGACATTTTGCAAGGACTGTGGAGCATATCCGATCATGGAAGCCCGAATCATGTATTCGCCGGGAGGTACATTCAGAATGACAAAATTTCCATCCATATCCGATGCCGCTCCCAGATATGTACCTTCAATGATGATATTACATCCGACCAAAGGTTCACCGGTCCGGGCATCTCTCACCTGTCCGATAATTTTTCCCGTCGTACTCGCGTATAACCATCCGGATGCAATAGCGAGTATCCATGATAAAACAAGAATTTTAAGCTTCATTGTTTTCCACTCAGTTAATTATTCAAACAACTTTTGAAAAATATAAAATGACAGAAAACATAAAACAAATAAAAAGTCACTCAATTCTTAACAAATATCTTTTTTTAAGAATCCTCAGGAAATTTCACGTGTATGTTCCCGCAGCCATTGCTGTTCTTTTTCCGTTAAAAATGGAGATAGTTTTTCCCTGACCTGTGCATGGTATGCATTCAGCCACTGTCTTTCTTCAGGTGTTAGGTATTTACTCTCAATCATTGAAATATCGATAGGACAGAGAGTTACCGTTTCAAATTCGAGAAATCCTTTTTTTGAGGATTCGCGGCATAAGATCAGGTTTTCAATCCGTATGCCGTATTTGCCTTCAAAGTAAATTCCGGGTTCGTTGGACATAAGCATTCCGGCTTTCAGGGGGACATCCGATTTCAGGGATATCCGCTGAGGCCCTTCATGGACGTTGAGGAAGCATCCCACACCATGACCTGTGCCATGACCATAATTGAGTCCTTCCTGCCATAAATACTTCCGGGCCAGAATATCCAGATTGGCACCGGTTGTTCCCTCGGGAAAAACTGCCCGGCTTAAATTGATCATCCCTTTCAAGACCCAGGTGAAGTGTTTCTTTTGTACAGGTGTCGGATTGGAGAGGGCTATCGTACGGGTGATATCTGTTGTTCCGTCTAAATACTGGCCACCGCTGTCCACCAGTAAAATCCCCTTCGCTTTTATGAACGATGCCGTTTCCTCCTTTGCAGAATAATGCACAATCGCCCCATGTTCGCCATATCCGGCAATGGTTGAAAAGGAAAGTCCCTTAAAAAGAGGCTGCTCAGCACGAAATTTTTGCAATTGATCAGCTACGGTTATTTCCGTATACCTTTCATATTTTACGGTCTGATGAAGCCAGGCCATCCACCGGACCATCGCAGCCCCGTCCCGGATATGAGCCGACCGGATGCCATTCTGTTCGACAAGGTTTTTGACACTTTTAAAAAGGGTTGCAGGACTTACTCCTTCAATCACCTTATGAGCCGATTCCCTTATCAGGCGTTCATGATATGAAGATGTTCTTCCGGCATCAATAAGCACATGCTGTCCTGAACATAACTCCGGTAGCATTTTACGGATATCGTTATAGTTTTTGAATGTCACACCCTCTGCACGCAGCTCTGCCTCCAATTCCTCCGGTATTTTTTTGGGTTCGATAAACCAGATAATCCGTTGCCGGTCCAACCAGAGATAAGAAACAACGAGAGGATTGTATTCCACATCTCTCCCCCGGACATTCAACACCCAGGCAATTTCATCCAAAAGTGTTAACAAAATAGCTTCTGCATGATTATCCAGTAAATATTTCCGAATGCGGTCAATTTTTTGGGGACTCCCTTCTCCGGCATAATCCATCATGTAACGAAAGGCAGGATATTTTGGCAAGGATGGGCGATACTCCCAGATTCGCCCGACAAGATCTCTATCTCCGTTATAAACATATTCTTTTTCAGAAAAGAGTTTATGCCATGATTGAACCTTCGCGGCAGGCAGGCAGGTGCCGTTGAACCCGATGACGGATTTGGGAGGAAGATTTTTAATAATAAACTCTTCAACAGATGGAATGCCCGGATTTCCGGACCGGAAAAGGGTTATAGAGGATCCGGCCAGCTCTTTTTCCGCCTGAATGAAATAGCGCGAATCGGTCCATAATCCGGCAAATGTCTGCGTGATTACCAGGGTTCCTGCTGAACCCGTAAAACCTGAAAGCCATTTTCGTGTTTGCCAGTGATCCGGAATATACTCGCCCAAATGGGGATCAGATCCGCCATCATACCAAAGATCAATACCCTCATCTGCCATGACACGCCGTAATGCATCAATATGAGCCGGTTGTTTCGTATCGGTTTTCATCTTTTCTGTTATACTCCCGGATTAAATGATATCATGATTTATTTTGCTTTCAGAACCTATGGTTTGTATGTAATCATGATACTCCTTTTGCATTTCCCGCAGCTGCTTTGACAGGTCATTCAACCTGAATTCAATGGAATTCATGACATGAAACTGGAAATGTTCTAATTTAGTCTGTTTATGAATCATCCAGACAATTTTAATAGAG
>LDZU01009631.1_pt1 | contig 12777 bp, 7 predicted proteins | sample 615531 | NCBI WGS metagenome assembly LDZU01 (sample SAMN03408293, study PRJNA278302) | terrestrial metagenome | isolation source: oil reservoir sample SB2 | place: USA: Alaska, North Slope, Schrader Bluff formation | collected 2011-09 | reverse complement strand
GACATTGTGTCTTCGGGTTTTCTTTCGGAAAAACCCTTTCAGCTGGTTCGCATCTGCGCACTCCGGAAATATGCTACCTAAGAATATATCTGTTTGATCTCGGTCATTTGAACTTCAATCATTGTGGCTATCATCATGGCTCTTAACTTTCCTTAATCATTACATGCAAGAACAATACTGTTTTGTCCATTAAAACGGCTCATTCTGGCTGATACTTTGCAAGAAACTTGGTTCCCTTGCAGTTCTTCAGACACTTTCTTTCATAAGATTCGCTGAACAGAACTATCAACAAAGATCACCGACTCACTCCTACTTGTTGACAACTCAATCCAAATCTGTTCACATCGCATTTCTCTACTTAAACAATCGATGACAATCAAACCTAAGCATTCGTCACAGTCGATAATTGTTCTACCAAATCCGCTAACTAAAATACTAGAATACGATTGAAAAGTTGTCTTGTGAGTGGACAACCAATCAAATTGAGGTGCCAAACCAGGATGAAAACTAAGAGAAGAACTGCAATGGATATTGTGAACAAACTGAAGAAGATGATAGTTCTCGAAGGTCTCGATCGATTGCCTGGAGAAGTGAAACTGTCAGAACGCCTGGGGGTAAGCAGAGCAGTAGTGAGAGAAGCGCTAAGAGTTCTTGAATATGAAGGCATAACAAGAACCATCCACGGCAGCGGCACTTTTGTTCTGAAGAGAACGAAGTTACGGATTCAGATTAATGCCAATTTTGAGATTGAGACAGACAGCGCCAAAGACATATTTGACTTGATAGAAGTCCGAAGCACTTTGGAGAAAGCTGCGATAGCTCTCGCAATATCCAGTTCAAGTCAAAGTGATATTGAAGAGTTTTCTCAGTGTATGGAAAAACTATCAGAGGCAATCGAAACAAGGGTCGAGCTTTCCAGTACTGATGCAAGTTTCCATAAGAAGATCTTTGAAATATCACACAACCGTTTTCTGAAAGAGGTCTTTGATGTAGTATTTGATGGTCTGGAAATTCTATGGAAGTCACCTCTAGGACTGGAAACCTTTGGTGATGCTGGTCTGCCACTTCACAAAGACCTGTATGAGGCTATCAAATCCCGGAATCTTGAAAGAGCTTTCAAGATCTATGATCAAATCATTGAACTAGACAGGGAAGATATATGTGATCTTACCGGTTATGGTCGAAAACTCCTTCACAACTGCCAGGACAATGATGGGAGGAAAGCCGATGAAGATTGATGTTCTGAAAATGCTCGAAAGAGATGACAAGTGGTATTTGGGTGGTGGAAATAGACTTTTGTGGACCCCGCCATTTCCAGTACACCTCGATAATCCAGGGGCGTGGGATTTTCTGAACTATTTTGACATGAGAATTGATCCTGGATACTCAATCAGTGCCGTGGTGGATGGCGTTCCAGTTGATTTCAAACCTACCGGCAGAACATGGGATCCAGCCGTTCTCAGAAGTAGTTTTTCAGGCATGAACATCGAATTGACTGAAGAGAAGTGCCTGCTAGAAAAGGACTTCCTTGTATCTAAAGTCAATATCAGAAATACCAGCAATAAGCAGATTGAGGTGGATCTCATAGTTTGGACAGCACATAACTGTTCAGAGAATGATAGTGAGACTGACATCAAATCTGTCGAGCCAGTAAACGAAGGAATTGTATTCAGAAAGAAGCTTACCAAACCCCGCAGAAAGCCAATTGAAGCAGAAGTGCTTATTGCACTCGGAGGAATGGAAAGCTATAATGTCACATTTTCTGAAAGAACGGCAAACATTCCAAACTTCAGAATGACCCCTTTCTACGAAAAATTGAGTAGCGACGGTCTTCTAATGGACATAACAAACGGAGGAATCAATCGTGAAGGACTCCTTTATATAGGAATTCATAGAAAGATTAGGATCCCTCCTCTCGGCGAATCATTTGTCATTTGCGGCCTTGGAGCCGCTGAAAGCCAAAATGAGATTGTTAGTAACTGGGATAGTCTAATCAACGAAGACCCAGTAGAATACAGCATCAACAACTGGAACAATTACTTCTCGTCACTTCCTCAATTTAAGACTAGTGACCCATTTCTTCAGACTTATTACTACTATAGGTGGTACGGTCTCAGACTATTCAAGAGCCAAGGCGATGAATCATTTATGAAACACCCCGCAATCTCTGAGGGGCTCGATTATTTCAGGGCACTAATTACATATAGCGCACAGTGTCACATGCTGGAAACTCGTTGGTCGAACTCTCCAGAAATTGGACAGGGTAGTTTGCTGAACTTTGTCGATAACCAGAAGGAGGATGGTTCGTTTGTAGGCCACATATACGTTAACCAGATTCAGGAGAATGGATTTTATCACGCCGACTGGGGAAGAGCGGTTAAGGATCTTTTTATGGTTCATCCGGATATGAGTTTCATTGGAAAGGTATTTGAACCCTTGAAAAAGTATCTTAGTTATTTCGATACGGAAAGAGATCCCGAAGAATCAGGCCTATATGATGTGGTAGATCAATTTGAGACTGGCCAAGAATTCATGAGCAGATATACGGCAGTTGATCCTATGGCCGACCGTTATGGCTGGACTAACAGCATAAGATTGAAGGGTGTCGATGCGACTGTTTATATATACAGTTTAAAGAAGACGTTGTCTTGGATGGCGCGGCTACTCGGTTTTGAAGAAGAAGCAGGTCTATTTGATCAAAGTGCCGAAAAAACTAAGAAGGCTGTTCTGAGCTTCATGTGGGATCCTCAAGAAGAGATATTTTCCGATGTTAACCCGGTCAATTTCAAGAGAACTGGAGTGAAGGCAGCAACTTGTTTCTATCCGTACCTAACAGATATTGTAGATAAATCACATCTTCCAGGGCTTAAGAGACATTTACTAAACAGTGAGGAATTCTGGACAGAATTTCCTGTCCCAGCAACGAGCCTTGATGATCACCTATTCAGTCAGTGTGCCGAATGGAAAGGGAAAAGACACAACTGCCCCTGGAATGGCAGAGTGTGGCCAATGACTAACAGCCACATTATAGAAGTTTTGGGTATATGCTCCAGACGATTCAAAGATTCTCTTCTTCGCGAAAAGACTGTCGAGTTAATACGAAAATTCGTTAGGATGATGTTCTTTGAAGGCGATCCAAAAAGGCCGAATTGCTTTGAACACTATAACCCCTTCAATGGAAAACCAAGCGTTTACAGGGGCGTCGATGATTACCAGCATTCATGGGTGATTGATCTTCTCTTCAAGTACCTGGCAGGAATTGATATCTCCGAAGATGGAATAGATTTCGATCCCTTTCCGTTCGACCTTGATTTTGAGATCGACAACCTGAAGCTTGCAGGAAAACCATTGAAAGTCGTTTCGCGTGAAGGCGTCTTCAAAGCTAATTATGACGGGGAACTAACGGTCAAAACTTACAACTCCGCTTCAAATGCGGACAGGTAAAGAGAATGGAGGTGGAACTATGCGTCGGGCAAGATACTTGAAAGCGTTTCTTGTGATTGTTATCATTTTGCTTTCTTCACTTGCGATCGGAGTAACCAAGCTAAGAGTTACAACCTGGGCAGGAGCTGAAGAGGCAGCTCTTGACGAAGAGATTATTGCCGAATTCATGAGACTCAATCCGGAGTACGAGGTGACTTACGAACCAGTTCCCGGAGACTACTATCAGAAGATTTTGACTGACATTGGAGCCGGTACCCCACCTGATGTGATCCTTCTGGATGCAGAGATGATACCCGCTTTTGTGGAAGGCAACTACTTGACAGACATCAACCCTTTCATTAGCAGGCTAAGTAGAGATGGTGCGAGTGGCACCAATCTCGCGGAGTATTTTCCGGTCCTAGTTGACATTTTCAGGTCAGGTAGAAGTTTATACGCCCTTCCCAAGGATACAAGTCCGATAGGAATCTTCTACAACAAGAAAGTATTCGATGAGCTGGGGGTTCCTTACCCCTCGCAGGATGGATGGACCCTGGAAGAATTCGCGGAAACTGCCAGGCTTTTGAGCAAAGATACTGATGGAGACGGAAAGAACGATGTTTGGGGATTTGCTTTCCCGTCATGGGTTGGAGTTGTTGTACCACTTCTATGGGCAGGCGGTGGTGAGGTCTTTAGCCCAGACTTCACTCAGACCTCGGGATATCTGAACAGCGATCTCAATGTAAAGAACTATGAATTCTTCATGGATCTTCTCTCCAAAGGATACGCACCATCACCTCAAGAAGCCAGCTCTCTCGGAGGAACTTCTGCGCTTTTCTACACGGGTAAGGTTGGCATGACGATAACCGGCAGATGGTTCAATGTATCAATCAAAGGACAGATCGCGAAGGGTGCCGACCTGGATGTCGGAGCCGCACCAATTCCGTATGCAGCTCCCGAGAATAAGGCGACTGTTACCTATGCCTCTGGTTGGGCTGTACCAGCAAACGCAGCTGACAAATCAGGTGCAACTATGCTTGCAGCATTTCTGTCAAGCGAATATGCACAGAAAAAGCGTTGTCTGGAAGGTGGGTTGGCAATATCCGCAATCAAGGAAATTGCCGAACTGCAGGCAGAGCAGGATGAACTTGACGCGGCTTTCATAAAGATGCTTGATTTTGCAAGAGTACCGGTTGGTTCTCTGACAAAGTACTACAGACCACAGTTCGAAGACACATGGGCAGAGGCATTTGACAGGATGAACGTAGGCGGAGAAACCGTCAAGCAAGCAATGGACTGGGCTGCAGCAACAATAGACGAGTATATTGAGAAGGGTGAGAACTGATTTTTCCACTTGAGGGGCAGCTTGTACTGCCCCTCGTTTTTTGGGAGGGATGGCTTTGAGACACTACAAGATCATTGTCGGGTTGCTGGTACTTGTTGGTCTTCTCATAGTGTCGGCATTTGCCATACTGGGTTTCTACGCCAGAAATAATCTCAATGACTTCTTAGTTGAGAGTGAAGCTTCTCTGCTGAGAAGCTTTAAACTCAATTACCAGGATCTTACAGCAACTATCGACCTGGAGATGGATCCTTTGGTAGGAGAACCTGAACTGGCTGTAGATATACTGGAAGGTTTTTCTGATGACGTTGTCTTTGCCGGTTTGTTTGATTATTCGGGTAATCTGATTGATGATTTTGGCTATTCCGCCCCAGACTTTCTATCGTCCTCCTTGTTCTTTGAGAATCTAACCTTTTCATCTGGATACCCGAAGACCGAGCTTGTCGTTCTAAATGACAAGATATACGTTCAGACGGGAATCCTTTTGCTGGACGACAATATTCTTCTGGTTGTTCTCGACAGATTTGACGACCTTCTACATAGAGCGAGCAAAGTTTATGAGAGAGACTTCATAGTATACTTCGGTGACGAAGATGATTTCACTATCCCAGGAGACTCGCGAAGAATAGAAGCCGACTTGATCAGGCGCCTCTTCAGGCAAACAATAAACAGTCAAAGACCTGAATCTGTTGAGATCTCTGTTGAAGGAAACAAAATGTTGATGAACGCAATCGCGGTCTATGACTCTGACAATTGGGACGTGATTGGATTCTTCGCAACACATATAACTTATGAGGGCTGGAAAGACAAGCACAATTCTTTGTTAATCTTTCTGTGGATCTCTGCTCTTGTCTCTGTTGTTTTCGCTGTTCTAGTTCTGCTAGCGCTCTACAAGAAATCAATATCCCACGTTAACTTGAAGAGAAATACCCGTATGGCATTTGGGTTGGCAGCATATCTACCGGCAATCGTATTAATCGCTTCATTTGCTTTCTTTGTTTTCGGCGACACTCTAGGAGAGATCAGCGAAGATATTGGTCTGAAAAGAGCAAAGGGTTGGTTCAGCGATGCTGATTATCTGGTTGAAAAAGGTGACAGAAATCTCTTTGCGGAGTTTGTTGATATATCAAGACGAACGACTGGTGCGAGCTTCATTGTCAGTGATGATAGTGAAGTGATTGCCTCTAATCTGACTGCAAGAAGAATCTCAAATATTGAGATCGTGTCGTCTCATGAAGATGATGGAATAGAAGTCGGTGTTGCGAGAGTAAATGATGTGGTTCACACATACGCGACTCAAGATATCGGTGAATACGAGTTCACTGTGTTGTTTGAGGAGACCCCCAGAGAAAACTCGATCTTGTCGATTCAGTTCTTCTCGATAGGAGCAATTCTAGTACTTCTGGTAATGGTAGTAGTGAGCGTCTTTGTCATTACAAACATCGAATCTCACAAGCTGATAAGGAGAACTTTGATAGGCTACGGCTTTCTGTTACCGGCTCTTGTTCACCTAGTCTGGTGGGCAGTCGGACCTATGGGTTTTGCATTATTCCTTGCATTCCGAAGATGGAGCATCGTTGATGCAGCCAAGCCTTTTGTGGGTCTCCAGAATTTCATCGAGCTCTTTTCGGACTTCAAATTCTGGAACGCAATGAAGAATACTGCCGTTTACTCAATCTACGTTCCTATTGGGATGTTCATATCACTTCTTCTGGCGATCGCGGTGAACAAGCTAGGTAAGCTTTCGATTGTCTTGAGGGTGCTTTATTACCTTCCTGTGGTGACTGCTGGTGTGGCAACCACGATTGTCTGGCGGTGGATCTTCAACCGTGATTTTGGTGTCCTGAACTTTGTACTAAGCATATTTGGAATTAAACCAATTGCGTGGCTTGAATCGCCTCAATTTGCGCTGATATCAATGATGATAATCGGTATTTGGTCAGCGATCGGCAGTCAACTTCTCATATTCCTGGCAGGGCTCCAGGGCATTCCAAAAGATTTCTATGACGCTGCTGCTGTCGATGGTGCTAGCAAACCAAGGATCTTCTGGAAGATCACTCTCCCATTACTAAAACCCACTAGCCTCTTCGTCCTCGTCACAAGCGTAATAGGATCTTTTCAGGTTTTCACTCCTATTTATGTGTTGACCCAAGGAGGCCCTCTTAGGTCAACCGATGTCGTCTTCTATCACATTTGGCAGTCTGCCTGGGTAGACATGAGAATGGGGTATGCTGCCGCACAATCGTGGATCTTGTTCCTGTTACTGGCCGCGCTGACTCTGGTAGAGTTCAAGCTCTTTGGCAAAGAGAGCTGGCAGGCTTACTTCTAGAGAGGAGATGATGAGATGAATAATAGATTCTTCTCAATTGTCATTAAAGTAGTGATTATGGCTTTGCTCATTCTTCTCGGCCTATCCACGCTACTTCCTTATATTCTCATGATCTCTTTCTCTTTCATGGCAGAGTTTGAAATGTACAGACTTCCTCCGAAGCTGATCCCAGATGTTTTGCGTTGGGAGAATTACGTGGAAATGTGGCAGTCGCAACCTTGGGGCAGATATATCTTCAACACTTTATTCATAACAATCGCAGTTCTTGTTGGCCAGATAATACTTATAGCAATGGGAGGTTACGCTCTCTCGCGATTACACTTCCCGGGTCGAGATTTCATGTTCAAGCTATTTATCACTTTCATGCTTCTCCCGGGAGTTGTTACTCTTATTCCAGGGTTCATAATCCTGCACTCAATGAACTGGGTTGACACTTATTGGGCGATGATCGTTCCGGCGCTTGGGAATATCTGGGGAATGTTCCTTATGAGACAGTATATGCTTAGCCTTCCGAGCAGTATAGAAGATGCCGCAAGAATTGACGGAGCCTCTTCCTGGCAGATATTCTGGAAGGTTATCATGCCGCTGTGCAAACCAGTAATCGCCACAGTCGGTACCTTCACTTTCCTCGGACAATGGAGATCGTTTTTCTGGCCGCTAATTGTTACGAGAAGCAAAGAAATGCGCGTTATTGAAGTCGGTGTAGCGATGTTCTCCTCTCAGTATGTAACGAACTACCCTGCACAGATGGCTGCAGCCGCTCTTTCATCAATTCCGATGATACTGATCTATATCTTTGCTCAAAAATGGATTGTTCAAGGAATAAGGCTAACATCCGGTTATGACAAATAGATAGACGTTGGTGATAGGGATTACTGGGAAACCAAGAGGTGATTTGATTGTCTTTTTCATTTGATGGAATCTACAAGCTCAAAAACGAGCTGTCCAGATCTGTTTCAGCTGAAAATCCAGATGGAAGAGTCTCTGGTGCCGCTCTCGAGGACCCTTCTGGAATTGGTCCCGCAAGTAGACTAGGAAAAGGTTGGAAGGTGAGGCCATGTATAGAGCTTCAACCGAATGAAAAAGTTGATCTAGCGAAAATTAAAGGGTCCGGAACTATAAGACATATATGGATAACGGTTGATATCGAGGCATACAGAAGCTGTCTGATAAGATTCTTTTGGGACAACGAGCAGTATCCTTCTGTCGAAGTACCGCTCGGTGACTTCTTTGCCTGCACGCATGGATTGAGGTATCGCATAAACTCGCTCCCCATATCAGTAAATCCGACCGGGGGATTCAACTGCTACTGGCCAATGCCTTTCAGAAGTGGAGCGAAGATCGAAATTGAAAACCTCTCTTCAAGATTGTTCAAAGGCTTTTTCTATCAAATTGACTACTCACTTGGACAAATACCGGCATCGGCCGCATATTTTCATGCATCATGGAGAAGAACAATGACAACCCGGGACAATCCGGAACATGTAATCCTTGATGGTGTGAAAGGCAAGGGCCACTATGTTGGCACAGTCGTAGCCTGGACTCAGTTCTCAAACGGGTGGTGGGGTGAAGGGGAAGTCAAGTTTTTCCTTGAAGGGGAAGACAATCCCACTATTTGTACAACGGGCACCGAAGACTATTTCGGTGGCGCGTGGTGTTTTGGTGAAACCTTTTCCTCGCCCTTCTGCGGCTATCCACTCTGGAGCAAAGGAGAGGGTGAAGTTCCAAGACATGGCCTCTATCGTTGGCACATCCCGGATCCAATTAGATTTAACAGCTCGATAAGAGTCACTGTCCAGGCGCTAGGTTGGTATCCCGATGGAACATTCCAGCCATTGACGGACGACATCGCCACTGTGGCTTACTGGTATCAAAGGGAGCCTCATTCAGACTTTTCGAAGAGATACTCGCAGGATGAACTGTGGTCGAGGTAAGAAACTGCAGATGATCTGTGTCATTGAAGAGAAAGGAAACCACCTCACTGAGATTATTCAGGAAGCTGGATACCAAACCAGTAAGATAATAGATTGTGACAAGAATGAATTGCTAATACTGAACAACATCGTACCGGATCTGAAATCTCTATCGCCCTCAATAGGGGTCAAACCCATAATCCTAATTGGAAAGGCCGTCACAATCATTGAAACGATTGGGGCAGATGATACTGGCACTATTGAAGAGCGAAGAGTCTTTAAGGACAGCTCCCCGTGGGACAAAAGGGGATTTCAATGCTATAAGAACCACCCTCTATTTGAAGGGTTGTTTGGAGGCTTCTACAGCACCTATCTCAAAGGCCTTGAAAAGATGCCGAATGCCTTTTACTATATAGGCAGTAAAGCGAAGGTAGTGGCCGTCGAGAAACGATATATAAGCTATATTAGAGACAGAAAACTGATTTGGCTTCATGATATTGGAGGCTTTCCAGTTCTCTCCATTGGAGGTTATCTTTCATTTGAGGAAGACGATAATCCTTATGATGCCGAAGCTCGAAGGTTCATAGAGAATAGTATCCTCTGGATGCTTTCTCCTGGCAGACAAGGCAAATACTGGAAAGAATCGAAGTCGGGATTTGTTCAGAGTTCAGAGACTCCAGATCAAAGACTTCCATCAATCTCACCGGTTATTAGCTGGCCGTCTTCATCCATAAAGATTGAGGACGCCAAGGGTTACATGAATTCCACAGGAAGACGAGTTCTGGCAAATATCTCAGTCCATAAGATCGAGGAAGTGTGGATGCATCCCTTCAGAATCTTGAGATCCATGGAGTTCTCTGTAGATGGAGAACACATGTCAAAAGCACTCAATAGGGTTCTCTACACACCCGAAAGAGTCGCTTATGAACTTTGCTGCGGAGAGATAACTGTCTTTTGCAGTCTCGAGAATCCCTATCTTTTTTTACAGTTCGATTTCTACGACCACATGGAACATAGCATCGATATTCGCTTCGAATCTGATCTCAGGATAATGTGGCCAATGGATGATGCTTTCAACGGAGAAAAACGGTTCACCAAACTTAATAACGGGTTCATTCTTCAGACCGAGGACTCCCAGATCAAGAGCCTGTTCGTCTTCTCGAATCCATCTTCAGTATCTCTGGATGAGATTGACAAAGAGATCTTCGTGTCGATTAGTAGCAAAGCGACAGGAAAGGCTGTACTCTCGGTAATCTCATGTAATGAAGACGAAGAGCTCCCGAAGCAAATCGATATGCAAGATGAGATACGCAAAACCAATGAATTCTACCTGAAGTACCTCGAAAAGGGAAGGATCATAACGAATGACTCAAGACTCAATGAGGCTCTTGACATGGCGAGAATTGGAGCAATCAAGTTCAGAGTTACCGTACCAAATCTTGGAACAGGCATTGTAGCAGGATATGCTTCCAGTAGACCGGGCTGGTTCAGTGCGAGGCCCGGCTACGCCTGGTACTTCGGCCGAGACAGCCTCTGGTGCTCACTGGCATTTCTCGACATTGGAGACTTCACCACCGTCAAAGAGAACCTAGAACTTCTAATGAAATTCCAGAGAATCGATGGAAAGATCTATCATGAACTCACTACCAGCAACGTTGTTCACTATGACGCTGCCGACTCCACACCCCTCTATCTTTACGCGATGTATAGGTACTGCTTGCAGAGCGGCGACATAGAATTCGCAAGGAAAAACTGGGGCAGAATAGAGAAAGCTCTAGACTACTGTTCAAAAACCGATTCAGATGGTGACGGTCTTATTGAAAACACTATTGCTGGCCACGGCTGGGTCGAAGGGGGAAAACTGTACGGCGCAAAGGCCTCATTCTATTTGAACTGCATATGGATTGCAGCTCTCAGGGGCATAGAAATGCTTTCCAGTTATCTTGGAGAGGAAAGGGTTAAGTCTCATTTGTCAAATCTACAAGAACGATGCTTGATTGGCCTCGAAAAACTATACGATCCTGAGACGGGTTTTGTCCTGGGAATAGATGAAGCGGGAAAGCAAATGAAATTCAGAACGATTATGTCTTCAATGGGTTTGATCTTCAACTGTGTGCCTCACGAAAGAATCTCCGCCCAGATCGAAGATCTGGCTAGTGATGACTTTTCCACTGACTGGGGGGTAAGAATAATAGGAAAGAGCTCAGGGATATTCAATCCCAAAGGCTATCACGAGGGAAGCGTCTGGCCTCTATTTACCGGTTGGGCTGCTTTGGCTCAGTTCAGACTTGGGGCGGATCTTGACGCTCACAATCACATGCTTGCCAATCTATACACAAATAAGGACTTTTCATCAGGGTATATCCCGGAAGTTCTTCATGGAAATACCTACGAACTGTCCGGGATATGTCCTCATCAGGCCTGGTCTGAAACAATGGGATTTCAACCATTCTACGAAGGTGTGCTTGGCTTCGCTCCAAACATGATCGAGGGTATCATTGACTTTCAGCCTTCAATACCGTTGAACCTCAGGAGAGTAGAAGCTCCCTGTCTAGCGTTGGGGAGCAACTGTCTAGCGTTGTCATATGAATGTACGACACTGATTAGTGACTGGATAGAAGTAACGCAGCATTTTAGAATACATATGGCGAAGGAAATCCCTGTTCGTTTCACACCGTGGATACCCAAACAATCAAGTGATGTTGGGATTTCTATCAACAACGAACCGCTTCATGTAAGAACCCTCGACGGAATCACATCAAAGAGAGTTGAACTTGACACAAGTATATCGGGAAAGAAGCTGGACATTTTTATTACTTATACAGCACCGTTCTTGATCCTTCCAGTTGAACCACAGCTCACCAAAGGCAAAAAGAGTTCGCAACCCAGGATAATATCAATTAGAAGAATATCGGAATCTGACTGCTGGCAGCTGATTGTTAGATCACCGGGAAAGATTACTTCCATTCCTATTATAGCATCCAGGAAAATCGAAGCCGAGAATGCCGATATTGTGGCCAACGAGCTCATCGTGAAGGGTAATAAGAGCAATTCATACAAAACGGTGACTGTTCTTCTAAAGGCTTATTCACGAAATGCTTAGATTGTACCGTGAAAAGGCGACAACTGTAGATTCACCTCTGCTGAGAAAGAGAAGTCTGATAGTATGTAGTTGTGGCGTCGACAAGAAATCGACTATTTGCTGAAGTCTGCAGTGTTTTCAATTCATTTAATTCCCCACTAGATTTTCTTTTGGCGCATAGCCAGATACAATTTGCTTGATCATAGTTCTGAGATCTACCCGACAAGACGTTCTCGAATTGATGCACTCACTTGTTTGACGTTGCAGTAGTTAGAATTTGGCCTGTGAAGTGAAGAGAGGCACTTCGTGAGTTGGCAACTGCCTCTTCCACAGGTTTGGCCTATCTCAGTACAAGCACTTCACGGAGGTGGAAACACAATGAAACTCAAACTGTTTTTCTTTGTTCTTTTCCTATCAATTGTACTGTTCTTGACGCCCTCATGCATCTTCAGGAGTAATCAACCACCTTTGATCGAGAAAGAATCCTCCGGACCTTCTGGCGACACCCTTGATGACTGCATTACATTTGAGTGGCTCGTTTATGACGACGATGGCTACGTCTCGCTGTATCAGTATAGGACAGACGGCGGACAATGGGTTGATCACGGTACAAAGACCAGTTATACCTGGTGCGGATATCAAGAAGGAGATCACACCTTTGAGGTAAGGGCGAAAGACGACAAAGGACTCG
>LDZU01011036.1_pt1 | contig 12856 bp, 10 predicted proteins | sample 615531 | NCBI WGS metagenome assembly LDZU01 (sample SAMN03408293, study PRJNA278302) | terrestrial metagenome | isolation source: oil reservoir sample SB2 | place: USA: Alaska, North Slope, Schrader Bluff formation | collected 2011-09 | reverse complement strand
AAAGGCAAGTGCTTCCGATAATGCTGTGATGGAGAGTTTCTATCGTACCTTAAAAGTGGAACTAATCTGCCAGTATAAATACCAAACCAGAATAGAAGCTCAAAGGGATATCTTCGAATTACATAGAAATATTTTACAACAGGGAAAGATCATATTCCTCCCTCGGCTACTACAGTCCAGAGGAATATGAAATGTTAATGTTAGAAAAAGTGTATTAACTAGGTGGCCGAATTATCGGGGGGAGGACTAATAATATTGTGCTGCCACTATTGGCGAAAAAGGAATTTGTCCCAAATGGGAAAGTATATACAAAAGTAAAGCAATGAAAACCAAAGGAAGTTCTGAAACAGATAATGTTATTATGATTTTGATACTCTGCGGCAAGCCCAGGGCGCTTCATTGAATATTGCTACCCCTAGTTTAAATATAAGCAAGAAGCAATTTTAGCACAGGAATGAAGAAGGAATTTTGATTTAAAAAATAAAAATCTGAAAGGAGAGTATATTATTATGAAAATAAAAAATCTATGTGCGTTTCTAATTGCTATTTGTTGGGTATTAGTAACAACATTATCCCTTGTTGTAGTAGGTAGTGCTGAGGAATCCTCAACTTCAACACCAGAGCCTATAGTTCTTAAGGCGGTATCCTTTGATTCCTTGACTCATATAAATGCCGTACCTCTTAAAATTTTTATGGAAAGAGTCTATGAGCAGTCTAATGGGGAGCTTGAAATTAAGTATCTTGGCGCAAGCGAAGTTATTGCTTTATATGACCAGCCTGAAGCACTGAGAACAGGTGTTGTCGATATATTAATAACTTTTCCAGCATCCTATATAGGTATATTGCCAATAGCAGCAGGTATGAGTATTAGTAATCTTGATCCTCCCCAGTGGCGCCAGACTGGTGCTCATGAATTCCTAGTCAAAGCTCATAAGAAGGTCAATATGAGGTATTTGGGAAGCTTTGGCGCATGTGAAGATGGTAGTTATTTATTTCTTAAAAAACGGATTGAGAAACCAGAGGATCTAACTGGACTGAAAATTGCTTCGGGACCAACAAATGTATTATCTATCGCGGCTTGGGGTGGAGCTGGCGTCAATGTGCCTTTAGGAGAGAAATACAGTGCTCTAGAACAAGGGATAGTTGATGGTGTAGCTGGAGTTCTAACCAGTCATTATAAAGATAGTCTCTATGAGGTGGCAAAATATTGGATTCCCCATGTACTTTCCACAGCCGTAACATCAATGTTAATGAACCTGGATAGCTGGGAATCTTTGCCTGAGCATCTGCAAGATTTGATAATAGATGATGTTATAATTCCACTGGAAAGAGAAGCAGTAGATATTTTTAGAGGTAATGTGTCTGAAACAATCCAAAAACTATTGGACGAGGGAATGGAGATTATTGAATTCTCACCCGCGGATGCTAAGCGATTTTCCGATGTTTCCTTAGGCGCAAAATGGGCAGATATAGAGAAAGATGTAGATCCGGTAGTTGTTCAAAAGTTCAAAGAAATGATAAGCAAATAAACGGATGTTAAATGTAGTTTGAGAATCTTGAGAATCTATTATATGCTAGTCGATATTGATATAATGTTTTCGCAATATTGGATATTTTTTAATTGATTAATTTAGGAGCAAGAGGAAGCCAGATATTATGGTGTATCCAAAAAAGGTAATAAAGTTAGTTCTTGACAATATAATTAATGTTGGTAGCTACTTGGCAGGATTTACCATAATTTTTATAATGTTATCAGTGACCTATGAAATTGTCATGAGGTACTTTCTTAACAGGCCGACACTTTGGGTGTTAGAAGTTGTTGAATGGTGCTTAGTATGGATGACCTTTCTTAGTGCTCCCTGGGTACTACGGGAAGAAGGACATGTCAGTATAGATATTTTGACAACTAAATTAACCCCAAAATCTCAAGTCTTTCTTAATGTTATTACTTCAATCATTGGTGCTCTTATCTGCTTGACTTTTACCTGGTATGGTTTCCAGATTACCTGGGATCATTTCTTACGAGGTGTGACAGAAGCTAAAGTGCTGAAGGCTCCTAAGGCTCTGCTTATGGTTATTATCCCTATAAGCTTCTTTTTGCTTTTCATTCAATTCCTCAGAAGAAGCCTTAAGTTCTTGAAGAAATGGAGAGAAATGGAGAGAAGAGAATAATCAATTTAAGAAAAATAAGGACATATATAGCAAAAATTAAACTCAGAAGGAAGGCGAGTATAATTGGAATGGTATTTAGCCTTATTAGTTATTTTCGGTAGTTTTATAATCATAATGTTGACAGGACTACCTATTGCGTTCTCCTTGTTTTTTATTTCTCTCATAGGAACATCTTTCTTCTTTGGTGAAGCAGGCTTAAAGCAACTCACCCTTAATATTTATACTAGTCTTTCCTCTTTTGTTTTAATGCCGCTGCCTTTATTTGTTCTCATGGGTGAAGTAATGTTCCAATCAGGGCTAGCTCCTAAAATGTTAGATGCTCTTGATATGTGGATAGGACGCCTGCCTGGTAGGTTAGGCCTGCTTGCTGTGGGAGGAGGTGCTTTATTTTCTACGCTTACAGGTGATACTATGAGTAGTGTAGCTATGCTAGGTGGATCATTGGTACCAGAAATGGAGAAAAGAGGTTATAAGCAGCCGATGAACCTAGGACCTATTTTAGGCAGTGGAGGGTTGGCTATACTGATCCCCCCTAGTTCTTTGGCTGTATTCGTGGCTACTATAGCTGAAGCCTCTGTTGGAAAGATGATAATAGCTATTATTGTTCCCGGTATACTAATGGCTTTTTCTTATGCAGTCTATATCATCCTTAAATGCAAGTTTCAGCCATCTATTGCACCCCCCTATAAAGTTCCTACCATTACTTTGTCGGAGAAGTTAGTAAATACGGTCCAGTTTATACTGCCAATAGGGTTTATCGTCTTTCTAGTAGTTGGAATCATACTATTAGGTATTGCTACCCCAAGCGAAGCAGCAGCTACTGGTACCATTGGTATGTTCTTGCTGGTTACCGCTTATAAGCGGATGACATGGGGGCTAGTGAAAAAGTCTATTATTGAAACAGTTAAAATTAGTGGGATGATATTCCTGATCCTCGCTTCAGCAACAATATATAGCCAAACCCTGGCTGCCAGCGGGGCTACAAGAGGTCTGATTGAATATGTCATGTCTTTGTCACTAAAACCTACATTAATTATCGTCGGAATGATAATTATACTAATATTTTTGGGTATGTTTTTGTCTCCAGCTGCTACAATAGTGATCACTGTACCATTATTTATGCCTATTATTAATACTTTAGGTGTTGACAAAGTATGGGTTGCAGTATTAGTTCTAATTACTGCACAAATAGCGACAATTTCTCCGCCATTTGGCTCTAGCCTTTTTATCATGAAAAGTGTAGCTCCACCTAATACTAATATGGAGGACATCTTTCGAGCCGCTTTACCGTTTATCTTATGTAGTTTAATAGTTTTGGCATTGGTTATAGCCTTTCCTACGATAGCCCTCTGGCTACCAGGTATAATGCGGTAACCCATACTTGTAATTAGAACCTTGAAAACTGTTGATAACTCGGTATAGAAAGAGAATGAACAAAATCTCCTTGCTTAGCAGTGAAAAATTATAGTTACTTTCCATCGATTAAATCTAGTATAGCAAATGTGGTCTAACCAGAAAATTGTCTAAAAATCTCTGGGACAAGATTCGGATTTCACTTTAAGAAAGGAAGATTGGTTGATTATTTTCCTTCAGGTGTTCCAGCTTATTGCCTATACTTTCCAGTAGTTTATCGTAAACCGACTATTCTCAAGTGGTTAGGACACTTAGAGAGGTATGATGATTTATTATGGCAGTATCAAATATTTAAATCCCCTTTCTGGAGAGATTGGAAGGGATGATAGATAATTTTGGCGGTAAAGATTTAGAGTGCCCCCCTTGAATAAACTATTAAAGTCTTGGCTATCTCACCTCACTGCGAGACTTCACCAATCACTGGAATGTAGACTACCCAGGAAGTTTACTCAAGTAAAACTATAAATAAATACGGAAGAGAGGTTATACTATTTTTAGTTGAAATGAAAAGAGTGGCTCCTCGTGGGATAATCCACGAATAGAGAAAAAACATTTGAGAAAGGCGCCACTCATGAAAGAAAACACCAAAAACAGGAAAAAGTCAATAGCAAAAGATGGGCTCTATAATGAATTGTGTGGAAAAAATATCTAAAAAGAAGTATGGTGGTAAGGATCGCAGACCCAGAACTTAGAAAAGAAAGGAGGCCTTACCACCATGGCCAGAAGCCAGAATAATTATATCACCATTTTATTAGGAGTTAAAGATTTAAAGATAGGAGAGGTGATAGAATATGAAGATAGGATAATAGTTAAAGCTTCAAGTGAAAAAAGAGAAGAAACATGCCCTTACTGTGGATCGGTAAAACTCTATAAACATGGTAAAGGTAGAAGCAGACAAATTCTCCATACCTTAAGTAGAGGAAAAAGGGTTTATTTAGAACTTAAGCACCACTGATGGAATTGTAAGGATTGTAAACATACCTTTACTGAAGGAAGCTAGTAAGACCTCATTCCCGGCTTACCAAAGGGGCAGAAATAGAAGCTCTATGGCAGCTTAGAGATAGAAGCTTTGCCCAGGTAGGAAGGGACTTAGGAATAAGCTACAGCACCTTAAGACGTCTCCTGGAGAGATTAATTGAGGAGAATAGGCTCAAGCTCTATCCTGGAAGAAGAGGAGATACATTTAGGGATAGATGAACCTAGCGTCCGGCATCAGGATTTAGTCCATACGGTAACGGAACTAAAACAAAGAAGGATGTTGGGGGTATTAAGAGATGGCCGGATAGCTACCTTAAGAGAATTCTTGAGTAATATTCCAGAAGATAAAGTAAAAGAGGTATGTATAGACCTGAAAGAGAGTTTATGGAAATTAGCACAAGGTATGTTTCCTGAAGCTCAAGTAGTAGCTGATGCTTTTCATGTCATTGCTGATGCCAATAAGAGGATGGATGAAGCCAGAAGAATAGAACAGGAGGTAGGCCAAAAGAGGAAAGTAAAGATACCCAAGAGGATATTCCTCATAGGTAGAGAGAAACTTAGCGAGGAGAAGAAACAGAAAGTAGACGAACTCTTAGCTCATTATCCTACTTTAGGAGGCTTCTACTGGGCCAAAGAGAAGATTAAAGAACTATACCATAAATCTAGTAGAGAAGAAGCTCTTCAGGTTTTAGATAACCTCATCTTCAATCTTAAATTAGCTGATGATGCTGAATTAGTTAGATGGGGAAATACTCTAAAGAGGTGGAGAGAACCTATTTTAAATTATTTCCATCACGGAACTACTAATAGTTATACTGAAGGTTGTAATACTAAGATTAAAATGCTAAAGAGAATATCTTATGGGTTGGGAAATGTAGAGGTGTACTGGAGAAAGATGCTTCTGGGATTCATACCATCACGAGAATATTTCCACACATATTGACATAGAGCCAATAAGTTGTTGACACTAAATATAAATGGTGATATATTATTAACAGTATAAAATATATTATTAACAGAATAATAAATTTTATAAAATATGATAGAGGGATGTAAAATGGAACCTAACATTGGTGAGAAAGTTAGAAAGCTTAGAAAAATGAATAATTTTACCATTCAAGAGCTTTGTAATAAAACAGGTCTAAGTTATTCTTTCTTATCAAACTTGGAAAACAATAAACATTCTATTACCATATCTAATTTGAATAAAATAGCTAATGTTTTTAAGATAGAATTAAATGATTTTTTTATCAGGGATGACTTAGATAACGAGCCATATTTAGTAAGAAAAAACGAAGAGAAATATCTAACTGATGATAATATAAAAATTCAATCATTATCTTCCCGAAAATATAAATTATTTGAAGTTTTTTTATGGGAAATATCAAAAAATTCGTCTTATAATTCTGAATATCATAAGCATCAATCAGGAGAAGAATTAATTTATGTTATAAAGGGAAAACTTCGAGTAAGTATAGATGGGAAAGAATACATTTTAGAAAGTGGAGATTCTCTCCATTTTAGATCTGAGTTAAAGCATAAATATGAGACCGTAAGTGCATTTTCCCAATTGGTTATAATTAAAAGTAGAGACCAAAATAACTTATGAGAAATTTTAAAAGCTATAAAAACAATTATGGAATATATATTATGAATAATAAATGAGGGGGGAATAAATTAATATTATGAAACCTAAAAAAGCTGTTTACTATATAAATCAATTTTATGCTGGATTAGGTGGCGAAGAAAAAGCAGATGTCGGTTTAAACATTTTTGAGGGGGTAAAAGGTCCAGGAAGCGGCTTGGAAGAATTATGGGATGGGAAGATGAAAATAGTTAAAACCATTTCTTGTGGAGATAATTATATAAATAATGAGGAAAATTTTAAAAGAGTGTGGGAAAAAGTTAAAGAAATAATAGAAGAAATAAAGCCTGATGTCTTTATTGCTGGGCCAGCATTTAATGCCGGGAGATATGGTGTAGCTTGTGCCAAACTCTGTGACTATGTTAGAAAAGAACTAAATATCCCTAGTGTAACGGCAATGTATCATGAAAATCCTGCAGTGCCAATGTATGTAAAAGATAATTATATTGTTGCTAGCCCGGAAACAGCATCCGGAATGAGAAAAGTATTACCTGTTCTTGCAGCTTTATCCTTGAAACTTGCCAATAGAGAAAAGATTGGTCCCGCCAGAATAGAAGGATATATTCCCACTGGACATCGTTATAATACTTATAATCAAACAATAGGGGCAACGAGAGTGGTAGATATGCTTTTAAAAAAGCTGAAAGGAGAAGATTATTTCACCGAAGTTCCTCTAAGAAAATTTGAAAAGGTAAAAGCAGCTACGCCTTTAAAAGACAGGAAAAATGCTATAATCGCTCTAATTACGACTGGCGGGTTAGTCCCTAAAGGTAATCCTGATAAATTACGGCAGGCCTTTTCTGTTACTTATGCCAAGTACAACCTAGAAAGTCTCGATTCTATCCCCTCAGGAGATTATGAATCTATTCACGGAGGATATGATACTACTCTAGTTAATGAAGACCCTAATCGATTAGTCCCCTTGGATGAATTGAGAATTTTAGAGAAGGAACATTATATTAAAGGTATTTATAAATATTTCTTTACTACTTGTGGAATAGGGACTAAAATTGCCGACAGTATTAATATAGGGGAAGGTATAGCTAAAGAGTTATTACAGAATAATGTAAATGGAGCAATTTTGACTTCTACCTGAGGGACTTGCACACGTTGCGGGGCAACGATTTCCAAAGAATTAGATAAAAAGGATATACCAAATAGCTTGATTACTGCTTTTCCTTCTATTGCTCTCAATGTGGGAGCAAACCGGATTATTTTTGGGGGAGATTTTACTAATCCAGTGGGAGCACCTGATTTGCCCTTAGATCGAGAGAAAAATTATAGGAGAAATTTATTGCTAAAAGCTTTAGAGGCAATGAGTACCAAAATAGATAAACCTACTGTTTATAATGTTGGATTAGGTGAGGAGGAAAGAGTTAAATGAGATTAAAAAGGCGATACTACAATGTTAAAGATGTAGTGTGGGGAGAAGAGACAACATATAATAATGGAATCTTAAAAATAAATAAAGAGGAATTAAAAAGACTAGCTTTACCTTTAGGTAAGGAAATTATAAAAAATATTAGTTTTGAAGTTGTAAAGCCGGGAGAAAATACGAGGATTATACATATTTTAGATACCATTCAACCAATATGGAAATCAGAGGGTAAAGAAAAACAATATCCTGGTTTTTTGGGAGTACCACCTATTACCACGGGGGATGGAGTTACTAATTTGCTTAAAGGATTTACAGTTATGGAATGTGCTCCCTTGCCCTGGGAGAGCACAAGTGCCAGTAGCGGTCTTTTATATCCTCGCGAAGCTATTGTGGATATGGTGGGGCCTATTGCGGGAATGAGCCCTTTCAGTGAGACTATAAATTTAGTAATTGTTTATGAATTAATTAAAGGAAAATCTTCTGTGGAATATGACAAGAGTATCCGTGAGTGCGGGTTAAAGATAGCGGAATATTTGGCTTCTTTAACAGAAAGAGAAAACGCTGATGAGGAAGAAGAATTTTTTATTGATGAGCCAAATCATGAACTTCCCAACGTAGTATTTGTTTGGCAGTGTCAAAATCAAGGGCCTTATGCAAATACGTTTTTATATGGATTAAGTATTGACAATTTGGTACCCACTCTCCTTTACCCTAACGAATTATTGGACGGATGTCTGGTTAGCGGGAATTATGTCTGGCCTGCTTTTAAAGTCCCCACTTATTTACAGGTGAATCACCCTATATTACTTGAATTATATAGAAGGCATGGCAAAGAATTAAATTTGAGAGGAGTTATTCTGAGCAGGAGTCATAATCCTACTCAATGGCACAAAGAACGATCCGCTAGCTTTTGTGTAAAACTTGCTCAATATTTAGGTACTAAAGGGTTAGTTATGGCCTGGGAAGGAGGAGGAAATGCAGCTGTTGACGCTATGTTAACTATTCAGATGGCTGAGCAAAAGGGTATCAAAACTTCTACCATAACTTTTGAATTTGGTGGCGAAGATGGTACAGCAAGTGATCTTTTAGTGGATTATGTTCCAGAAGCTGATGCGATTGTAAGTGGAGGTAGCATAGAGAAGAAGATTACCCTCCCCAAAGTGAATAAAGTAGTTGGTGGAGATTTTCTCAGATTGGATAAAGAGTCAGGTGGTTATTTCCCTTCAGCAAAAGAAGAAATAAGTTTTGATACTACTACTCATATTTATTGTTCTGGTAATCAGGCAGGGCACAGTAAATTGTTTGCAGAGGCTTATTAAGTAAAATTAAAGAATATAAAAATAGTGAGCATGATTAATAGGGTTGCTCTCCCTAAGTTATCTAATATTTAAGGTTAATTTTGAAACTGGTACAAGGTCATGGGTAAGCAGTACATTTAATGGAAAGCTTATAAGTAACTTGGTGATTACTAGACTGAAGGAAATAAAGAAGTGCAGATTAAAGATTTAAGTTTGCGAATAAATTCTTGAAAAAGAATAAACCAAGAGGAGGGGAAAGATGGTAAATCCTTATCAGTATTTAAAAAGGGAAACATATAAGTTATTTATTGGGGGCGAATTTTATCCTTCCGAATCGGGAGAAACTTTTGATATTATAAATCCTGCTACAAATGAAGTAATGGGGAGGGCCTTTAAAGGAGGTATACCTGAGGCAAATAAAGTTGCAGAAGCTGCTCGTAAAGCGGCAGACGAAGGTCCGTGGAAAGATATGACTCCATTAGAGCGAAGTCGATTACTTTGGAATATGGTTGAGATTCTTAATCGGAGAAAAGAAGAATTTGCTTGTTTAGAAAGTTTAGATACCGGGAAAATTTATCCTTGCTCTTACGACATTGAAAAAGGTATCGATGGCTTTGCTTTTTATGCGGGAGAAGCTCGTACTATAGAAGGTAAAGTAATTCCAGTATCAGAAGGGAAATGTCTTAATTATAGGCTTTGGCAGCCTTATGGAGTAATTGCGGAAATTATTCCCTGGAATGGACCATTTATGATGGGTTGTCAAAAGGTTGCTGCTATTTTGGCAGCAGGTAATGCGGTTATTATTAAACCATCTTCTTGGGCTTCGTTGAGTATTTTAGAATTATCTACTGCCTTTCAAGAAGCTGGATTTCCCCCCGGTGTAGTAAACATTATAACAGGGCCTGGTTCTATTGTGGGGGAAGCTTTGGTTCTTAGTCCTCAAGTAGATTTTGTTTCAATGACTGGAGGAACAGAGACAGGGCGACGTATTTTAGAATTATCTTCAAAAACTATCAAAAATGTAGCTTTGGAATTAGGAGGGAAAAGCCCTAATATTGTATTTGAAGATGTTGACCTGGATAGTGCAGCTGCTTATGCTGTTTGGGCTTTTACCATGAATCAAGGACAAATTTGTGTGGCTGGCACTCGTCTGATTGTTCAAGATACAGTTTATGAAAAAATTTTAGATAAGATTAAACAAATTTGTGAGCGCTTTAAACCAGGAAATGGGTTTGATCCTAACGTAAACTTCGGTCCAATTATCCATCCCGAACATGCGGCTAAAGTATGGTCTTATATTGAATCAGGTAAAAAAGAAGGAGCCAGACTTATTACCGGTGGTGAACCATATACTGATCCTACTTTAGTTAAAGGTAACTTTATTCCACCTACAGTTTTTGCTGATGTAACACCGAAAATGCGAATTTTTCAGGAAGAGATATTTGGTCCAGTTCTTGCTGTAAGTAAATTTCATTCAGAAGAAGAAGCTATTGATCTGGCTAATGCCACAAAATATGGACTTGCTGGAGCCGTATTTACTTCTGATATTAAGCGGGCACATCGAGTAGTAGAGCAGATTAAATCAGGGCAGATTTATATCAATACCTATTATAGTAAAGGTATTTGTGAGTCTCCTGGTTGTGGATGGAAGGAAAGCGGAATAGGCGGTACCGGTATTTATAAATATATGCATCCCAAAACAGTTTTTGTGGACCTAAGTCGTGGTAAAGAATGTTGAATTCCCTTGTAGAGAGCTGTAAATGTAATTATAAAAAATTAAAAAAGCAGTACTATATCTTAATCTCCTATGAATAGGAATGCAAAAAACATAAAGTATAGGCAGCTTAAATAAGAAGAGGAGAATAATAGTAATGGATTATGCGGTAATAAAAGGCGTAGGTCATATAATAATACACTGCCCTTCTTTGGTAATTTATGGGCATAGTATTCAAGAAGAGACAAAGGGAGGAGTAGATAAGTCCTTAGATTTATTACTTCCCCACCTAAGGAAATATGAGGAAGCGGTTAACTACTTACCCAATCAGATATATATTGGAAATTTAGAGCCTGAAGTACTAAAAGATTATGCTCAACCTTGGTGGGATAATAAAAATATTTTAAAAAATGCGAAAAGATTTGGACCTTACGGAGAAATTCTGCCCCAAGATGAGTTTTTTGCCCTAATGAAAATAGTCGATGTATTTGATTTGGTACAATTAGAGAAATCTTTTACTGTAAAAATAATAAAAAAACTTAAAATCCATCCTTTATTATCTACCTTTGATCTGGAGAAATTAGGCGAAGGTAAAGAAAAAAAAGAAATAGAGGAAGAGGTAGATAAAAATGAGGCGTTGGCACTTAAAGATATAGAAGATAACAATAATTTAGTAGGATGTGTACGTAGTGCTCACGAGAGCGATGTCAACCTTTCTGCCCAGGTTATTTTAGAAAATATCGCTTCCAAGGCTTCGGCTTCTTTGGCTTTAAAGTACGCCCTCAAGGAAGTTAATTTTAATCTAGGAAAAATTGATTATATTATTGAATGTTCTGAAGAAGCAGTGGGAGATGCTTTTCAAAGAGGAGGCGGTAATTTAGCTAAATCTATTGGTGAAGTAGTTGGTTGCAATAATGCTACTGGTTCGGATTTAAGGGCCTTTTGTGCTGCCCCTGTATATGGCCTACTTACTGCGGCAAGCCATATAAGTGCAGGCACTTTCAAAGAAATAGCAGTGGTGGCTGGAGGTTCCTTACCAAAATTAGGGATGAATTATAGAAAACTATTACAAAAAGGTATTCCGCTTTTGGAAGATAGTCTAGCTGCTTTAGCTATTATAGTGGGGAGGGATGATGGGAAAAATCCAATCATAAGACATGAGATAACCGGGAGATATGCTATTGGTAGAAAGACTTCTCCCCAAGAAGTAATGGAAGCTTTGGTATCAGAGCCTTTAATAAAATTAAATAAGAAAATTACTGAGATAGATAAATATGCAGCTGAGTTACATAACCCTGAAATTACTATTCCTGCAGGTGCGGGAGATGTAGCGAAAGCTAATTATCGAATGATAGCTGCTCTGGCGGTGAAAAAAAACGAGTTGGAGAGAGAAAAAATAGACGAATTTGTGCGACAAAAAGGAACGATAGGATTTGTGCCTACCCAGGGGCATATTCCTTCGGGTGTTCCTTTTATCCCTTTTGCTCGGAAAATGATGTTGGAAGGGAAAATTAATACCTCACTAATAATTGGCAAAGGTAGTCTATTTTTGGGGAGGATGACTAATTTATTCGACGGGGTTTCCTTATTGTTAGAGAGAAATAAACCTAAAAAAATTCAGGAAGAGAAAAGTATAGAAACTTTAAATAATAAGACAAAGATAAAAGAAGTAGAAAAAATAAAAATTGCTGTTTCTACCCTTGGTTACGAGCATGACCTGGAAGAGGTAATTTCTGCTTGTGAAGAGATTTTAAAGTATGAGGAAAAGATAGAACCCATAATTTTAGGGAAAGAGAATGTATCCGGAATAATTAAATCCATTAAAATATCTGATGATTCGGAGATTAATTTAACCATAGATAAATTAATTGATGCGCAAGAGGTAGATGGAGCCTTAGCAATGCATTATAATTTTGCTCGGGGAGTGGCCTCAGTAGGCAAGTTAATTTCTCCTTCCACGGGAAAGAGTTTCTATTTGGCTACCACTACTGGTTATTCCGCTCCTCAAAGAATAGAAGCCCTTATTAAGAACGTCATTGCAGGTATTGCCGTAGCTAAAGCTGATGGTATCTTAGAGCCAAGCGTAGGCCTTTTAAATTTAGAAGGATCTTTAGTAGCTAAAAGAGGATTAGATGAGTTAGTGGCTAATGGTTATTCCATTAACTGGGCGACTTCTTCCCGAAAGGATAAGGATATTTTATTAAGAGGAAATGACTTACTTTCTGGCGAAGCGGATGTTATTATAGCAGACAGTTTAT
>LDZU01009388.1_pt1 | contig 12865 bp, 14 predicted proteins | sample 615531 | NCBI WGS metagenome assembly LDZU01 (sample SAMN03408293, study PRJNA278302) | terrestrial metagenome | isolation source: oil reservoir sample SB2 | place: USA: Alaska, North Slope, Schrader Bluff formation | collected 2011-09 | reverse complement strand
TGTGCTGTCAATCACACCATCACCATCAAAGTCCCAGGCCCAGCTGGTTATCAAACCAATGGATGTGTCAATGAATTGGACTGTTAGTGGTTCTGTGCTGTTGTTTAGAGTTGTAGTTGTGAAATTTGCTGAATTTTTAGTTATGGTAACCGAAAAATCATCAACATAGGCATTAGCACCCTTAAGCCATTTAATGGTTATGTTATTTTTATTTTTGCTATTTTTTTTGATGATTAGGTAAATTAAATAAGAAGACAGAGCTAAAAAGGTAGCCAATGATTGTGTGATTAAACAAATAATCAAAGCATTACTTAATAAAAGAATTTTTAACCATTTTTTTTCATGATTTTTGTCAATGACTAAAATTGAAAAAATGCTAATAATTCCAGCTAAAATGTTGGGATGAGCAGTACTGCCATAGGGTAAGATTTTTTCAATATTAAAAAATTGAGCACGACTAATATTGGCAAACTGTTGCAGATTGGTTTCGCCAAAAAGATAATAAGGTGCTAACGACTGTTGATAAATAAATTGATAATAAGCTAGTAAACTTTGCCCAAAGATACTGATCAGTAAGCCCAGATAAAGATATTTTTGGTTTTTTTGGTCGATCGCTAAAGAAAAAATAAAAATTAATATTAAAGTAATTCTTAGAAAGGTAATTAATATATTTAAGCTGAAATTAGAAAGTTGATTAAATAAAATAATTAATAATAAAAATAAAATTAAATAATCAATTTTTTTTAATTTTATTTTATTTTTTTTAAAAAAAAGATAATTTTTTTTAGTAGTTAAAAAAACAATAAAATTAAAAATTAAGAAAAAATCAAAACCATAAATTTTGGGAATTAAATAATCACTTAACAAGCCATTGATGTAAGCCTCATTTGTGTTTAATTTTAAAAACAAATTACTGGTAAAACTAAATACCGTCAGTATTATTAGTAGTTGCTTAAATTTTTCCCACCAGTTGTGCTTGGAATTTTTTGTGAGCAGTAGCCACCACGTTTTGGCGAATTGGTTCGACATCTTCTTTACTTAGATTTTTATTAAGAGCTTGATAAACAATTTCAAAAGTATAGTTGTTTTGGTAAATATTTAATAATTTAAAATCAATAATTTTCTTGTTAGTTTTGATTAGCGCATTGATCAAGTCGCCGATGGCCACTTGTTTTTTTAGAGTAAAAGTGAGCTGTTCAATAATCATACTGTGAGGATTAGTTTTTTGATATTCGGGGTGAGCATTAGTAACTTTTAATAAATTATTTATTTTAATCTCGATGCCGACCATATTGTTTGCAAAAACATGTAGATAGCCCAACAGGATTCGTTCTTGATTTTTTTTGATGACTAATTTAGCACTTTGTTGATAAACACTATGGTTTTTAGCCATAATTTCTTCTACCAGCAACTCAACTTCTTTTTTCTTTACTACATAAAAATGATTGAGTAACAATTCGAAGTCACCTTTGACTTGGCGAAAATCTCTTTGACTAATCATTGCTAAATAATATTCTTGTTTAGGTAAATCATTTTTTTGTGGATGATAAAGTTTGGCGATTTCAAAGATCTGCCAATTTTCACTTTGACTATCGTTTTGCATAATAGAAATTAGTGATGGTAGAATTGAACGACGTAAATAAACATTTTCTTCTTTGAGCGGGTTCTGCAATTTCAGTTGTTTATCTAAGGGGTAGCCAGACATTAAAGCTTCTTGTTCACTGACCAGCGAATAACTGTAAATTTCCTGCCAGCCGATATTAGCCAAAAAATTTTTAATAGCTTTTTCCAAATTAAATAGTGTTTGATAAGGACGGTCGGTGGGTAAAGCTCCTGTCATTAATTGACTAGGCAGTTGGTGATAACCATAAATCCGGGCGATTTCTTCAATAATGTCGGCAGGAATCTCCAAGTCGGCACGGTAAGTAGGAGCAATAATTACGAATTTTTCTCCTTCTTTTTGTTTAATGATTTTGACTTGACAGTCCAAATCACGCAAAATCTTGGTGATATCAATTGCTGAAAGTTCAATGCCCAAATACTCTTTTATAGTACGGCTATCGACAACAATCTGATTGCCCTGTTGTCGATCGGGAAAATAATCATAAACTGGACTAGCCACTTTGGCTTTGACTAATTTTTCAAATAGATAAACAGCATAGCGCAGCACTCGCTCAGCCAGATGTGGATCAACCTTTTTTTCATTAAGTTGAGCGGCTATGGTGCGAATCGCATGCGCCATTGACGCATGTCTAACTTTATAAGGATCAATGGATTCGATCCAAAATAAAATATTTTTGGTGTTGTGATCTATACCAGTATTAAGGGTGCCTTTAACTGCTGGTAGATCAATAATTTCTCCTGTGGCACTTTCAAAAATGATTTCACCACCAATAGTTTGATGTTCCTCTTCATCCAAAGTGACGAATTTTTTTCCTGGTTTCGCCTCTTTTATGATGATTTTGCCACCCATGTTCATGAGTTTGTCATAATCAAAAACATGACAAGGATGACCAAGTTCGTGGGTAACATAATTAGTAATGTCGACCACAGCATCATGAACATTAATTTCTACGGCTTGTAAACCGCCATTACTCTTCTGATATGATCGGTTTCATAAATAATTTCCGGCATCGGTAAGCGTACTATTTGATCTTGTTTAACCTCTGGCCAGTCTTTTTTTAGTCTTCTAAGTGAAAACCCTGCTCTGGTTAAAATAGTGGCTGCCTCACGAGCAATACCTTCAATTGACATCATGTCAACCCGATTAGTAGTAACTTCAATGTCGTAGACAATCTCTTTTTTACCATCGGCTAATTTGACTTCCTGAAATCTCTCCACCGAAGGGCCACTCAAAGATAAATATTTTTGAATATCTTTTGGCTTAAATTTGCCAGATAAATGTTCGCTGAGCCAGCTATGTGGAATTAAAATGTTCATTAATCCTTTATTTGTGCATTTTTATGATTCAATATTAATTAAAATTGTTCTAAAAAATCTCGTTCGGCAGAATAAAAAAGACGAATATCATCAAGGTTAAGGCCCTGTTTGAGAGTGTAACTGCGTTCTACTCCCCAACCAAAAGCAAAACCACGATATTTTTTGCTATCAATACCACCAGCCTTTAACACATTGGGATGGACCATGCCTGCTCCACCGACTTCGTGCCAACCAGATTTGCAAAAACGACAATTGACCTTTTTATTATTTTCATTTTTTATGAAGCCCGTGCCACCACAAATTTGACAACTAAAATCAACTTCAAATGAAGGTTCGGTAAATTTAAAATGAAACGGTCGAATGCGGCTCTTAGTTTTTGGTCCGAAAAATTCTTTAGCGAAGTAATCAATTGTGCCTTTTAAGTGTTGAATATTAATATCTTTATCAATGACCAAACCTTCAAACTGGTGAAACATTTGGGTATGAGTGTTGTTACTTTGACGTCGGTAGCAACGACTAATATTAATCATGCGAATGGGTAATTGTCCTTTTACTCTCTCCATCTCCCTCACTTGACCGTTAGAGGTGTGGGTAGTGAGTACAACTTTTCCCATTTCAGGGTCAGCAGCTTGGTCCACAAAAAAAGTTTCCCATTCATCTCGCGCCGGATGATTAGCGGGCATATTCAAAGCGGCAAAAACGTAATGATCCCAATCTACTTCTGGGTAATCGCCCCTCACAAATCCAATCCTTTCAAAAATTTGACTAATTTCTTCAATAGCTTGACTGACTGGGTGTAAATGACCGATTTTTTGCTTGATTCCCGGCAAACTAAGATCTAGACGCTGATAAATTTCTTGTTTTTGTTTTTGACTGTCTGCCAGAGCTTTTTCTAAATCCTTTTTTAATTGATTAAGAATTTGTCCGAACTCTTTTTTATCTTCATTTTTTTTTAGATTTTTAATTTGAGCAGCCAATTCATTAAACAAACCTTTTTTACCGAGATATTTAATGTTCAACTGCTCAGTGTTTAATGTTTTGCGTTCTGCTTGAAATTGATTGAGTAATTCCTGGCTTTGTTTAACTAAATCTTGGTAATAAGACATTATTTAATTTTCTTTTTTATTTTGCTCTTTATATTTTAACAGCTTTCAGCAAGATTGAGCAAACTACTTGAAGTCGCACAGTCCAAGTCTACATAATTTGGCTAATTGATGAAGTTTGGGCCCACTCTGTTGTAACAAGGGGTCGTACTGTTCTGGCAAAGGTAATTTAAGTAATTGAGCCTCAACTAAATTAACAGCCGAAACGTCTTTTTCTAAATGTTTACTTGGTGTTAAATTTTTTTCTTTTAGCATATTAAATTAAAAAACCCCGCTCTGTGGCGGGGTGTTATTTTTTATAAAATTACAAAATCACTACCCCGCCCTTTGTTTAAAGAACTTTTGATCTAAGCCATTGTAGCGAGATAGATGTGACAAATTCATAGACATTTATTTATATACTTATTTTTGGCTTTTGACAACAATTTCTTTAAAAGTATCAAAATCACTAATGGCTAATTCGCTTAAAACCTTTCGATTAAGCGCAATCTTGGCCTTTTTGAGATTATTAATAAATCGAGAGTAATTGAATTGTTGATTAATTTGTTTTAATCCAGCATTAATCCGGATAATCCACAATTTGCGCATATCTCTTTTGCGCAATTTGCGACCAATATAAGCATATTGACCAGCATGTAGCGAAGCTTCTTTAGCTCTTTTGTACAAACGACTATTAGTTCCGCGAAAACCTTTAGTTAATTTTAAAACTTTTTTGTGGCGGCGACGTCTTGTGACACCAGTTTTAGTTCTTGGCATAATAACTTTCTGAAAATTTAATTAAGACCGAGCATCTTTCTAATTTTTTTAGCGTAAGCTCCTTTAACTTCGACGGGAATACGATAGTTGCGAATCGCTTTCTTACTTTTATTTCTTCTTAAGTGGCGACGATTTTGAATGCGTCGCATCACTTTACCGCTACCGGTGATATGAAAATGACGAGCAGCGCCTTTTCTGGTTTTAACTTTAATTTTTTTCATGACTTTCCTTATTTCTTATCCTCTTTCCCTAGTGGCGCGAGTTGAGCTTGCAGTTTTTTACCCATCAACCGGGGCTCAACCTCCACTTTGGCCAGATCTTCAGTGTCTTGAATAATTCTAGCAAACACCTCGTAACCAGCCTCTTTATAGGCAATTTGTCGCCCTCTAAAGAAAAGAGTAATTTTGACCTTATGACCCTTAGTTAAAAAATCTCTTAACTGTTTGAGTCGAGTTTGGTAATCACCCTCTTCTATCACTGGTGAAAAACGCAGTTCTTTAAGATCTTGAATTTTTGACTTTTTTCGATTATCGGCCTCTTTCTTTTTTAGCTGATATTTAAATTTCGATAATTCAATAATCTTAACAACTGGTGGTTGAGTCTTCTCGGTAATTAATACCAAATCTTTACCTGCATCCATCGCTTTTTGAAAAGCTTCTCTGGATGACATGATGCCCACCATTTCTCCATGTTCTGTTAAAACGCGCACTTGTGGAAAGCGAATATTAGTATTCGCTTGCACAAATAAGTTATCTCTTCTATGTTTGTTATATTTTTTTCTGATCACCTGAGGTTTAGAATTATACTATAAATTAAACAAAAAACTAGTAAGTAATCTCTGGAGAGGGTTTTTTCTGCAAAGATTAAATTATTGCCAGTGATTATTATAACATGAGATTTTAAAGGAAAAGCAGATTGATTTGACTAGGTTGATCAAGTATAATTCAGGACGTTTAGTGATCGAGCTTGTAGCTCAGTTGGTTAGAGCGCTTCGTTGACATCGAAGAGGTCAGAGGTTCGAGTCCTCTCAAGCTCACAATTTATATTTATTAATTGTCTAGCCACCCATATTCATGCCAAAATTTCTTTCACTACCCATGGCGTCATGAACATTTTTACTTTTCTTGAAATCAAAAGCTGTGTCGCGCCCTCGTTTACCTTTACCTGAGATTTGATTCATCCAAGTTTTAGCACTGTGAACTTGTTCACGGAGCAGGACAATCCATTCATGAAGTTTGTGGAAAAAATTAAAAAAACCAATACCAGTAATACCAGGATCGACTACTTCTCTACTTAGGGCTAAATCAATTTCTTGATCAAGCTCTTTTACGTCTTGAGCAAGCATTTTTAGCTCATTTCTGGTAGCTCTCAATTCTTCCAAATTCTTTTCTGCTTGAGCAACAAAAATTTCGTGAGTGTCGACGGGATTAATTTGCTCATGAAGTTTGCGACGCAGGGCTTCTTTTTTTTGCTTAGCTATTAATTCTGCTTGTTCGTTAGTAAATTGCTTATTGGATTGTGGAAAGAAATCTCCACCACTACGACTTAAAGCTTGAGCAAAAGGGTTTAGCTCGGGTTTCTGAGGTTCACTTTTTGGAATGTAAGAACTAGCATTTTTTTCGCTCTCTAATAGAGCTCGAGCAAGAGCTCCACTTTGATTAGCTGATTGCTTTCTAGCCGATTGGCTGCTTGTATGTTGATTCAAGTTATTCATGATTGTAGCGTGTTTAAAAAAAAGGACAATAAATGTTTAAAATCCTTTATTTATGCAAACACATATTATAGGATCAAAGCGATACAAAGTCAAGTTTTACCTCTGGATTAATAAACATCAGAATATTTAATTTTTGATTAAGTTTTCGATGGTTTGGCGACGCAATAATTGGGCTTTAAAGCTTGCTAGATATTGTTCATGGTTAGCGATTTGATCGCGTAACTTGTCATCTTTGATTTCAGCCAGAGCTTTCTCTAATGCTTGATCATCTACTTTGAGCTGTCGCTCTTTGGCAATGGCAGCCAAAATAAAATCTATTTGTAAACGATTCAAAACTGTGCCTGCCATCTCATTGCCTAGTTGTTCCAAGTTGATCTGGCGTTGTTCTAAATATTTTTCGACGCTGATTTTGTAGCTAGCCAATTGTTCTTTAAACTTTTCAAATTCAGCCTGAGTTTCTCGTCTAAGCAATAGCTCAGCAATACTTGGTCGAATATTGACTACGAGCTCCCGTAAAATATGTTGATAATAAATTTCTTTTTCCTGATCTGGAGAAAGTTCGTTTGCTTTTTTTTGCTTTTGATCCTTATCTCCATCGCTTTTATTAGCTTTTGTGGCTTTCTTAGGATCTTTTTGCTTCGCTTGTTGATTATGTTTCTTAATAAATTCTTCAGCTGCGTTTTTACCAGCTTTAATGTATTTTTCGTAGTTTTTTAGATTAATTTGTGGAGCTTCAGCAAAATGAGCTTCAAGAATCCAGTCTTCACCTTTTTTGATCGAAATTAAATGATATTCAGGAGCGGTAATGGGTTGTTTTTTTGCTTCTTTGAGAGCTTCAATATATTTTTTAGGCAACATATCTCTAAGCATACTCTCAGCCACTTTTTCCAAAGAGATTTGTTGCTCGGCAATTTTTAAAGGTACTTTCCCCTGTCGAAAGCCCTCAATTTTCATTTTTTTGGCTAGTTCGGTTAAAGTCTTGTCATAAGGACTTTTTAATTCTGACCAGGGAATTTTGATAGTGATTTTATCGTTTTGAGCAATTAGTGATTGTTTTGCTTCTTGAGCAGAATCAGCTTTTTTTGCTTTGCTAGCACTGTTTTTGGTTTCACTTTTTGCTTTTGTTTTTTTTGCTTTTGTTTTATTTACCGGTTTTGTCATAGGTTTGCATTATACCCTATGATCAATGAGCTGTTTAGAGCGTTTAATTAAGAAATTTTAGCTAGAGAGCTAGAAAAGCATATAAACAAAGGGGCTGACCGGTGAAGTAGTGGAAAAAACTACTAAGAATCCAAAAATGATAAAGATAATCACCGGTGGGATTAGCCACCAATTTCTTTTTTGCCACAGATACTCAAGCAATTCTTTAAACATAATTAAAAATCCTCATTTACTTACAATATATTGATCAATCACTAAATAATCAATGTCTGTTTGAAGGAAACAATTAATAGCCTCTTGTGGAGTACAGACGATTGGTTCACCACGGACATTAAAAGAAGTATTAATAAAAGTGGCTATACCTGTTTTTTTAAAATATGAGTCAAGAAGTTTATAGTATAGTGGGTTGTCTTTTTTGCTGAGTAATTCGGGACGGCCACTACCATCAACATGGACGACTGCTGGGACTTTCTTTTTCATTTTTTCTTTAAAAGGATGAACCGTAAGCATCCATTTTAAGGATGGAGAAAAATACTCATCCATATGGAAAAATTTTGCCGCTTCTGATTCAATAATCACTGGTGCAAAAGGTCTGAACAGCTCTCGTTTTTTTACTTTGGCATTGATAATATCTCGCATTTCTTCTGTAACTGCGCTAGCTAAAATACTGCGATTACCTAGAGCTCGAGGTCCCCACTCCATACGACCTTGGAACCAGCCGATTACTTTTTGCTGAATGATAAGTTTACTAACCTTGTCAACTAGTTTTTTTGGATCAGTATAAAGTTGATATTTTAACTTTGCTTCTTTTAAAGTAGTTTCGACTTGATGCCAATGATATTGTGGTCCTAAGTATGGGTTAAAATCACGATTAGTTTTAATCACCTCTTCACCTAGTTGAGCAGCTAATTCTAAAGCAGCACCTATGGCGCCTCCCCCATCGCCAGGATCAGGTGGAATAAAGAACTTTTTGAACTTTGTTTCCTGTAAAATTTTACCATTCATGACTGAGTTAAGCGCTACTCCGCCAGCCAAACATAAATTATTTGCTTGATATTTTTTTTGAACATAATTTAACAAGTTAAAAACCACTTCCTCTAATTTGGCCTGAAGAGCGGCGGCGATATCTTGATGATGCTTAAATATTTTTCCTTCTTTTTGGCGAATGGGATGAGCAAATAAATCGATTAATTTTTGGCTAGGCATTCTTTCTCTCCAAACAAAGTCAAAATACTCCATATTGAGCTTGAAACTACCGTCAGGAAACACTCGAATTATTTGGTCAAAATGTTTTTTAAATACTTGGGGATCTCCATAGGAAGCTAAACCCATCACTTTGTATTCCGCATCATTGGCTTCAAAGCCTAAATAGGTAGTAAAGGTGCTATAAAGTAGACCCAATGAATCTGGAAAATGGATTTCTTTATCCAAGCGGATTTTATTTTTTTCTCCTAAGCCAATGCTGGTAGTAGTCCACTCTCCCACTCCATCAATGTTAACTAGAACCGCTTTTTTAAATCCTGACAAATAAAAAGCGCTGGCAGCGTGAGACAAATGATGGTTAATATAGCGAATTGGTCCATGGTAATGAAGTTCTTCTTTAAAAGTTTTGCTAAGATTTAGTCTTTCATTAAACCAAGGTGCCATATATTTGATAAATTGATCTAAGCTTTTGAGAAAATATTCCAAATGTTGACTAATGACTCGTTCAAATTTAATTAATGGTTTCTCATAGAAAGCGACATAATCGATTTCGTTAGCGGCAATACCCAGTTCGTTTAAACAAAAGTTGATAGCTAAAATAGGAAAACGATTGTCGTGTTTGATTCTTGAAAAACGCTCTTCTGCAGCTCCAGCAATAATTTTACCATCCTTGATAATACAAGCCGCACTGTCGTGATAGTAAGAAGAAATTCCTAAAATAATCATTAATACATTTTTTCTAAATTTTGTTTAGTAAGTTGTTTTTTATTAATTTTTTGCCAATTGCTATTATCTGCACTCTTATTTAAAAACTTTTTAGCGAAGATTTTAGCAATGATAGCACTCACTCCAATTCCCAGAAAATAAATTAGATACAGAGTTAACTGGGTGAATTTTTTTTCTATGAAGTGACGGAAATCAATAAAGAACTGACTTAGATTATTTTTCATTAATTTCCGTTTTTTTTGATTTAAATTTGGCTTAATTGTTCCATCAAGCGACATGTGTAGCCCCACTCATTATCATACCAAGCGATGACTTTGAGGAGATCGCCGTCAATCAGTTGCATCATTGGCAAATCGACCACCGCACTGTATTCACAAGCAATAAAATCGCTAGAAACCAAAGGCTCTTGGCTAACAGCAACAATTCCCTTATATTGATCTTTGCTAGCTTCGATAAAAACTTGCTTAATCTCCTCCAACTTACTTGTTTTACTTAAAACAAAAGTGATGTCAGACAACGAAACGGTTGGGGTTGGCACACGGATGGCCAAACCATCAAACTTATTTTTAAGACTGGGAATAATGCCTGCTGTTGCTTTGGCAGCTCCTGTTGAAGTTGGCACTAAATTAATAGCTGCAGATCTAGCGCGACGCAAATCTTTTTTATGAGAGTTATCATGTAAGTTTTGATCACTAGTAAAAGAATGAATAGTGGTTAAAATTGCTTTTTCAATCCCAAAATTATCCTCAATTATTTTAGCGATTGGTGCTACACAATTGGTAGTACAAGAAGCGTTGGAAAAGATGTTTTTGCTTTGATCAACTTCATTAACGCCGATTACGCCAGTGCTAATCAAGCCATCTGGATCTTCTTTACCAGGAGCAGATAAAAGCACTTTTTTAGCTCCAGCCTCTAGATGAAGAGCGGCCTTTTTGGCTTTGTTAAAAGCACCGGTGGCTTCTAAAACACTATACACTTCATATTTTTCCCAAGGAATTTTAGCTGGATCGCGCTCAGCGGTGACTAAGATTTTGTGGTTAGCGACTATAATGTAGCCTAATTCAATTTCTCCATCAGTTAAATCTGCAACTTTTTTTTGTTCTTCAAATTGAATTGTTTCAGCGAAAGTGCCATAAACACTATCGTATTTAAGTAATTTAACCCAACCTTCTAAATCCATTGATCCAGACGTATTGATTACTTTTAAATCAAGTTCTTGACGATGTTTTTCAAACCAAACACGAAAGGCAAGACGGCCGATTCGGCCCAAGCCATTAATGGCAAAATTTTTCATAGGCAGGTTCCCTTTTTTAATTTTTTTCTTTTTTTCTATTCAATTAAGCTAGTTGAGTTTCCACATTGTTGGCTAGAAAAGTACCAATATCTTCACCAGCCACAGCTTTTTCTAGGTTGTGTTCTTTGAAGAAATTAAATACCATCACTGGCATATTATTTTCTTTACACATGGCTAATGCACCAGTATCCATAATTTGTATTTCTTCTTTTTCAATAGCGTCTTTAAAAGTCATGGTTTTGTAGCGCTTGGCTTCTGGAAATTTGAAGGGATCTTTTTCATAGATTCCATCAACCTTGGTTGCTTTCATTAAGACATCACAGTGAAGTTCTAAAGCGTGCAAGGCGGCTCCAGAATCTGTAGTCACGTAAGGCATGCCAGTACCAGCTACCAAAATTAAAACACGACCTTTCTCTAAATGACGAAGCGCTTTATTACGAATAAAACTTTCACTAACGGCGGGCATATTCAGAGCTGATTGAGTGCGCACTGCTACTTTAACTTTTCCGAGGGCGTCTTGCAGAGCTAAACCATTCATCACCGTTGCCAACATGCCCATATAATCAGCAGTAGCACGGTCAATTCCTGTTTTGGAAGCACTTAAACCACGAAAAATATTGCCACCACCAATCACAATGGCAATTTCCACATTTTTGTCGACCACTTTTTTAATCTTTTCAGCCATATCTAAAGCAGCTTTGGCATCAATACCAAATTCTCGCTCACCCAATAAAGATTCTCCGCCGATCTTGAGGAGGATCCTTTTAAAACGTTTTTCTCCCATAGTTTTCCTTTTTTATTTATAGCTTATAACTTAATAAATTTTTTTTTGAAACGCAAGAATTTCCAGCGCCAATTTTCTGCCAAGTTATAAATTTTGTATAGTGGATAGTTATTAACCAAATCATAAGTACCGATATATTCGACTAATTTACCACCATAACTCCGTTTAAAACGATGAAAACCATACCAAGGATCTTTAGGGTCGGGATTAGGTCCCAAGGCTCCCCACATATCAAATAATTGACATTTTTGTTCTTGCCCAAAGCGAATAGTTTCCCACATCATTAAATTACTGGCCATGACTTCACGATGTTGACTACTCGAAGCACCATATGGATAGTAAAGTACATCATTAAAAACAAAGAGAATCCAGACTACTAACACCTGACCTTCGTAACTCGCTTTTAAGATATGCATAATATTGCTCCCCTTAAAGACTTGCCACATTTGGCGAAAATAATCAGGAGAATGAGCATAAAAAGCTTGTCTTTTGGTGGTTTCTTCCAGAATTCTGAGGTAATCTTCCAAACCCTGTTCACTATTATCTTCAACGACTCTAACACCTTTTTTAATTGCTAAACGAGTGTTATAGCGAGTTTTACTACTCATTTTTGCCATCAATTCTTCTTCAGATAATGTTAAGTCAAGATGAAAGGTAAATGGAGTAAAGAGAGAGCGTCCTTCTTCTACTTGATAATTTTGCAGAAATTTGATGCTGGGATGATCCTGATGATTTTGATCTAAGTCTTTGGTGACCGCCGATTCTAATTTAATAAAAATTGCATCATGTTTTTTGGCTAATTGTTGAAGAGTACTAAGTTGCTCTTCATCTGGTTTAAAACCTTTGGGAAAATAGCCAATGTTCTTATTAAAAAAAGGCAATCGATGAAAAGTGACAGTCATTGCTTTTTTTAATTGACCAGCATCAAAAAAACCAATGCGTTCAACTTCTTGACCAGTTTTTTGGCGAAACTCTCCCCACTCATATGACTGAATAGGATGATTGACGACGCGATTATATAAATCCTTTTCCTCAGGTCTAATGTTACGAATAAGCATAAGCTATGGTCCTACATTATAGGAGAAAAAACTAGACTTGTCAGCTAGCTATTTAGTCATCTAAAAAATCTTTAATTTCAATAGCGCCACTTAGTAAAGCATCCAATTGTTCATCGTCAATAACCA
>LDZU01005136.1_pt1 | contig 12870 bp, 17 predicted proteins | sample 615531 | NCBI WGS metagenome assembly LDZU01 (sample SAMN03408293, study PRJNA278302) | terrestrial metagenome | isolation source: oil reservoir sample SB2 | place: USA: Alaska, North Slope, Schrader Bluff formation | collected 2011-09 | reverse complement strand
ATGTCCGAGCCCTGGATGCCGTTGGTAATCGTCTGAATGTCCGCTTTTTTAAGATCGGGAAACCAAACATATCCTCTTGCGCCCACTTCAAAGGCATTCGCCTGGGCAGCAACCAAAAGCGAGAAAACCAGCGCAACGGCGAAAATAAAGCTTCTTCCATACTTATGCATAGCAACCTCCCTTTTCAAATTGAAGTCGGATGGACCGGATTCTCCAGCTTTGGCAACCCGGTTTCTGTTTTAGCCGCAAAATCCCTTTGTGCTGCCCAATCCATTCGATAACTTTGATCCGCAATCTTGCATATTTCCGGAAATTCGTCAATCCTAGAGTGCGGGGAAATCCAATTTTCCCCGACGAAAATCATTTGCGGATCACGCCGCGGAACCGGGCGTATTCCACCATGCGGCCAAAGGCAAAGATGGCGCGCTCCGGCGTGGGGTAGCAGGGCACGCCCAACGCGGCGAAGCCTTCGTGAATGTGGGCAATCTCCCTGGCTGTTCCGCCGCAATAGCGCCAGCGATGGAGATGATGTCCATTGGCTTCTGGGCGCGGTAGCCGTTTAGCAGCACTGCGCCTTTCAGCCGCTGGAGCAGGGCGAGGACGGCTTTTTCCAGGGAGGCAGCGTCCTGAATGTTCAGAACGACGCCGCCCCGTTCGGTCTTGTGCGGAACCTCCCCGGAACAAATCTTGAGCGCAACCGGAAAACCCAGCCGATTCGCCGCAACCGTAGCCTCCTGATCATGATTGGCCAAAACACCGTCAATGACGGGAATTCCCCATTGTTTGAGCAGTGCCGCTCCTTCAAATTCATTGAGTGTGGTGATGTTCTTTTTCAGCATGAAGAAACCATCCTTAAGATTAAATTGGCTGACGCTAACATGATTTATTTGAATAATTCAACTTGCATGTTTGACCGTCTGTCCGGAAAAAGGGCAAGAGAGGTAAAAATCACTGAAAAATCTTCCGAAAAAACTTTTTTCATATTTTTGATGATCTTGTGTTAGAATCCCGCCGTAATTTAAACTGTTGAGAAGGAGTTGCCGGTGCGCGAAGACATCCGGGAATTGATGAAAGCAGGCCGGACATGTGTTCTGGCTACCGTGTCGGGAAAAGAGCCGCACTGTTCGTTGATGTCCTATGCAACGGATGACGACTGCCGCGAAATTTATATGGCAACCCGCAGGGACACAAAGAAATACCGCAATCTTGCCGCCAATCCGTCCGTCTTTTGATCGATTCCAGAGCAACCGGCGGCCATCGAAGAAGATATGAAGTTGAACCATTACATCGAAAATGCCATGATCTACGGAGAAGGCCGCGAGTTCAACATCGCCCTGGTCATTCCGGACTTTGCGGCTTTGGGTAAATGGGCGGAAAAAACAACCTGCCGAAAGATCCCGCCGAGTTGATCAAAAGGGATGAAACGAAGAAATTCCTGGAAAATGAAATCCTGAACGCGCTGAAAGCCACCTATGGCAGCTATGAAATTCCCAGGAAGTTCATTTTTATCGATCAGCCTTTTTCCCTGGGAAACGGGATGCTGACTCAAACGATGAAGCTCAAGCGTCGTGTGGTCTTTGATAAATACAAGGACCAGATTGAGAAACTATACGCGAAATAGAGATTCCCGAAAGGCGGCTTTCTTTGCGTTCCTCAATAAATAGCCGTCGTGTGAATCAATGGGGACAGGCTCGAACAGTCGGGTTTGTCCCCCTTTTTAACCCTAATTATCCAGCAAGAGATGCAGCGGCCGCGATAACCATCCGGTCGATCTTTGACAAAGGCAGCTTTATCAAATCCGCAGGCGCCGCCCAAAGCCAGTCCTGACCGGACGGCGCCTTCGGTTTGCCGCTCAATAATAAACATTCGTATGCATGAAGCGTTAATCGAAAGTGGGTGTAGGCATGATCGACAGACGCGAGCTTTTTTTGTGCGCGGATGGAAAGGCCCAGCTCTTTCTTGACGCTGCGCTCGAGGCTGTCTTTGCTGTTTTCATCATTTTCAATAAAACCACCCGGCAACTTCCATAAGGACGCCAGCAATCCGGTGGCGGGCCGCTGCACAACCAAAAGCAATCCTTTCCGGTTGCGGATGACGGCGGCAGCCGCCTGTCTGCGGGGAATGGCGCGAGTTTTGCGCTTTACCGGCAGGCTTTCCTGACAACCGGCAAGCCGCGCCCGGCAAAGGGATGTGAGCGGACAGACGGAGCAGCCGGGATTTTTCGCCCGGCAAATCGTCGCCCCCAGATCCATCAGCGCCTGATTGAAGTCGCCGGGGCATTTTGGGGGAATAAGCGTTGCGGCCAGCTCCCTTAATTTCTTTTGCTCCCCGGGATCGTCCACGGGCTTGCGGACCGCAAAAACACGGCTCAGAATGCGGCGGACATTGCCGTCAACGGCGGGAAGTGCCAGACCGTAGGCAATGCTCAAAATAGCGCCGGCTGAGTATTCCCCGACGCCGGGAAGCGTTTTGACGGCTTCGGTTGTGTCGGGAATTTGGCCGCCGAACTGATCAACGACAACCCGCGCGGCGGCATGAAGATTTCGGGCCCGCGTATAATATCCCAAATTTTCCCAGATTTTCAGCACGTCACCCAACGGGGCGGCGGCCAGGGCAAAAACGGTCGGAAAGGCTTTCAGGAAACGATGGTAGTAGGGGATCACCGTATCCACCTGGGTTTGCTGAAGCATGATTTCCGAAATCCAGATGCGGTAAGGATCGCTTGTTTCCCGCCAGGGAAGCGGGCGGCGACGGCGCTTGTACCAGGCAAGCAGCCGGCGGCTCAGAAGCGTTTTGATTTCGGCTGCGTCTTTGATCATGGGCCATCGCTATTTAATCAGTTTGGCCAGGCGGCCCCAGCGGACATTCTTTTCTTCCGAATTCCAGGACCAGTAAATGATAAAGGCTTTTCCCTGAACATCCTTCAAATCGACAAATCCCCAGAATCGGCTGTCCAGACTGTGATCGCGATTATCGCCCATGACGAAAAGAGCTTTATCGGGAACGATGACCGGGCCGAAATTGTCGCGCGGCTGCGCGTCAGCGGGATAAATCGCATCATCGTCGTAAATGCCGAAGGGATCCGTATAAGCCTGATCATTGAGGAACAGCTTTTTGTTTTTCATTTCGATTTTGTCGCCGGCCGTTCCGATGACGCGCTTGATAAAATCCTTGGACCGGTCCAGCGGATAAATAAAAACGACGACGTCGCCTTTTTTCGGATCGGTGACGGGAATGATGGTTTTCCTGAAAAACGGAATTTTTACGCCGTAAATGAATTTGTTGACGAAAAGATGATCGCCGACCAGCAGGGTCGGAATCATGGAGCCGGACGGTATTTTAAACGCCTGGACAACGAAGGAGATGATAAAAGCGGCGATCAGGAAAGCGGTCAGCACCGCTTCGATAAATTCCCGTATTTTTGATTTTGTTTTAGCCGGCGGCGATGGTTTTTCCTTCATAACAATTCAATCCTCTTAATCTTTCATGCGATAATTGAAGGAAGCAATGATGTGCAGACGGGACAACTCGTATTGGCCGGGCAAAGGCTGGAAAGGCGCGGCGGCATTGACCACGTCCAGTGTGCCGGAATCAAGGCTGTCAAAACCGGAAGAATTTACCAGTGTAATCTGTGTCAGAACGCCTCCGGCGTCAATGGACAGTTTAATCACCACCACCCCTTCTTCATTTTTTTCATACGCAGCGGCCGGATACTTCCAGATGCGCAGGATCTTTTTTTTCACTTCCGACAGATACGCCGCGTATTTGACGTCGGCGGAGCCGATATCCACCGTATCTTCTCTGGCGGTTTCCGGAGGCGGGTTGATGCTTCGGTTATTCCCCGCCGGCCTTTTTTCGTTTGCCGGATTTTCCTCTTTCCGGGGTTCAACGGACGAGGACGGCTGTTCAATTTGAACGGTGAACAGCTTCTCAACATTCTGATCGTTGCGCAAATCCACCATACTGCTCGCGGTAATCAGCGCTGTATGTCCGATGATGGATATAATAACCGGCAAAAGGAAAATTCTTTTTGAGTCCATGTCATCTCGCTTGCCCGCAATCATATACGGCATTTGCCTCAAAATCAACAATATGATAATCAAAATATGATTTTGAAGAAAACGGAGATTTCTGATGCCGACGGATCAAGACTACATGAAAATGGCTCTTCACGAAGCCGGTAAAGCCTTCACGCAAAACGAAGTGCCGATTGGCGCGGTGCTGGTGCAGGGCGGTCAAATCGTGGCGCGGGCGCACAATGCGCCCATGGCCGCAAACGATTCTTCGGCGCACGCGGAAATGCTTGCCATTCGCCGGGCCTGCGGGAAAATCGGCAACTACCGCCTGACCGGGGCCGAGCTTTATGTGACCCTGGAGCCTTGTGTGATGTGTGCGGGCGCCATCCTCCAGGCGAGACTGGCGAGGGTTATTTTCGGCGCGCGTGATCCGAAGGCCGGCGCGGTGGTTTCCCTCTATCACCTTTTAAACGATAACCGCCTGAATCATCGGGTGGATGTGACGGAAGGGGTTTTGCGGGAAGCATGCGGGGAAATTTTGAGTAGATTTTTTAAGGAAAAGAGGGTAAGAGCCGATTCGGCGGATCAATAAGCCGCAAAGGGATGTCTGAGAGGCCGAAGGAGCACGACCCTCGTGTGTAAGCCCGCAAAGGCGTAACGCAGGTTCACCGGACGCATGCCGGGCGATTTAACCGCTCAGTTCATAAACCATTGATTTATGATAAGGAGTTATAGCTAAAAATAAGCGGAGAGATGTCTGAGAGGCCGAAGGAGCACGACTGGAAATCGTGTGTACGCCCACAAAGGTGTACCGCGGGTTCGAATCCCGCTCTCTCCGCCATTTTCTTTTAAATCAATGTTTCATATCTACAAATTATAAAGTTAGAGAGAGCCTCATTACTAAACAAGGAGAGTTACCGAAGTGGTCGTAACGGGATCGACTCGAAATCGATTTAGGGGCCACAAGCTCCTACGGGGGTTCGAATCCCCCACTCTCCGCCATGCATCTCAAAATTTGGGTTGATTCCTGCCGATTTATCCATTAAGAGTCTGGACAAGGTATAATTTTTTTATTATGGCCGGGTCCCGTACAACGAAGGTTTGTGAACCCCGTCAGGTCCGGAAGGAAGCAGCGGCAGCAAATCCCTTCGTGTGTTGCGGTCAACCCGGTCACCTATATATTTATTAAATTCCAAGGCTTACATAAACCCATGACATGAGGTTCATTTGGAATATCTGGTTTTAGCCCGAAAATTTCGCCCGCAAAAATTTGACGATGTTGCGGGCCAGGAGCCCGTGGTCCGAACCCTGGTGAATGCCATCGGCCAGGGCCGCGTCGGACACGCCTTTCTATTTGCCGGTCCCCGAGGCGTCAGAAAAACATCCGTGGCGAGAATTCTGGCCAAATCGCTCAACTGCGAACAGGGGCCGACGGCTGCGCCCTGCAATGTCTGTCCGAACTGCCGTGAAATCACGGAGGGAACCTCGATGGATGTGCGCGAAATCGACGGCGCCTCCAACCGGGGCATCGACGAAATCCGGGAGCTCCGCGAGAATGTCAAATTTGCTCCAGCCGCCTCCAGGTATAAAATCTATATCATCGACGAAGTCCACATGCTGACGCGCGAAGCGTTCAACGCGCTTTTAAAAACGCTTGAAGAACCGCCCGGCCACGTCATTTTTATTTTTGCCACGACGGAAAACCACAAAGTGCCGGCCACCATCCTGTCTCGCTGTCAGTGCTATGATTTCCGGCGCATCTCCCTTTCGCAGATCGCCGCCAATTTGAGCAAGGTGGCCGGGAAGGAAGGCATCACGATCAGCCCCACGGCGCTTTCCAGGATTGCCGAAGCGGGCGACGGCTCCATGCGCGACGCCCAGAGCATTTTCGATCAGGTCATTTCCTACGCCGGCATGAATATTTCAGACGACGATGTGGAAGACATTCTGGGGCTTGCCGACCGGAAATATCTTTTCCGCCTGTCCGAAGCGGTGCTGGCCCGCAGCGCCTCCGCTTGTCTGATGATTCTGGAAGAGGCCTATCTGGCGGGCATTGATATGAAGCACTTCTATGCGATGCTGCTCAAGCATTTCCGCAATCTTCTGCTGGTGAAGATTGCCGGGGACGGCGGTTCGTCTTTTGATATTGCGCCCGAGCAGGTGGAAAAGCTCAAAAACCAGACGAAAAATATCTCCCGCGAAACGCTGCAGCATTATCTGGACATTTTGCTGACCGAAGCCGACAGCCTTCGCCGCAGCCAGGAAGTGCGCATGAAAATTGAAACCATCCTGGTTCGCATGGCATATCTTGCGCCGGTCATGCCGGTGGGTGAAATTCTGGCCGCGCTGGAATCGCTGGAGCAAAAGCTTCAGCAGGGTCTGCCGTCAGGCGGCAAGGTTGACGCCGGGCCGTCTCAGGCGAAGCAACCCCCTGAATATGAGCCGACCCTCCGTGTTCGGGAAGCGGCCGATCCGCCGCCGCCAAAAATAATCTCAGAGTCAACGGAGGTCGGTTACGCCGCAGCCCCTGCGCCGGGAGACGATCTCAAAAAATTCATCAAAAGAGAGCATCCGCCGCTGGGGGCGAAAATAGATGCGGCTGAAATTCTGGGATTGGAAAACGGCTGTTTGACGCTGGGTTTTCCCAGGGGTTATATTTTTCTCGAAAGCCTGATGGAAAAACCACAAAAGGAAGAGCTGGAAAGAATCGCGGGGATTTATTATTCACAAAAAGTTTCTTTGAAGATTACAACCATCGACGCGCCAAAGGCAAATGGCAACGGTGGCGGGCGCAGCGCCAAGGCCAATCATTTAAACGACATCAAGCGCGAAGCGGTGAACTCGCCGCTTTTTCAGAAGGTGCTTGCCGAGTTTGAAGGCGCGGAGCTGGTGGAAATTAAACCAATCACGGATAGAAAACAAGGGGGATAAACACGTGCACAACATCGGCAACATCATGAAGCAGGCCAAAAAGATGCAGGAAAAAATCGGCCGGCTCCAGCAGGAACTGGAAACCAAAACCGTTGAAGCGCAGTCCGGCGGCGGGATGGTTCGCGTGCTGGTCAACGGCAAATTTGAAATCGTATCGCTCAAAATTGAAAAAGACGTCGTGAATCCGGAAGACATTGAAATGCTTCAGGATTTGATTGCGGCGGCGGTTAATGAAGGCGTCCGGAAGTCACAGGAGATGGCTGCCTCGGAAATGTCCAAGATCACGGGAGGACTGAGCATCCCCGGTATGGGCATGTAGGGCGGCCCATGAAATCTTACGCACAACCGATTAAGCGCCTGATTGCCGAGCTGGCCAAGCTTCCCGGCATCGGCGAGAAGACGGCCGCGCGCCTGGCCAATTATATTTTGCGCGCCACCCCCGAGGATGTGGAAAAACTGGCGGAAAGCCTGGTTGAAGTGAAACGGAAAATCCGGCTGTGCCGGACTTGTCTCAATCCGACCGAAGAGGAGGTCTGCCATATCTGCAGTAATCCGGCGCGCGATCAGCACGTCATTTGCGTTGTTGAAGAACCGGATGCCCTGGCCGCCATTGAAGAAAGCGGCGTCTTTCACGGCCTGTATCACGTTTTGCACGGGGTGCTGGCGCCGCTGGACGGCATCGGTCCGGAAAATCTGCGCCTGGGCGAGCTTTCCAAGCGCATCAGTGAAGGCCGTATTCAGGAATTGATTCTGGCCACCAATCCCAACGTCCACGGTGAAGCCACGGCGCTTCTGATTACGCGAATGTTTAAAGATGCCGATATCCGGATCACACGCATCGCCATGGGCGTTCCCATGGGCGGCGATTTGAAGTATGTGGACAAGATGACCATTTCCAAGTCATTGGAATTTCGAAGAGGCATGTGATATCCTTTTTTTACTTTTAAATGACGGAACATTAGAAAGGGAGGATATATGAATACTGCAGTTGACGAAGCAAAAAAAATAATAGAAACATTACCTGAAACAGCAACATGGGATGACATCATGTATGAGCTTTATGTTAAACAGAAATTACGTTCAGCCCTTGATGCGGAAAAGGAAGGACGGGTATTGCCTCATGAAGATGCTAAGAAGAGGCTTACACGGAGATGAAGATCGAATGGACGGAGCCAGCCGTTTCCGATATGGAAATGGTCAGGGATTATATTGCAAAAGATTCTGAATTTTATGCCCTTCGATTTGTAGAAAGAGTTTTTGAGGTATTAGAAAAAGTATCTGTTTTCCCCAACTCAGGCCGGATCGTCCCGGAAGCCGAAGATAGTAGCATTAGAGAGATTCTTTTTTATTCTTATCGAATCATGTACCGAATCAAAGATGAAAAGATACTTGTGTTAACGGTCATTCATGGTGCCAGGGATTTGGGTAGCATTGAACCCAAGCCTTGGAATGAAACATATTAAAGGAGGGTTTGTCTGATATGGTTCAAAGAATTCATCTCCGTTTAACTCTACTCATCTTCATCTTAATTACATTTATTTTGACATGCCCCGTTTTTGCCGAAGTCAAGGTGTTTGACAAAGTAACAAAATGGTGTGCGTCAAAAGATCAGAGCCAATCGCAGGCTGAAAAATTAGCCGTTCTGGAGGCGCAACAACAAGCTATCGAAGAAGCCGGCGTGTTTATTTCTTCCCTGACTGTTGTGAAGAATTACAAACTGGAAAAAGATGAAATTACAAAATTGGCATCTGCTATCCTTCAGACAAAGACACCGGATACTCCATCGTTATCTCTTGAGAATAATACCTACTGCGTCCGTGTCAGGACCGTAATCCAAGTTGATACGTCCACCCTTAATCCACAGATTGAAGCTTTTATGAAAGACAAAGGCGCCCGGAAGAAGGCAGATGAGGATGCCAAAACGATCCGTGAATTAAGAGAACAAATGGCCAATCTGAAAAGCTCTGACGTCAAGCGTTTAGAGGAAATGAACGCCCAGGCCATAGCGCTGGAAAGAGAAAGGGAGAAACAGAGGCTCTTGCGGGAAGAACAGACGCTCAAGGCTAGGGGAGAGCTGAGCAGGGCCGAAGCGGATCGCATCGCCAAAGAACGGGAAATGCAGGAGAGAATCAATCAAACCCTTGCCCAGCAGGAAAAGGCCAAACGCGATGAAGTGGCGGCGCTCGCGGCCGAGCAGGACAAAATCAAGCGCGCCCAGTTGGAAAATGAACAGCGCTGGAACGACCTGACCCGGAAAGCAAAACTGGCGCAAGATCAATGGATCTCCATTGATGACAGCCTTTCTCTCAAACAGGCGATGGAGGAAGTGAAAGACCTTAAAAAAGAAATCGCCAACATCAAAAACCGCCTCGATTTTCAATATGAGGAAAATATTAAAAACCTGAAAGCCGCCTACGCCCAGCAGCGGGCATTGTCCGGGGCGAAACTGCCGCCCGCGCCCGCCCCGAAGGACGCCTTTGAAACCACGGCGACCTACAATGCAAGAATCTCGATCTATGAACATCAGGTGCAAAAGGCGGAGATGGAAAAAAGCGAGGCTGTGGAAATGCTCAAAAAAGAGGAGACCTTGAAACTTGCAGAGGCGAAGGTGGCCTACCTGGTGCAACAGCTCCGAGTGCTAGAGCCCTTTATTAAACGACTTCAGGAATTACAGGCGCGCAAGTTTACCCTCCCCGAGGGCGGTACCATGACCGTGGAGTTGGGCGAACCCGATGCGGACAACAGCCGGTTTCCCCTAACTCTTAAAAACAACGGCCAATCCTGGTCTGCCTGGTGGGATTATACAGACCGCAACAGTGCCAAAGACTTTTATAGAACGCGGACACACCTGAAAGCCGAAGGCCTCTTTCAGATTTCTGAGAAAGGGGAGGTCCTTCATACCAAACTGACAGCTGCCCGGGTCACTCATCTGGCAACGAAGGAGGCGCATGAATTTAACCTGGAAATTCCGGCGACGTTCAGTGAAATCGATGAGTTTGCGAAATTCATGCGTGAGGGTGAAATGGCTAAAGCAACAAGGGAAAAGGCAAAAATACACACACTGAAAGAAATCGGAAAACACGGTCGGTTTATTGTCTATGAAGGAGATATCGTATTAGACACTAAGACAAACCTTATGTGGGCAGCGAAGGATAATGGCAAGAATATTAGCTGGCAAGAAGCCAAGTTATACTGTGAGAAGTACAGTGCTGGCGGTTATGCGGATTGGAGAATGCCAACGGCAGAAGAATTGAGAACATTGTATGAGCATCCTAGCAGTAGTGGCATTAAAAACAGACATGGTTATCGAGTTACAAACCGCCACTTATGTTAAAAGGTACAGTAGCGGTTATGAGCACGGTTTCTTCGGTTACGTGGGATGGAGCCAAGAAATGTTCGGAAGCTCCTCTGGTGATCGTGCACTTCCTGTACGTTCCGCCCAATAGGTTATTTGATCATTTCCTTTTTGATGAAATTCGTTGAAATTCTGATGATATAACAAATAATTAAATGGATAAAAGGGCATCAAGAGAAAGGCTAAAGCACAATTAAATGCCGTTATACAGTCTCGGCATCCAAAACGTAGTAAAGGTCTTTATGCCCATTAAGCAAATTCGGGGGACATTCTAACACCTAATTATTGACATTTCTTCATCCCCTATTTTTTTATATAGCTCGGAAAGACAGACAAGAAGCCCAAAGCGGTACAGGCAGGATAAAAGATGACATTGGACGGGATTCGGGATAAGATAAGAGCAGGGCAATATAGATTTTCAGATCATGCCGTGAAACGAATGATCAAAAGATCCATCTCACGTCAAGAAATTGAAACCGTCATTGACGAGGGAGAAATTATTGAGGAATATCCTGATGACAAGTACTCGCCGAGTTGTCTGGTTTACGGAAAAACGAAAACTGGCAGAACTCTTCATATTCAGGTATCATTGCCCCCGGTTGTAGTGGTCATCACAGCCTATGAACCAGATCCGGAGGAATGAGTTAACGGAAGAAAAAGGAGGTAAGTTCAATGCGCTGTCCATTTTGCGGTGGCGATGCAGTTAAGGAAATCGTGACCTTTACTTATGAGGAAGAGAATAAATACATCTTGATCGAGCACGTCCCTGCTGATGTTTGTGAAAGATGCGGGGAAAAAATGTACTTGCCGGAAGTTACGGATGAATTACTGAACATTGCCCGGCAACAACTAAAACCGGCAAGAAAAATTGAAGTTCCCGTTTACGAATTTGTAATGAATCAGTAAACAGATATGATTTGCCGCCGGCTTCGCATTATTTCTGCGCGTAAGGCGACAAAGAATGAAACGAAGCAATATGAAGGTGAATCACCATGAAGAAAGAATATGACTTCTCTAAAGGCGTCCGGGGCAAGTTTTATAAACCAGATATTCAATTGAACATCCCCGTTTATCTGGAACCGAAATTGAAAGAATATTTTCCCGATTCCAATTCGGTAAATGAGGCTTTCCGATCCCATGGAGGGAATCGAAACAGACGTCAAAATCGCCAGGATACTCAATTCATGTTTGAACAATGAATCAGCACAAATATGACCATTTCCAAGTCACTGGAATTCCGGCGGGGCATGTGATATTATAGATACTGAGAGTGCATAAGAGAGGTTATGATGATATTGCATGGCATTTATGAAAATGGCGTTATTAAAATAAAAGATAAAAAGCTTCCCATGATAAGGGCCGAGGTGGACATTATTGTGAAAGACAAGCCTTGGCAGCGTCGCATCAAAAAGGTAAAAATAAAAGGAGAGCCGGTCTCTGAAACAATTATCAGGGCGCGATATGAAGAATGAAGTGCTTTTTTGATACCTCCTCTCTTGTTAAGCGATACATTCAAGAACCAGGGTCCGCCGAAGTAGATGACATATTCGTATCGTCCGATAGCTTATATGTTTCTTCCATTACACAAATCGAGCTCTCTTCAGCAATAGCACGCCGGCTTTTTGAAAAATCCATTGCGGAAAAAGCATACGCCAATGCTTTGAAAGCGTTCAGGTCCGAATTGAAATATTTTAATGTCGTTTCCTTCAATCAACAAATTGAAAAATATGCAATCAGCATAATTGAAAAACACGGGATGAAAACCCTTGATGCAATTCAGCTTTCATCAGCTATTGAAAGCAACGCAGATCAGTTTGTGACCTCCGATAAGCGGTTGTTTACAATTGCAGCTAAGGCGACGGGATTAAATTGTCTGTTTATTTAGCACTACACGTGAGCACATACGAAGATTCTATAATAAGCGGATATTTACTCTTATCATGCTTTCTGGATTCCCCGGCCCAGCCGGGGAATGACAATGTTGCTTGTATTATGATGAGACTTTCAATCTTATGAATATCGAAAATAAAAAAAGAAATACTTTACGGCGGATCAATACCAGGCTCATTACAGCGACCGTAAAAAAACTGTTTATCGAAGCTAATACCGTCCTTAGTGCGGATGTGGTTTTCGCTCTGCGCAAGGGATTAAAGCGCGAGGAATCGCCCGTCGGCCGGCAAGTGCTTACAAAAATTATTGAAAATGCCGGAATCGCCCGGCGCGATGCGATGCCGATTTGCCAGGATACGGGCCTGGCCGTTTTGTTTATCGAAATGGGCCAGGATGTCCGCGTCGTGGGCGGTAATTTACGGGAAGCGATTGAAGAAGGCGTTAGAAAAGCCTATCAGGACGGATACTTACGAAAATCGGTTTGCGATCCGCTAACCCGTGCCAACACAAAAGACAACACCCCTGCCGTCATCCACATGGACGTCGTGCCGGGCGATCAATTAAAAATCACCGCCATGCCCAAAGGCGGCGGCAGCGAAAACATGAGCGCGGCCAAAATGCTGACGCCTTCGGCGGGAATAGAAGGCATTAAAAAATTTATTCTCGAAACCGTGGAAA